>ERZ826016.3700-NODE-3700-length-10152-cov-2.901654_pt1 | contig 10152 bp, 8 predicted proteins | sample MGYA00519872_ERZ826016 | MGnify/ENA primary metagenome ERZ826016 (study PRJEB31778, sample SAMEA3449218) | human gut metagenome | biome: human gut; feature: human-associated habitat; material: faeces | place: United Kingdom | collected 2010/2012 ... | reverse complement strand
TTGCTTTCATTGTTTAACTATGCTCCCGATTGGTACGGTGAAGGAGATGAGAAAATATGGGTGGATAATGATGTCTTCCCTTCCCATCATGGGACGGGTACGGAAGATCATTACAACTGTTCTTGGGCACCGGTGGTTCCTTTCCATACTCCATATGGAGGTGCACCGCGAGCAGACAATCCTTCTTCACATGGTTTTAATGCTTTTGTACGTACCCGAAATCTGGATGGCATTCCATTTCAGAAATTATACCGGTTTGATATTGAAATGTTGAGCTGGAATCCGGGTAAGGTGGATTATGCAGTGACAAACTATTGGTATGGAGATTTGGATGCCAAGATAAATGAAAGTTCTGGTAAAGAAGAAGTAGTGAGTCCTTTACCTTATCTCATGTAGTTGAAACAAAACTGATAAATATGTATTGCGTAGGAATTGATATAGGTACGAGTTCTGTTTGTGGTGTCGCTTATAATCTATCAACAGAAGACTACATCACGATTGTAAAGGATAATAATACAAGTATTATCTCTGGCAATCAATGGGAGAAAACACAGGATGCGGATGCTATCTTTCATATTGTAGAGGAAATCCTTTTGGAATTCAGACAGCAATGTACTGATATAAAAGGAATCGGATTCTCCGGACAGATGCATGGCGTGTTGTATGTGGATACATGCGGTGAAGCTGTCAGTCCGTTATATACGTGGCAGGATGGCAGGGGAAATCTGATTTATAAAGAAGGGCGAAGCTATGCAAGTTTTCTGAATCAGAAAACAGGATATCCGATGGCTACAGGCTATGGATTGGTAACTCACTTTTATAATGAACAAAACAATCTGGTTCCTTCGTCTGCCAATAAGCTGTGTACCATTATGGATTATGTGGCCATGAAGCTATGCCGTCGAAATGAACCGCTTATCGATTATTCCAATGCTGCCGGATTAGGGCTTTTCGATAAAAGACGTTTGTTGTTCGATGTATCGGCTTTTGACGCAATACATTTAGACAGAACCTTTTTGCCGGAAGTTATACCCTCCGGCTCATTGGTGGGGTATTGTGAAAATATTCCTGTATACGTTGCGATTGGTGATAATCAGGCTGCATTTTTAGGATCAGTGAAAGACATTGAGCATTCCATACATATAACGATAGGTACTAGCAGTCAAATATCTGTTTACACAGACCGTTATGTGGAAATTGAAGGGTTGGATATCCGTCCATTGCCCGGAGGTGGATATATTCTGGTTGGTGCTCCTTTATGTGGTGGTGCCTCATTTGCTATGCTAAAGGATTTCTTCGCTGATACGGTGAAGCTTTTTACAGGAATAGAGAAAAGCAGTCATGAACTGTATGAACGTATGATTTCTATTCCCTATCAAACGAATACCAATGACGGTATCGAAGTGGAAACTTTATTTAGCGGAACACGAGTGGAACCGGACAAAAGAGGGAAAATAGACCATATATCACTTTCTAATTTTACTCCTGAGAATTTGATACGGGGATTTGTCAAAGGTATCAGTCAGAGCTTATATGATTACTTCCGGCTAATTCCTGATTCAGTCAGACGGAATAAAACAATATTGGTTGGATCGGGAAATGGCATAAAAAAGAATCCGTTAATGCGTCAGGCGCTTGAAGAACGCTTTGGTTATTCCTTGTATTTATCCAATGTACAGGAAGAAGCAGCTTTTGGTGCATGTGTTTGCAATATGGTATCAGACAAGAATTAACAAGAAATAATAAGTAAAAGTATGAGTATAGTGGTAATAACAAATTTGTATGTGAAAGCATTATGCTTCTTATGGATAGTATTATGTTCTTGCTTAATGGCATTAAGTTCATGCAGTTCGGGAAATGATAAGACTAATTGTATAGCTTTAGAGAATTTGTTGGATGAAATGGTATCTGTAGAGGCTGACGTTTCTTTTCCGGTACCGACTTTTACTACCAAGCATGTCTCTAGCTATGATAGGCGATCTGTACTTCCGGGCACTTCTTCGTGGCATGCAAATCGGGATAACACAGGTTTTGTTCGTTATGAGTCCAATAACGGTCGGGTAGAAAAAGTATTGTTTGACGAAGAAGGTCCGGGAGTCATTACCCGTATGATAACAACGGGTGGTGCTAACGGAGCGAATTTGCGTATCTACTTTGACGGAGCGGAAGAAGCTGCTATTTTAATTCCCGCTTATGACATTGCTAAATTCCCGCTGGCAATTCCTGAAGGATTACTCTATCGTCACGAGCATTATGATACGACACAAGGCAGCAGTTTTTATTATCCGCTTCCTTATGCGAAAAGCTGCAAGATTACGGTAGACAATGTAGATCGTGATTATTTCTTCCATGCTTCGTGCCGTACCTATCCAAAGAATACGGAAGTCAAGACTTTTACTTTGGAAGAAGCGAATGAGTTGCAGGCGAAAGCACAACAAGTGAGCAATCAGTTGATGCACCCTCGTACTTATGGAGATAATCCGGTCAGCCGGAAAGAGTCTATGGCTGCCGGAGCATCCATCCTTATGGAATTACCTAAAGGAGGAAAAGCTATTCGTAGTCTACTATTCCAAATTTCAGAATTTGATTCCATTCATTATGCTTCATTGATGAGGGGACTGATCGTGAATATCTCTTTTGATGGCAAAAGAACGGTTCGTGTACCATTAAGTGATCTTATTGGTGCCGGTATGGGTGCTCCTGCTGTAGATAGTTATTATTTGGAAGCGGATGGCAAAGGTAAAGCGTTTTTACGATTTGCGATGCCTTATCAGGAACAAGCGGAAATTGAAATCAATAATATTTCCGGCTATCCGGTTACTTTGGAAGTAAAAGCTTGTCTTTCCGATTGGAAATGGGAAAATAATACACTCTATTTCCATGCTGACTGGCGACAGGAAAATGGCTTGCCTACGAATTGCGGAATAGACTATAATATGGGAACGTTGAAAGGAAAAGGTGTTTTTAAAGGCGATATGTTGTCTCTTTATAATCATTCTCTACGCTGGTATGGCGAAGGTGACGAGCATATTTGGATAGATAACGACACTTTCCCTTCTCATTTCGGATGTGGTACAGAAGATTATTATAACACGACCTTCGCACCTATTCACGTCTATTTTAATCCGTTTGGAGGAGCTCCGAGAGAAGATGATGAGGCATCCCGGGGATATAATACTTTTGTCCGTACCCGTAATTTGGATAATGTACCGTTTAATGAACATTTGAAGTTTGAATTTGAACTGATCAGTTGGGATGGGGGGAAGGTAGATTATGCTTCAACTCTGTTTTGGTATGGTGATTTGGACACGCACATGACAAATCCATCGGATGATCAGGCTGCATTATATGATTTTCCGCCTGCTATTTTTACGGATACAGAACACAAATGATACTATTAGAATAATAGGAAATATGAAAGCTACTCTTAAAGCTATGTAAACTGTATCAATTGGCTGATAAGCGTATGGAACTAACATTTGGATAATTGATTTATTTATATAGAAACACAATTGAAAGTATGAAGAAATATGTATGGATAATTGGTCTTTGTACCCTAATGACGGGAGGAATGATCTCTTGCGAACAAACCGGTAGTGAACAGGAAGGAGCACGAATACATTTACTGAATAATAATTGGAATTTAAATGTGCCTGCCGTAGCGCAAGCGGAATTGAACGGAGATTCGGTTGAAGGCACGCTACCTGTTCTTTCAGATATAGAGAAAGGTTTTACGATTAAATGTAAGGTAAACTTGTGCACACCGACTTTTGACCGTCATCTCATAGAAATACCTGGAGTACTGGATGTTTGCCTTAAACAATATAATCCTTTCGACCGTAATAAGCAGAATTATCCGGCATATAAAATGCAGGATGGTACTGTTCCGGTTTTGGAAGCCGGGCTGGAATTAAAGTCTCCGGTAGATGGACATATGGAACGAATGACAGTAGGTATTCCGTTGGCTATGTTGGAACAACCTTGGGGAGAACATGAAGTTGTTTTAAACTTTTCCGGTGTTCGTTGGACTATGTATGTAGATGGGCAATTGTTGGATAATGATTTCCCTTTAGGGTATCCTCTGGTGGAGAAAATGGAACGTTGGAAGATAGACACAACATTTGTTTCACAAGCTGAGTTGTTTTATCCGGCTATACAACCCGAACGCATGGGCGGAGCAGAAGCGGGATTACAGCCCCAAGTACAATTCTGGACACCTACCGGACATAATGCGTGGGTAGGGGATGTTGTCAGTCTGTATCATGACGGAACTTATCATCTTTTCTATTTATATGATCGTCGCGGACATCAAAGTAAGTTCGGACGGGGCGGACATTATTTCGAACATCTTTCAACGAAGGATTTCCGGCATTGGACAGAGCATGAGGCAGCTGTGCCTATTGAAGAACAATGGGAAACATTTGGCACAGGTACTCCTTTTGTTTTCAATAACCAGCTTTGTATTAGCTATGGCTATCATACCACTCGTATCTATCCTCGTGAAGAAACTACACTCCCCGAACTGTATAAGTACTTGGAGGATAATGGACATACAGGTAACTTTGACCGCCATCAGATGTCGGGTGTTGCAGCGGGATCCTCTTATTCGGTAAGTGATGATGGCATTCATTTCCGTAAGACAGGTGTTTTGTTTCACCCTTGTGAAAATCCAAGTATCTATGTCGATCCGAAAGGGAATTTGAAGATGTTGGCCAATTATGGTGCTCGTGGTACGTGGGCTTCTGATTCTGTGAGTGGTGGCTGGCGTTGTTTGGACGAGAACTTCCCTTTAGGAGGTGACTGTACTTTCTTCTTCCATTGGGGAGATTATGATTACATCATCGGAGGTTTTACCCGTTTATGGATTAAGCCAACTGCGCAACCGGATTCTGCTTATCAGGATATGGTAGCAACAGGTACGGATTTTTATAACGGTTCGTGTGTACCGACTATTACGGAAATATTCGACAACCGTTTTGTGATGGCAGGATGGATGTGGATGAAAGCTTGGGGCGGACCATTAGTAATTCATGAACTTGTACAATTGCCTGAAGGACGTATCGGTACGAAATGGATGGATGAATTGCTACCTGCAACCTCAACGGAAGTTACAACGATTCCGGAGAATTCGACGAAGATAGAGACTTTACCTTCTAATTCTTTCTTATTAACTTTTGATGTCACTCCGATTACTTCTGGCGGAAAGTTGTCAGTCTGTTTGTTGCCCTCTATTGATAAAGGTATGCAGGATGCCTGTGAATGGAAACTGGATGGTGCTGAAAAGCGAGCACAATACTCTTTTGCCGGTGATTGGACTACTCGTGAACGTTCTTTACGTGAAGGTGGTGCTCCACAGCAAGGACGTAATTATGCCATTGAGAATTTGATTGATACGGACCAACCTTTTAGGGTACGTATGGTTGTCAAAGCCTCTGATAAATTTGACGGTTCTCTTGTGGATACGGAGATTGCCGGAGAGCGTACAATGGTATCTTATCGTGAAAAATTGACTCCGGAACGTATGCAATTCCGTACAGAAAATATGAATATCACGAATATACGTATTACTCCTTTGGCGGATTAAGAAGTTCTACTGAAAATACGAATCGGATAAGATCAGGGCGGGAAACCTGAACTTATCCGATTATTTATCTGTTTAGGTTGAATTAAATCTGATAAGTAATGCTATCTTTGTGAGTTGGCATTACGTATATGACAAAAGAATCTATAAATAACAGTAAATATGAAAGATAATAGACAAACTTATATTCCTTCTCCAATGGACCTCTCATCAGTAGAATTACCCGAATCTCTTATTGAGTTGTCGGAAATGATTGCAAAGAATGTACATGAGGTATGGTCTAAATCCCGAATGGATGAAGGATGGACTTATGGCCCGGAACGTGATGATGTACATAAAAAACATCCTTGTCTCGTTCCTTATGAAGAATTGCCGGAAGGGGAGAAAGAATATGACCGGAATACTGCTTTAAATACAATAAAGTTGGTAAAGCATTTGGGGTATAAAATAGAGAAGGAGAAATAAAAAGACCACGAATAACATGAAGTTTCAATTGATTAAATAAGAATGCGAATCCATAGTTGAAGATCGCTTACTTTATTGTTTATGTGAAAAAGCATGTTATTCGTGGTAATATACCAATGGAGAGGATTAGTTGTGAACGACAGTTCCTATTTCTTCGCCACTGATTACTTTCTTTAAGTTGCCAACAGTATCCATATCGAATACTACAATTGGCAGATTATTTTCTTTGCACATACAGGTAGCGGTCAAGTCCATTACTTTCAGGCCACGTTTTAATACTTCGTCATATGTAATATCGTGGAACTTGGTAGCAGTCGGATCCTTTTCTGGGTCGGCAGTATAGATACCGTCTACTCGGGTGCCTTTCAACATAACATCTGCTTCGATTTCGATACCTCTTAAAGAAGAGCCGGTATCTGTAGTGAAGAAAGGATTACCTGTTCCGCCGGACATGATAACGATTTCACCATTTTCCATGCATTCGATAGCTTTCCATTTACTGTAGAATTCACCGATAGGTTCCATACGAACGGCTGTCAGTACGCGGGCTTTCACTCCGGCTGCTACTAGCGCGGAACTTAATGCAAGACTGTTGATAACGGTAGCCAACATTCCCATCTGATCACCTTTCACACGATCGAAACCTTTGTTGGCTCCGCTCAAACCGCGGAAAATATTACCTCCGCCAATCACAATACCTATTTGTACTCCCTGTTCGTGAATATCCTTAATCTGAGCAGCATATTCAGCCAGTCTTTTTTCGTCAATGCCGTATTGCTTTTCGCCCATCAGACTTTCCCCGCTCAGTTTTAGCAGGATTCTTTTATACTTTGCCATATCGATTTACTTTTAATTTCGGACAAAGATAGAGATAAAAACTGAAAGAGAAGGTCGTCCTGTCCCTATTTTTGATGCAGATAGATTTAGAAATGTACGAAGCAGATAGATGGGATCTCATTAGAGAAATATGACCTTTCTTCCCAAGTAGGTTTGTACAATTCCACGCATGGAGAGATAAATAAGGAAAGCTAGCCATAGTGCATGATTACCAAGAAGATGATGAAATATATAGTAAACTCCAAAAAAGCAAGCAGATGCAATGAACATAGAAATAAGCATTTGGCGGGTGGCGGTAACACCAATAAAGATTCCATCCCATAAGAAAGCGGAAAAACCTGCGAGAGGAATGGCAAGCACCCAATAAAAATAAGAGTTTGCTTCCTTAATTACTGAAGATTCATTGGTTAATATGCCCAAAAATGCTTTTCCACCTACTAGATAAAGTAATGTAAATGCTAGTGAAAGGCCGAATCCCCAAAGGAAAAGCTTGCGTACAATCCGGTGAAGAGCGATTTGGTTCCCGGCACCTATATATCGCCCGGCTAAAGCTTCTCCGGCATAGGCAAAACCATCCATGATGTAAGAGAATAAAGTAAATAATTGCATGAGTAGGGTGTTTACAGCCAATACAATTTCCCCTTGTGCTGCTCCGGCAGAGGTGAAATACATGGTTACAACTACCAGGCAAAGTGTTCGGAAAAAAATGTCTCTATTAACTTGAAAGAAACGATTCATTGCTTTCTTTTGCAGAATTTCTTTCCAAGTAATGTGCTGTTTATAAGGCTTATAGTAGCGTAAGTATAATAAGATTGCCATTAAAAAGCCTGCATACTGTGCTATTAAAGTTCCGGTGGCTACGCCTGCTACTTTCATATCTAGCAAGTAAACCAAACATAGACTTACAATGATATTCACAATGTTTTGAGTGATGGCAATGTACATCGGAAAACGGGAGTTTTGCATGCCGATGAACCAACCGGCAAAACCATATAAACCCAACATAGCAGGAGCTCCCCAGATACAAATGTAAAAATAGAGGATAGCCAGTTCTTTCACTTCATCAGTGGTATGTATGAGCATAAAGGCTATCTTGCAAATAGGGTATTGGAGCAAAAGTAAACAGAAAGCTAAAAATAATCCGATCCCTACAGATCGGATTAATAATCGTGTTACCTCGTTTGAGTCCTGCTTACCGAAAGCCTGAGAAGTCATTCCACTGGTTCCCATACGCAGAAAACCAAAAATCCAATATATGATATTGAAAAGCATACCACCCACTGCTATGGCGCCAATGTAGGACGGTGCTCCCAAATGGCCGACAATAGTAACGTCAATAAGCCCCAATAACGGTACGGTAATATTGGAGATGATGGACGGAATAGCTATCTGGAGAATACGTTTATTCGCGGTATTTTGCTTTATCTTAATCACTTTTATCTGGTTCTTTGTTAAAACAACAGCAAAAGTACTCTTTTGTTAGCTATTCTTAAAGCAATCTCTTTATTTAGCCAATAATTTTTGTAATTGTTCCGGCTGATTGGTGGTGATATAGTCTACACCTAAACCAATGAAATATTTCATATCATCTTCTTTATCTACAGTCCATACATTTACTTCCAGACCGAGTTTATGCGATTCTTTTACCCATTCAGGATGTTGCTTTATGGCTCCCATTGAATAATCGATACCTGCAAAGCCTAATCTTTTAATCTTTTTCGGTTCCATATCTCCCTCTAAGTAATAAATCTTAGTGTCGGGAAGTAATTTTTTGAAAGTCAGACAAGCATTAATAGAGAAAGCGATAATGTCCGTTCGGTCCAGTACCTTATATTTCTTTAAAGCTTTTACGATTTTAGCTGCGGCTTCATCTTCTCTTTTGATGTCTGTTAATGATTTCATTTCTAGTACGAGACGAGTTTTTGTGTTGGCCGCTGCATGTTTTAAGTATTCATCTAATGTCGGTAACTGTTCTCCATTATCCAGATATACCTTGCGTATTTCAGCAAATGGGGTCGTTTCCATGTTTACGCCTTTGAAGCTTTTGTCGTGATTGACTACCAGCTTACCATCTGTAGTCATCCATACATCAAATTCAGAACCAAATGCACCGATAGCATCAGCTTTTGTGATGGAGGCTATAGAATTCTGAGCAGACCCCGGAGTAGTCCAATAGCCTCGGTGGGCTACCACTTTGACTTGTGCACATACCATTGTACACATTGCAAGTGTAAATACTGTAAAAAAAGCAAATCTTTTCATCATATTATTTGATATTAAAAATAAAACTATTCTATTTCTTTTCGTCCTCTTCATAGCCATTCGCTTTAGCTTTCCAAGCGAGCATAAAGACAACTGCTCCAATGGAACCGAAAATAATTAAAGCACCGATGGCATAGTTCCAACCCATTGTTTGAGCTAGTAGTCCCAGCCCCCAACCAGAGATTAATGTACTTGCGTAACCAAACAGTCCAGTGAATCCTGCTGCACTTGCGGCAGCTTCTTGTGTTGCGATATTGGCTGCGGCAATTCCTACTAAAGCTTGCGGTCCGTAAATAAAGAAACCTGCACAACCTAGAATTAAAGCTGCCATCCACATGGGCGGATGATTTAATCCCCAAAATAGAGTGATAAATATGGTAGACATAATCATACAGATAACACATACGCGTGGTCCGCGTCCACCAAAGAAACGATCGGTTGCCCATCCGGCTACCAACATTCCGATAATACCGGATATCTCAAAACCTGCTACCATCCAACTGGCGTGTTCAATGGAAATACCTTTCCATTCTCCCAATAAGGTCGGTCCCCAGTCGAGTACAGCGTAACGAACAGTATATACAAAGAAGTTGGCAAAAGCTAATATCCAGATGTAAGGATTGCAAAATACTCGTTTACGAATGATTTGCTTGAACTCTTTCGAGTCTTCATCCTTCTTTTCTTTTTTGGTAATGTTTAGTTCGGGGAGTCCTACTGAACTAGGAGTATCCCGTAGGGCGAACCATAAAAAAACTGCACCTAATAAAGCAACTATAGAAGGAAAGAAAAAGCACCAACGCCATCCCAGATTAACTACATAACCGCAGATGATAACAACCAAACCAGCTCCAATGGAATGGGATGTGTTCCAGATAGACATTTTGGTGGCCAGTTGTTTAGGGGGAATCCAATGCGTCAGCAATCGTACACAAGGAGGAAATCCCATGCCTTGGAACCATCCGTTTAGTACCCACATAATACCTAATATTAATACTGTGGAAGAAAAA
>ERZ826016.3699-NODE-3699-length-10155-cov-2.632475_pt1 | contig 10155 bp, 3 predicted proteins | sample MGYA00519872_ERZ826016 | MGnify/ENA primary metagenome ERZ826016 (study PRJEB31778, sample SAMEA3449218) | human gut metagenome | biome: human gut; feature: human-associated habitat; material: faeces | place: United Kingdom | collected 2010/2012 ... | reverse complement strand
ATAGTCAACAGATAAATAGTATGACAAACCAAGAACGAATGTTGGATAAAATTATTCAACACCAACAAACTCAGAATAATAATAAGTCAAAGGAGTGATAATTTATCAAAGAACTTAGTTTAATAATTGAAGCTGTGCCAAATATATTACAATATTATATACCAGGTGCATGTTTCTTATTCGTATTTCAGCTAACAATTTCTAAGAAACTTTCAGGATTTGCATTTAATGTTGGAAGCTGTATTATTAGTTATGTATCGTTAGCAATAATCGCATTATTACGATTAAATATCTTAAAACATGTAAAAGATACGTCTTGGATTAATAATGGAATTTCTATTATTTTATGTATTATAGTAGCATTATTATTATCTCTTGTGTTATCTAATGACAATGTTAAGAACTGGATCGCTGATCAATTTCACATCACAACAAACAACAATGTTCTTGACGATGTGTTTGATTACACAAATGGTAGCTGTGTAATTGCTCGTCTAAAAGATAAAGATTATTTCTTTATGGGCAACTTGCGGTTAACAGATGAAGGGAAAGACAAACAATATATTGTGTTAAATGCTTTCACAAAATTTTCGCAAAACGGTAGTGTGCTGGCTACTTATGCAAGAGCTGAAGGGAAGGAAAATGCGAATATCGTTTTGAAGATTAGTGATATTGATTATCTTGAAGTATATAATAACGGCTTTGAAGATATTGTAACCGTGTTAAAGAGAGAGGATTGATAGTCCTCTCTTCTACCCTACCACTTGTATCCGCAATTGTTGCATTGTCGTATTTTCATGAAATTATTTTGTAATAATCCTATTCTATGTAATGTTGGCGAATACACCGTTGATTCAATTTTACTAATATGATTGCCACCACAATTAGGACAAAAAACTTGATTTGTAGGTGATTGGTATTTTGGATGTGGTTTACTTTCTGTGTCTCTTCCCCAATAATTTGTAATATAATTTATTGCTTCGACTTGCATGACTTTATTTTCGTCATATGGGAATGTAAATGGAATACAATGGATGTAATTTAATTGTCTTATAAAATCTTTTTGCTCCTCTTCTGAAAGTTCTGGTATTTTCTTGATATACTCGATTGCTTCTTCTGTACATTGATGATGTTCTTTTAGTATTTTTTTTAAATAAGAGAAATCATATGGTATATCATTATGCTTGATAATACATCGACTATTGGCAAACAGACGAAGGGATCGATGCTTCTCAATATCGGTTTGTGTTTCGTATTTGTCATATATTTCTGGTATTATATGTGTTGTCATTACTTCCTTTACAAAATTCATTACACTACTATAAGCAATATCAATTTCATATTCTTCAAATTTTGCACACAAATCATCAAATACGTCAAAAGAATATTTATCTTTAAATCTTGGAACAATATCTGAAAAATCAATTACAGTACCTTTAAAACTACATTGTGTATTCAATTTTCTTTTTTGGAACTCTAAACATTCGTAGTATTCCTCAATTGGGAACCCACAATAAGTACATTTCCTTGATCTGTCGGAAATTTTTCTACCGCATTCCATACACTTAATTAATGACATAATTTATTTATCTCCTTTATTATTTTTACCACTTGTATCCACAGTTTTTACATCTATAAGTGTTTCTTGCACTAGAACTCAAGAAACCAACTGCAAGGAATCCAACCGCTTTCCTAGTCATGCTAATCTTCTCAATATTGGTTGACCCACATGTTGGACAGTGTGGGACATTAGATTGCTGGATGATTTGTTTTGGTTTATTGCTAGAATGCTGTTTATTTTTCTTCTTCTTTTTCTTATGTACTTTTTTATAGTGTTGGTCGAAGAATTTTTCGGCTTCTTTAATGCCGTTGTGATATAATACATCATCCCAGCTTTCGGGAAATGACAATGGAACTTCATTAGACAACTGCAATACACTAATTAATTGTTGTTTTTCTTCTTCTGTCAAGATTGATAATTCTTTTATATAATTAAAATCTTGTTTTGTTAATTTCTTTTTAAAATACAAATTTCTAGCAGTATCTTCAAAATCGTATTTATGGTAATGTAAATAACAAATAACAATAGAGCCATCCATGTTGTCTAAATCATCAGCATACTCCTCTTTGGTCATTGCGTTGTATGATTCTGGAACCGAATATTGCTGTATAATATGTGTCAATAATGTCATTTTATTATCAACACATATATCAATGCCAGAATTATCAATTGATTCTAAAATATACTGAATTGATTCTTTTTTATTCCATTGTTTCATCGCCTGTACTGCTTTAGAAAAATCAACTATATTTCCGTTTATATTACAAGTTGTATTGGTCAGGTTTTTGAACAATTGCTGTTGTCTTTGATTTACAATCCGTTGATAATCATTATTTTCTTTAATTTTTGTTAATGGATATCCACAGTGTATACATTGATCAGCTTTATCACTTACTTGCTCCCCACATTCAGGACATTTTATTAACGCCATACTATACTCTCCTATCTTTTTATTTGTTTGATATGATAATTATAACATTATATTGAAACGCAATCAATGTAATACAACAAACACTTTTGTCATTAAAATCACTTGGTTCCGTTGCAAAAGTTGCAAAGGAAATTAATAATTTATCTACTAAACAAAGAAAAAGAAATGGATCTAATGCAGCGAGAAGTGTTTTTGATAGTATAACATCTTCCGATACTCCTGAAAGCTTAATTAAACAATGGACATCCGCAGGTATGAGTAAAGATGCGGTTTATGATATGTTAACTCACGCTGGTCGCAGTGAGAAGATTCAAGGATTTTCAGAAAAAGAAGCAAAACAGGCTTTGAACAATGCTGGTATACAAAAAGGTGTAGATCAGGCAAAAGAAATTGCAAATGCAATGAACTCTGTTCCAGAAGCTACTAATAAAGCGAAGAATTCTTTTAAAGATTTCAATGAAAAAACAAAAGATGCAGAAAAATCAACTACAGGTTTTGCAAGTAAATTTAAAGCAAGTATGAAGGATAGTGTTGAAAAAACACATACGCAATTCTCAAACGGTGTTACTAAATTCAAAGCAAAACTTGGAGATGTGAAGTCTGCTATCGGTAGTGTTGGAACTGGAATGATAGAAACTCTTAGAGCTAATCTTCCTGCCACATTACTCGCTATCGGAACAGGTGTCGCTGCTATTGCCAATGGACTTGCAAACACTATCCGTAGTAGAGCATTAAACGCTGGCACAAAGAACCTCGACAAATACAATAAGAAAATCAATAAGAGTCAGAATAAACTTGACTCTGTAAATGATATCAAAGCAGAATTCAACAGACTTGCCAAAGGTGTAGACAATACAACTAATCAGAATGTAGGACTGTCTGAATCTGATTATAGTCGTTATCTTGAATTAAAGAAACAACTTGTTAAGACAAATAAAGACCTTGTTAAATCAATGGATAGTGAAGGAAACGCTATCATTGACAATAATTCTGCAATTGACAAATCTATTAAGAAATATGAACGTCAAATCCAGAAAAATAAACAGGCGATTGCCAGTAAGAAGAATTTAGCTATTCAGAACAAAGCTGCTGCTTTAAATATGAATAAAGCGACTGAAGGTTATCAAGTTGGCGACAGAAGCCTTGCTGGTAATGTCGGACGACTACTGACTGGTGGAAAGAAAGGTGTTGGTATTGGCGGAGCTTTAATTGGTGGCGCAATTGGTACACTGATTGCTCCTGGTGCAGGTACAGCTATCGGTGCTGTTATTGGAAACGGTGTACAGGCGGCAGCAAATTTAGGTGGACAATTATTGCTCGGTACAAAAGATTCTGGTGCTATTCACAGCATATTTGCAAGTAAGAAATCTATTCAAAGTGATGGATTAAGCTCTAATAAGTCTAACCTGATTAGTATGATCAAGAAAAATTCTGCCTATAAGAAAGAAGCTAAGAGTATTCTTGGTAAAAATGCAGACCTTGATAATTTAACAGATCAACAGTTATCTACATTATTAAACAATGCAAACTTTGAAAGTGGCGGTCTTGGTGTTAAAGACAATACCATGAGTAAATATGTGGAAGCTACAAAGAGTAATCTGAAAGAAGTTCAAGATCAGCTCAAAGAGTTTAAGTCTACTACTCTTGAGAACACACTTGAAGCATCTCAAGGATTTGCAACATTAGATAAGACATCACAGGAATTTGCCAAGAATTACGTAAGTAATATGGATCTAAGTTCCGATAAAATGTCTGGTAAAGGTGCCACAAAATATCTTGAGGAACAAGAACAGAAAGTTCGTAGTTTTACAAGCAAACTTGCGACTGATCCTTCTTTAAAAGATGCTTATGAAAAATTCTCTGATATCAAAGGAGATACGTCTTTAACTGGGAAAGAATGGCAAAAGCAAATCAATAAGCAATTTGAGACTCTTAAGAAAAAGACAGGTGCTTCTACTAAAGAATTATCTGGAATGCTTGGAGTTAGCATGTCTGGAAATGATGTGTTAACAGCCGATGGACAAAATGTTCAGAAAATGATTCAGACTCTTAAGGGTGAGTTTAAGAATCAGAAAACAAAAGATCAAAAAACCGTAGCCAACCTTCAAAACCAGAAAGATTTCACAAAATTAATCTCTCAGTATCAATCTGATAGACAAGAAAGATTGTCTAAGGGATCATCTAAAGTAGGTAATGTTGACCTTAATGGCAGACCTGTATTGTTAAATAATGACAAGAAGAAATCTTATAGTACACTTATCTCTTCTTCTATGGCTGGTGCCGACGGAAGTATGTTTGAAAATAAGGAAATTATGTATACGCCCGTATTGTCAAGTAATGGTAAGAAACTTGATGAGAAAACAATGCAGAAATACATTTCTCAGATTACTTCTAAAGCAACAAGCAAAGATGAGTTATTAAAACTTGACTCTAAAGGCTTAGAAATCGGTGGACAAAAAGTTAAGAATGTTATCGAAGGTGTTGCCGATTCTGTAGACGAAGCAAATAAAAAGACAAAAAGCTTCCATGAAAATAATGAAAAAGGCTATGACAAAGAAGCCGAATCATTACAAAAGATCAAAGACTATATGGTTGACCAGGGCGGTAAATACGAAAAGTTAGGTGAAAAACTTAATTCTTCTGTAGACTTTGATAAGATTTTTGGTGGCGATTACTTTGAAAATCTGAGTTTAGATCAATTATCTGAAGCTTATGACCTGATTACAGATAAGAATGAAATCTTCACAGGTTCTCTTGAACAGTTAAAACAGCGTCTTGATAATGTTGCAAAATACAAAGACAGTGGATTATCTTATACTCTTGATTCATACACTCAAGCTACAAAATCTGCCGACGATGATGCTAATTACAATACTTTTGTATCTGGATTAAAGAGCGCTAAAGACGAATGGGATAAAGGTAAAGTCGGAACCGACCAATTCAAGCAAATGGCAGGTCTTATCTCCCCTACTGGAAAGACGGATGATAAGAATTTCAAAGAAAACTATGATAATATCAAGAAATATTTCACTTCTAACGATTCGGGTCCTAAAGAGTTTATAAGCCAATTACAAAGTATGACAAATGCTTCTGGCGAAGCTATGGCTAAATTAAATGAAAAGACTGGCGACTACAAAGTTAAAATTGATAATGTCGGTAAAGCTGCCAAAAAGATGGGAATGGGCGTCACTCCATTTGAATCTATCTTAAATAACCTTAAGACTTATGGTTGGGATGTACAGTTTGATTCTCTTACAGAACAATGGGATGGTGCTAGTGAAAAGCTGAATGAATGGTCACAAGCTTGGCAGAAAAATGGCGGATCATTAGGTGACTCTCAAGGTAAGGAAATTGAAAACTATAAACAACAGTTGGAAGATTTGCGCAGAAATGAAAAAGAATTACCAGAAGGATTTGAACAGACTCTTACAATTAAACTCAATGTTGCTGAAGCTGAAACAACTTTAACAAATTCTGTTGATGAGTATTTGCAAAAAATTAAAGACAGAGGCGATAGCTGGACACAGTCTGATTCTGCAAAGAATGATCGTGACAAAATCTTTGATGAAGGTTCTGCTGCTACAGATAAGGCAGACAAAGCACAAGCAGCCACATTGTCTGAAAACGGTCGTGTAGTTAATCAGAAATATGAAGCAGAACGTGAAAAACAGGATAAAACCGTACAGGATGCTTTGCAAAAAGCAGATGAGACTGGTTCTAAAAAGGATATGAAAGCATATCTAAAAGCAGTTCGTGATCGACAAAATCTTATTACAGCAGGGGCTACAGATGATCAATATTATCTGAATACAAAATTTAAGAACGAAAATGGTCTGAAAAAAGAGCTGAAACGTAATGGTGCAACAATTGGTAAAGACGGATCTATTACTGCAAGCAAAGATAACCAAGATGTTAAGACCATTATTGATACTTATAATAAAGAGCATAAAGATAATCAAATCAAGGTTACTTGGGAAAATGGTCAACCTACTAATAATCAGAATAATCATTCTAATAATCAGAATCAGCAAGGTAATAATCAAAAACCTAAAAAACAAGAAAAGCCTGAATCATCTGAAAAAGAAAATAAATCTCCTTCTCTATTAGACAAATTTAATAATTGGATTAAAGATCGTCAAACTAAAGAAACCAAAGGTGACTATAAGAAACCTGCCGAAGGTTCTGGTAAAAAGACTGGTGATACAGACAAGAAATATGAATCTGTAAAATCATGGTTTAAGAGTATTCCTTCTAATCTAAACGGATTAATCAAAAGCGCACAGACGAAACAAGCTTCTACTTCTTATCAGAGACCAAAAGTTCAAGGAACTCAAAGTTGGCAAACAGATAACACTAAATATAATAAAGCCGTGTCAAGTGCTAAAAAGTTTGGTGGAGATGTTGTCTCTGGTGCAAAGAACATTGGTTCTTCTGCCTTAAGTGGTGCCAAAAGTATCCTTGGAAGTATTGGAAGCGGAATAAAAGGATTATTTGGTGGTTCAAAATCTTCTGCTTCTGCTAGTCAAAATGCTAGTAAAAAGCAATCATCTAAGTCAGATGTTAAAGTAAATGTCAAAGGAAATGCTAAAAAGACAATTTCTTCTATCAAGAAATCTTTATCTAGCATGAAATCCAAAAGCATTTCTATTAAAGCTAAAGGAAATGCAAAGAAAACAATTTCTTCTATTTCTAAATCTCTTAAGAAATTAAAATCTAAGAGTATTTCTATTAAAGCCAAAGGTAACGCCTCCTCTGTTATTAAAAAGATTGCTAGTGCTTTAAAGAAACTGAAAAACAAGAAAATTACTGTCAAAGTAAAAGACAGTGCTTCATCTAAAATTAGTAGTATTAAGGGAAAATTAAATGCACTAGGTAAGATGCATCCAACTCCAAAAGTTACTATCAAAACAAGTGGATTATCTGATGTACAGGCTGCAAAATCAGCCATCAATGGTTTACATGATAAGTCTGTTAAGGTATCTGTAAGTTATAGTCAGAGTGGAAAACCATCTAAAGGTGGTGGCGTTGCCCACGGTACTGCTGCTTTTGCTCATGGTACTATACCAAGAATTACAAATAGTAGACGTGCATTAGCGAGTGGAACATTAGGTGCTAAATTCTCTGGATTATCTTTAACAGGGGAAATTGCGCCAGAATTAGTCGTCCGTGGCAATAAATGGTTTACTACGGGAGATAACGGTGCGGAGTTCACTGATATACGTAGAGGAGATATAGTTTTTAATCATCAGCAGACAGCAGATTTACTTTCAAAAGGATCTACAAATAGTCGTGCTTCTATTAAAGGTGGCATGTCAGCATTTGCACATGGTACTGCTTTTGCTTCTGGTCAGTCTGCGACAGCTTCTGGTGGATGGCGTGGTGGTATCGCTGAGAAATCAGGTTCTTCCTCTACCAAAAAGCATACAGAATCCACCAAAAAGAATACGGAAGCAACTAAAAAGAACACAGATTCTAAAAAGAAAGACAGCAAAGCTACAGATAAGAGTACGAAGAAAAAGTCAAAATTTGCTACATTGCTTGACAATATGGGTAAACAATTTGACTTCATTGCAATTGCGATTGATCGTGCGGCTACTGTTACAGAAAAATTTGCTAATATGATCAATGATTATGTGAAACCAGAGGTTAAGCAAAGCGCACTTTGGAATCAATATAAATCAACAGGCAAAGAAATTTCTGTAAATCAGCAAGCAGCTAAGAAATATAAATCTGAAGCAAGTTCATTTGCAAGTAAGGCAATTAAGACAGTGCCTAAGACAAAGAACAGTTCTAAGAAAAAGAATCAGAAACGATTACGGACATACTTTGAACGTGTGCGCAATGGTAGTATGAATATCAATACTATCAAAAATGATAACATGCGTTCAGCTGTGGAGTCATATCAGAATTTATGGGAGAATTACATTAAATGCAATTCTGCTGCTCAACAGTTAAAGAATACTCAACGTGATTTATTCAATCAATGGTTGAATATGCCTACTGAAAAGGCACAGAAAGCAATTGAAAACTTACAAAACTCCTATGATACATTATCCAATCGTTCTTCTGCTGCATCTACGGGAGAGTCTGGTGTTGCACGATTAGTTCGAACTTCAAACGATCAGTTATCAGAAGCACAATCTAATGTTTCTTCTGCAAAATCTACTCAGAGTCGTGCTTCTTCTGCTAATAAAACAGCACAAAAGAAGGTTTCAAAAGCGACAAAGAGTCAGAAATCTAAGGCGAAATCTGTTACAAAAGCGGTCAAGAAGTCTGGGGTATCTAAGAAAAAGAAAGCGTCTCTTAACAAGAGCATTAAAGCAGGAAAGACGATCTCTACTAAGGGACTCAAAGGGTCTGCGAAGAAAAAGGCTATTGCTTACAATAAAGCCGTTAAGAGTACAAAATCCGCAAAATCTTCTGCTGCTAAGACAAGTGCAAATTTGTCTAGTGCTAACAGTGCATTATACGATGCACAGGCATATCTTAAAAATGTTCAAGATTTTCAGGCGATTGCAAGTAGTTACGCAGGTCAGCCTGCTTATGCATATCAGAATGATTTGTTAAAAAGTCAAGTTGATAATAAGCGAGAACAGTATGAAAATAGTCAAACTGCTGTCAAAGAAGCTAGTAAGAATCAGGCTAAATATCAGAAAGAACGTGAAAATGCACAAGCTAATAAGGATAAAGCGGATAGTGCAGTCAAGAACAAAGGAAATAGTATTCTTGGTGGCAAGAAAGCCAAGAAATTATCTAATTCCCAGAAAAATGCAATTAAGTCTGGAAAAGAAGTTTCCTTGAAAGGAATTAAGGATAAGACTTTATTAAAACAACTTAAGGCATATAACGAACAAGTTAAAAAAGCAAAAGACGCTTCTAACAAATTGGCACAAGCCAAACAAAAAGAAGCTGATGCAACAAATGCTTTAGCGACAGCAAACAAAAATGCAAATGATGCTGCTGCGGATTGGGCTGCTGAACAGACAAATGCTGCTGTGCAATCTCAGGCTAATATTAAAGCATATTATGATGCGAAAGCAAACATGGAAGCAACGAACAGTAGCAATGCTTCTTCTGCTGCTAAGTTGAAACAAGCCAAAGGGCAAGACCTTGATAGTGCTGATTACCAGAATCAGATCGATGCCAATGAAAGACAAGCACAGATTATTGATGAAGAAGCTTCAAAAATGCAAGAGAACCTGAATAACAAATTGAACGATGGTTCTATTAAATATGGTTCTCAAGAATGGATGCAGATGCAAAATGAAATCAACGCTTGTAAAGGTAGCGCAGATGATTTAAGAACTTCTAACGAAGAACTTAAAAATAGTATGCGTGACGATATTTATTATCGTGGCTTTGAACGTGCTATTAAAGCGGCTCAGAATTTACAAAATTCACTTACAACGATATCTTCTCTGATTGATGAAGATGCAATGTTTGATGATGACGGAAATCTGACTGATTATGGTACTGTTGCCATTGCAACAAATATTGCTAATGTCAAATCTGAAAAAGAAGAATTGAATCAATTGATGCAAGAACGTGCCAAAATGGCTGAGCATCGTGATGAATATTCTGATACAGAATGGGCTGATGCAATTCAAAAGAGCGATCAAGATATTGCAGATGCCGTTAAGAGCATTAAGTCTGCCGAAGATAG
>ERZ826016.3694-NODE-3694-length-10165-cov-9.850445_pt1 | contig 10165 bp, 10 predicted proteins | sample MGYA00519872_ERZ826016 | MGnify/ENA primary metagenome ERZ826016 (study PRJEB31778, sample SAMEA3449218) | human gut metagenome | biome: human gut; feature: human-associated habitat; material: faeces | place: United Kingdom | collected 2010/2012 ... | reverse complement strand
GATAAATCCAAATTTTTCCGCCGTTTTGCGGGCAATCGTGCTCTTGCCCGCGCCGGAGGGCCCGTCGATGGCAATGGATATGGGTTTCATTCCGTAATCTCCTTTTCCGGTATCGCCCGTCCGGCCGCATAGCCGGTACTCCAGGCGATCTGCAGATTGTATCCGCCGGTGCAGGCGTCCAGATCAAGGATCTCCCCGGCAAAATACAGTCCGGAAACGATCTTCGATTCCATAGTGCGGGGATTCACCTCCCGCACATCCACGCCTCCGGCGGTCACGATGGCTTCCTCCACCGGGCGGCGGGCGGTGAGCCGGATCGCAAAGCGCTTGATCGTATCGCGCAGCGCGAGACGCTGCTCACGGCGGATGCTGTTCACCTTGAGCCGTGCCGGGATGCCGGATCGCTCGATCACGACCGGGATGAGCTTCTGCGGCAGGAGAGCGTCGAGCGCGTTCGTAAAATCGCGGTTGATGTTCTCGGAAAAGTCCCGCAGCAGCCGCTCATCGAGCTTTTCCGCCGTGAGCCCCGGCTTGAGATCGATCTCCAGACGGCAGGAAGAGACTTTTTCCGGAAGGTGAGCGCTCGCCGAAAGCACGAGCGGCCCCGATACGCCGAAATGTGTGAACAGCATTTCCCCCTGCTCCCGGTACAGGACCCTATCGCCGCAGAAAAGCGTCAGCCCGACGTTCCGCAGAGAAAGCCCCTGCATCCGGGCGCAGTCTGTCTCCGCCTCCAACGGCACGAGCGATGCGCGCGTCGGAACGATGGTGTGTCCCAGCTTCGAGGCAATGCGGTAACCGTCGCCGGTGGAGCCGGTCGTCGGGTAGCTCAGGCCGCCCGTGGCCACCAGCACGGCGTCGGCGCGGTACTCTCTGCCGGAGGTTCCCCGCACCCCGACGCAGCGGCAGGCCGCACCGGGCTTTTTCTTTTTGGGGTGGCGCGGGTTCTCCGGCACCGCAGGGGCAGCCTCCTCAGCCGGGGCCAAAGGCTCCAGCAGCAGTTTTTGGGCCCCGTCGCGGACGATGCGGGCATCCTCGGCGTAGCGCAGCAGCGCCTGACGGATCTCCTCGGCCCGGTCTGACACCGGGAACACCCGGCGGCCCCGCTCGACCTTCAGTTCCACGCCCAGCCCCTCAAACAGCTCCATCGTTCTGGCTGGCGGGAACGCCCCCAGCGAGGAGAACAGGAAGCGCGGATTGGTCCGCACATGGCGCAGGAACTCCTCCGCTGTGCAGTCGTTGGTCACGTTGCAGCGGCCCTTGCCGGTGACGAGGATCTTCTGGCCGGGCTTTTCCATGTGCTCCAGCACCGTCACCTCGTGCCCCTGCCGCACAGCGGCACCCGCCGCCATCAGCCCGGCCGCACCGCCGCCCACGATCAACACCTTTGCCATCCTGCTTCCTCCTGTGTTCACGCTCTGTCGAAACTTGTTCTATTGTATCATACCAGAATCGGCTTCCAAATGCAATCGCTTCCCGGCCCGGAACTGCTGGAAATCCCCACACAAAAAAGGCCCGCCGGGGCTTTTTCCCTCCGGCGGGCCGCTGATTCAGTTCCTGCACGCTGCGGGGTCCAGATAGCTGTCGCCCTGCTTCACTTCCAGATGCAGGTGGCTCTCCTCGGCGCACTCGCAGCTCACGCTGCCCACGGTGCCGAGCACCTGCCCGGCCGACACGGTGTCGCCTTCCTTCACCTTGGGGCTGGCCACACCGCAGAGCCGCCAGACACGGCCTGCGCTGTCCTTCACGGCCACGACCGGCCCCCAGCTGCCATCGGCACCAGCGAGCACCACGCTGCCGTCCACCGGGGAAGGAACTGCTTCGCCTTCGCGGGCTGCATAGTCGATGCCGTTGTGGGTGCGCCAGTCGCCCAGCGTCTTGTTGTACACCAGCTCATCGCCGCTGTAGGCGTTCAACACTCTGCCAAAGACGGGCTGCGTGGAAGCAGGCGCTGCCGAACTGCTGGCAGGCGAGGATGCGCCTTGCAAGGCGGAGGGTTCGCGCACCGAACCAGAGCCAGACGCCTGCCCAGACGAGGCAGCAGACGACGCCGAAGACCCGGCTTTGGGGGCCGGGTCGGCCTTGGGGACATTGGCCACACTGTTTGCGGCGGGCGTAGTAGGCTGCTGCCATTCGGGATATTCCTCCTCCGGGATGATCGTCAGGTCTTCGTCGATGCCGGGCAGGGTCGAAGTGCTGTCCGGCTCGTTCAGGCCGTCAAGGTTCTCTTTCAGCTCGTCCCGGACGGTGCGCACGGCCCAGACGCCTGCCGCAGCCGCGGCCACCAGACAGGCCAGCAGCGCCAGCGCAAACCCCTTGTCCCGCAGAAATCTTTTGAGTTGTTCCATGGTTCGTTACTCCAATCATCGTTTGTGTACGGTCCAAATTCTGATTGTAGTGTGCGATGGCTGCGCAGGGTTTATTCAGTTGTTCCTATAAAAAATAAGGGATGTGCCCGGCGGGCACATCCCTTATTTTTTAGGATCGTCAGTTGCGGCGGCGGTTGTTGCCCAGCAGGCGGACAACATACAGGAAGATGTTGATGAAGTCCAGATACAGGGTCAGCGCACCGTAGATGGAAGCCTTTTCCGCCATTTCGGCGTCGGCAGCGTAGTAGCTGTACATCTGCTGCAGCTTCTGGGTATCGTAGGCGGTCAGCAGCATGAAGACCACCAGGCCGATGCCGCAGTAGAGCACCGAGCCGCCAAAACCGAAGCCGAACAGCATTCCGACAAAGCCGGTGATGAGCATGGCCACCAGTGCCATCATCAGGCGGGGGCCCCAGCCGGTCAGGTCTTTATGGGTAGTGGTGCCGTAGACGGCCATCAGGCCAAAGTACAGCGCCGTGGAAAGGAAGGCTAAGATCAGCGTCCCCACCGAGAAGGCGAGGAAGTAGTAGCTGAGCACCATGCCGTTGAGCAGCGCGTACCCGAAGAAGGTCGCCCTTGCCCCCTGCACCGACATAGTCTGCACACGAGAGCTGAGCACGAACACGAGGGCCAGCTCAGCGATGGTGAGCACAAGGTAAAGCGAATCGACCAGATACAGCAACGGAGTTGTCGCGGTGATATAGGCCATTGCAAAGGTGATGAGCAGCCCGCTGGCCATCCAGCGGTAGGTGCGGGTCATATAGTCCGATGCGCTCATCGTAGGCTCCGCATAGCCGCGGTTATAATTTCTGTAATCCATGGTAAGGTCCTCCCATCTTGTTCCGGAGCCTTGCCCCGGTCTACGAAATATAGTATACTGCATAGAAATGAACGTTTCATGAAAAAGGCTGTGATATTTCGTGTCTCTTGGACTTTATCTCCACATTCCCTACTGTTTTTCCAAATGCAGGTACTGCGATTTCTATTCCGCACCCGGCCAGCGGGGCGTCCCCTCGGCATACGTGGACGCCCTGCTGCGGGAGCTGCACCGCTTTTCGCCGGATGCCCCGCTCCGCCCGGACACCCTCTATTTCGGCGGCGGCACCCCCAGCCTGCTGGCCCCGGAGGATGCCGCCCGGCTGATCGCAGCAGCGTCTCCCCTCCCCGGTGCCGAGGTCACGCTGGAAGCCAACCCGGAAACGGTCACCGAGGCATCGCTCTGCGCCTTCCGGGAAGCCGGCATCAACCGCATCTCCTTCGGCGTCCAGTCCGCACGGGACAGCCAGCTGAAAACGCTGGGCCGCCCTCACACGGCCCGGCAGGCGCGGGCGGCATTCGCAGCCGCGCGGCGGGCAGGCTTCGAGAACATCAGCGGCGACATCATGCTGGCCCTGCCCCATTATACGCAGGCGGAGTTCGACGAGACGCTGGAGCTGATCGAAAGCGGCGGTGCCACCCACATCTCGGCCTATCTGCTCAAGATCGAGCCGGACTCCGCGTTTGGCCGGCATCCGCCGGAGGGGCTGCCCTCCCCGGACGAAGCGGCGGACGTTTATCTCTACGCCGTCGAGCAGCTGGAACACCACGGCTACCAGCAGTACGAGATCTCCAACTTTGCAAAGCCCGGCTATGAGGGGAAGCACAACCTCATCTATTGGGACTGCGGCGACTACCTCGGCCTCGGCCCGGCGGCGCACTCCTGCATGGGCGGCAAGCGGTTCTATTACCCCGCCGACACCGAAGCCTTTCTTCACGACACCGCATCCCCCGTTCTGGACGGCGGCTGCGGCGCAGAGGATTATCTCATTTTACAGCTGCGCCTGCGCAAGGGGCTGGACCTGGCGGAGTACAAGGCCCGCTTCGGGAAGGAATTTTCCACTTCGCAGCTTGCCTTTGTCAAAAACTGCGTCAAGAACGGCTATGCGTCCTTTGATGGCCGCACCCTCGCGCTGACCCCCGCCGGGCTGATCGTGCAGAACAGCATCCTGGCAGAATTGTTATAATTCTATCACCCGCCAGCCCAGCTCCTGGATGGCCTCCTGATCGTGGGTGGCCAGCAGAACGACCTTTTCGCCGCAGCGCTCCTTCAGCAGCGCTGCGGCTTTTTTCATGGTGTCGGGGTCCATGCCGGTGAACGGCTCGTCCAGCAGCAGGGTGTCGCTCTCGGCCCAGAGCGCCCGCAACAGGGCCGCACGGCGTTTCTGCCCGCCGGACAGCTTTCGTGCCGGGAGCGAGAGGGCAGCTTCATCCAATCCAATCTGTAAAAAGTCGTTGTGGATCTGCTCTCTGTATTTCGTTTTCCCCTCCGGGAGCACCAGTTCCACGTTCTGGATGGCGTTCAGCTGGGGGCAGAGCCGGTCTTCCTGAAAGACAGCCCCCACCTTCCCCACGCCGGTCACGGTGCCGGAGGTAGGCACTTCCAGCCCCATGAGGATGCGGAGCAGGGTCGTTTTGCCCCACCCGCTGGGTGCCCAGAGGATGACCGGGCCGGTAACGGTCAGGTCCAGCGCTTCGAAGAGCGTTTTTTCTCCAAAGCGTTTTGTCAGGTTCGAAATTTCCAGTTTGTATTGCATTTTATACACCCTCTTCCCTCAGCACACGGGCCACGGCTCTGTCCAGCAGGGCCAGGAACAGCTTTTCGAACACCGCGCTCAGCAAGATGATGACAAAAGTCCAGGCGAACAGCTCCCCGGTGGACAGCGTGATCTTGGCCCGGTACAGCGCATCGCCGATGCTGCCGTCGGGCAGGCCGATGACTTCCGCCGCTACGCCGCTCTTCCAGCAGATGCCCAGTGCCACGCTGCACCCCTGCCGAAACGCCGGCAGCACAGCCGGGAGCCAGATGGCCCGCAGCCGACGCCCCAGCGGGAGCCGGAACACCTTTGCCATCTCCAGCAGCTGCACATCCGCGCTCCCGATGCCGGTGCGCACCGCGCCGTAGAGCACCGGCAGCACCATCAGAAAGCTGATGAGGACCGACAGCGAGCTTCCGCTGACCCACACCAGCGCCAGAATGATGAAGCTCGCCACCGGCGTTGCCTTCACCAGCTGCATCACCGGCGCGAGCAGGGCTTCCACCCACGCCCAGCGCCCGGCGGCCACGGCCAGCACCACGCTGGACACCGCCCCCAGCCCGAAGCCCAGCAGGATGCGCCCGGCACTGAAGCCAATGCGCTGCCAGAACTCTGCCTGGGGCAGCAGTTCCAGCAGGGTGCCCAGCGTCTGCACCGGCGACACCAGAAAGACCTCCTGCCCCACGGCCATGGCCGCAGCCTGCCAGACCGCCAGCCAGAACCCCGCCGCCGCCCACTTTGCCAGGCGGCTTTTTTTCGTTTGTTTCATTGCGTTCGTCCGCTCCTTCCCGTTCCCTGTTTTTTCTTTTATAAGATAGCATATCATGTGATAGAATACAATTCTTCACCTTTCTTTTTCTTGACGTGAGGAGTTTTCGCTTCTATACTGTAAAGTAGTTCATCGGGCATCCCGCCCGGAAAGGAGGCCCTCCCCCATGCAGAAGCTCCCCGTCAGGCAGCGCCTGCTCCTCGGTTTTACGCTGTTTTCGATGTTCTTCGGAGCCGGAAACCTGATCTTTCCGCCCCATCTCGGCGCACAGGCCGGTTCCAACTTCTGGTCTGCCTTTGCCGGGTTCGCCGTCAGTGCCATCGGCCTGCCCATCGCAGGCGTGGTGGCCGTGGCCAGAGCGGGCGGGTTCGACCAGCTGGCCAGCCGGGTCCACCCGAAATTTTCCCTCGTGTTCACCATTCTGGTCTATCTCTCCATCGGGCCATGCCTCGCCATCCCCCGCACAGCCAGCACCTCGTTCGAGATGCTGGTGCCTCTGGTGGGCGGCGGGCGCGGTCTGCAGCTGAGCTATTCCATCGTTTTCTTTGCGGCGGCGTTCCTCGTGGCACTCCATCCGGAAAAGCTCACCGACCGGCTGGGCCGCGTCCTCTGCCCGGCCCTCATCGCGCTGATCTTCGTCCTGTTCGCGGGCTGTCTGCTCCACCCTGTGGCCGCGCAGTACGGCTCCCCTGCCGCCGCCTATGCCCGTCTGCCCGCATTCGAAGGCATCCTGGGCGGCTACCAGACCATGGACGCCCTTGCGGGGCTGTACTTCGGGGCCGTCCTCGCGCTCAACATCCAGGCCCTCGGCGTCACTGAGGAAAACGCCATCCGTCAGAACACCATCCGGGCGGGCTTCCTCGCGGGCGGGCTGCTGCTGGTCATCTACGCCATGCTGGGCCATGTGGGCGCGCTGACCGGTGCCGCCGCGCCGGACTGCACCACCGGTGCCGAGGTCCTCTCTGCCCTTGCCAGCGCCCTGTTCGGCCGGGCCGGGCAGCTGCTCTTAGCGGCCATCTTCCTCATCGCCTGCTTCAACACCTGTGTGGGGCTTATCTCCTGCGTGGGGCAGTATTTCCACACCCTGCTCCCCCGCATCCCCTACCCGGCTCTCGCGGGCTTTTTCGCCGCCGCCAGTATGCTCATCTCCAACATCGGGCTGGCGGGCATCATCCGGCTGTCCACCCCGGTTCTGGGCGCACTGTATCCGGCAGCCATCGTGCTCATCGCGCTGTCGTTCCTGCCCCAAGCGTTCCAGAAGCGGAGCGTCTACGTCTGCACCGTCGCACTGACGGCCGTGCAGAGCGTTCTTGCGGCCCTGCCGTTCACCGCTGTCTTCGTCACCGCCCTGCCGCTGGGGGCCTATGGCTTCGGCTGGGTCGTCCCGGCAGCGGCGGGGCTTCTGGTCGGGTTCCTGTTCCCATGAAAAAGTGCCGTGCGGCTGCACGGCACTTTTTTATGGAAGTCCTGTTTACTTCAGCGAGTTGACCAGGCGCTGGAATGCCTTCTGCACACGCTTGGCCACCGTGGCCTCGGTGTAGTAGAAGTTTGCATCCGGCAGCTTGCCGCCCACGGCGGCGGGCGAAGCGTCATAGAGCACCTGCAGATAAGCGTTGACGTCTGCCTTCATCTCGTCGCCGATGCGGTAGACGATGTTGCACTTGGGCAGCGCCTTCTTCGCGATGGCTGCCTTGGCCACCACGCCGACCTCCTCGCAGAGTGCGGCGGTGCCGTCCAGGTCGTCGTTGGCGGCATCCACGCTCTTCTGGTAGTCCTTCAGGAAGTTGATGACCTCCTCCGGGTGCTCCTCTGCGTAGGCGGTGCGCACCACCGTCACGCCGGTGATGAGCTGGGTGTCGCAGACCTTGTTCCACTCCCTGGTCAGGTCCAGCACGACGCGCAGGCTGCTGTCCTTCATCTGGGCGGCAGTCACATAGGGCTGGGGCAGCACAGCGATGGCGTCCTTCTTCGTGGCAGCCATCTGGGCGGTCACTTCGGACGCCTCGCTGTAATATTCGATCTTCACATCCTTGTCGGGGTCGATGCCGTTCTTCCGGAGCAGATAGCGCAGCACATACTCCGGGGTAGTCCCCTTGCCGGTGGACAGGATGGTGCGGCCCTTCAGGTCTGCAAAGCTGTGGACGGTGTCGCCCTTTTCCACCACATACAGCACGCCCAGCGTGTTCACGGCCATGACCTGGATGCCGCCGCTGGTCTTCTGGTAAAGGGTGGCGGCGAGGTTGGCCGGGATGGCGGCGATATCCACTTCGCCCTTGATGAGCTTGGGCACGACCTCATCGGCGGCGCCGTAGAGCTGCAGGTCGTAGTTCTGGGAAGCCGTGCCGTTCTTTTCCATGGCCAGCAGATTCACCAGACCCATGGTGGTGGGGCCTTTCAGGCCGGCCACCCGGACGGTGGTGTTCGTCTTGGCCGATGCCCCGCAGGCCAGCATCCCGACGAGCAGCGCCGCCGACAGCAGCAGGGATGTCAGTTTTTTCATCATTGTGTTGTTCCTTCCTCTCTTGATCTGTTCCAATCGTGAACAAATTTGCAAATTTTTCGAAAAACATTTGCTTTACAGGCTCAAGTTTACTATAATAGAGCCAAAAATACCGTTGCACGCGCAACGGAATCGCCAGTGGGCGGTGAGGGCCCGGAGAAAACCTCACAGGACGGCTATGGAAAACATTCTTCCTTTGTTACGATCGACCTCTCTTTTCACCGGCATCGAAGACGACGCGCTCCGCGTTCTGCTGAGCGAGCTGGGTGCGGTGATCCGCAGCTACGGCAAGGGCGAAGCCCTGGTGCAGGCGGGGATGCCCAACCGCCGGGTGGGCATCGTGCTCACCGGCAGCATCGAAGCCTACCGCCCTGCGCCGGGCGGGGCCCGTGTGCCCATCACCCGGATGGGGCCGGGCGGCGTCTTCGGCGATGTGCTGGGCGGCTCCAGTCTGGACAGCCCCGTCACCGTGGTGGCAGCTTCCAGCTGCGAGGTGCTGCTCTTCCCCTATGAGCGGCTGCTCCTCTCGGACGGCAGCGCCGCCCACCAGCAGGCGCTGCAGAACCTTGTGCGCACCATCAGCGACAAGTATTTCCTGCTCTCCCGCCGGGTGGACCTGCTGGTGCTGAAAAGCCTGCGGGCCAAGGTCTGCGCCTACCTGCTCAGTGAGGCTGAGCAGCAGGGCAGCCTGACCTTTTCCATCCCCTTCTCCCGCATCCAGCTGGCCGACTACCTCAACTGCGACCGCAGCGCCCTCTCGCGGGAGCTGAGCCTGATGCAGCGCGACGGCCTGCTGGACACCTACCGTTCCAGCTTCAAGCTGCTGCAGCCGGATGCGCTGCGGCAAATGGTGCTCTGACGGCCCGTTCCTGCGTACAATCCATAACACGAGGTAACATTTCATGTCCAAACCCATTCTCTGGATCGTCATCCCCTGTTACAACGAGGAAAAGGTCCTGCCCATCACGGCCCCGATGTTTTTGCAGAAGCTCCAGTCGCTGGCCGAAAAGGGCCTTGTCAGCGACAAGAGCCGGGTGCTCTTCGTCAACGACGGCTCCCGCGATTCCACCTGGGAGCTCATCTGCCGGTTCGCAAAGGAAGATGAACACTTCATAGGCATCTCCCAGAGCCGGAACCGCGGCCACCAGAACGCCGTGCTGGCCGGGCTGATGGAGGCCAAGGCCAGCGACTGCGACGTCACCATCTCCATCGACTGCGACGGGCAGGACGACATCAACGCCATGGACGAGATGGTGCAGAAGTATCTGGACGGTGCCGAGGTGGTCTACGGTGTGCGCAGCCGCCGCGACACCGACACCTTCTTCAAGCGGTTCACCGCCGAGGGGTTCTACCACCTGATGAACGCTCTGGGGGCCGACATCGTCTTCAACCATGCCGACTACCGCCTCATCAGCACCCGTGTGCTGGAAAGCTTTGCCGACTACAGGGAAGTGAACATTTTCCTGCGCGGCATGGTGCCGCTGGTGGGCTTCCAGAGCGAGCAGGTGTTCTACGAGCGGCACGAGCGGCTGGCCGGTGAGAGCCACTATCCCCTGCGCAAAATGCTGGCGCTGGCCTTTGACGGCATCACCAGCCTTTCCAACAAGCCTATCCGCATCATCACCGGGGCAGGCATTGCCGTGAGCCTGATTGGCTTTATCGGGGTCATCTGGGCCATCGTGTGCGCCGCCATGGGCAGCAGCGTGGCCGGCTGGGCCTCCATCGTGTGCATCGTCTGCTTCATGAGCGGCGTGCAGCTGGTGTGTCTGGGCGTCATCGGCGAATACGTCGGCAAGATCTACATGGAAACCAAGGCCCGCCCCCGCTACATCATCAGCGAGCGGACATGGGCACCCTACGAAAGGAAGTATCACGGATGAGCAAACAGAGCTGGCGGGGCAGCACCCTGCTGAACCCGGAGCCGCCGGTGCTGGTCTCTTGCGGCGGGCTGGAC
>ERZ826016.3683-NODE-3683-length-10206-cov-3.054773_pt1 | contig 10206 bp, 4 predicted proteins | sample MGYA00519872_ERZ826016 | MGnify/ENA primary metagenome ERZ826016 (study PRJEB31778, sample SAMEA3449218) | human gut metagenome | biome: human gut; feature: human-associated habitat; material: faeces | place: United Kingdom | collected 2010/2012 ... | reverse complement strand
CCTGCCGGGATGCCGTCGGTCAGTCACGCAGATCATATTCTTCTGATGGGGTCCTGTTTTGCGGAAAATATCGGGCGACAATTAATGGATGCCGGATTTCAACTGGACCTGAATCCTTTTGGTATTCTTTATAATCCTTTATCCGTCTCATCTGCTTTGAGGGAGATTATAAGGAATAAGGAATACAACAAACAAGATCTGTTTGCCTACAAAGATTTATGGCATAGCCCGATGCATCATGGCTCTTTTTCTGCTTTTACGCCCGAAGAGACATTGCATGCCATAAATTCACGTCTTCACCACGCTTATAAAAAACTGCCGGAATTGAACTGGCTGATGGTGACAATGGGAACTGCTTACGTTTATAAACAAAAGGAGAGTGGACAAGTGGTAGCTAATTGCCATCAATTGCCGGAGAGTCACTTTTTGCGTTACCGGCTGTCTGTAGAAGAAATTGTAGAAGATTATACAGCACTCATCACCGAAATGTCAGCCCTGAATCCGGAACTAAAATGGCTGTTTACAGTCAGCCCGATCCGTCATATACGCGACGGGATGCACGCCAACCAGTTAAGCAAATCGACTCTGCTGCTTGCCATCGACCGATTGCAACAACTGTTCCCGGAACGAGTGTTCTATTTCCCCTCTTATGAAATCATATTGGACGAATTACGTGATTATCGCTTCTATGCCGACGATATGTTGCATCCGTCTCCTCTGGCGATTCGTTACCTGTGGGAACGCTTCTCCGAAACCTTCTTTTCTTCTGAAACAAAGCAGGTTATCGTAGCTGTGCAAGACATCCGCCGGGACTTGGCGCACAAGCCCTTTCATCCCGAGTCAGAGGCGTATCAACGCTTTTTAGGACAAATAGTGTTAAAAATAGAACGACTTATCGGAAAATACCCGTACTTAGATTTTCAAAAAGAAACAGAACTATGTCATATACGATTGAATCCATAGCCGAATGTATCGGTGCCCGCCGTGTGGGCGAATGCGAAGCGACGATTGATTGGCTACTGACAGACAGCCGCTCTCTTAGTTTCCCGGAAGAAACTCTTTTCTTTGCCCTGACTACGAAACGTAACAGTGGAGCCCGCTATATCCCCGATTTATATGACCGGGGAGTGCGTAACTTTGTGGTTACTGAAGAAGACTTTGAGAAAATTAAGAATGGAGAACTAGGAAAGCTCTCCACCCTCAATTTCCTCATCGTTGCCAATCCGTTAAAGGCTTTGCAGAAGCTGGCTGAAATACATCGGGAGGAGTTTAAAATTCCGATTATCGGTATAACTGGGAGCAATGGAAAGACGATTGTGAAAGAATGGTTACACCAGTTACTGAGTCCCGACCGTCGTATTGTCCGTTCGCCGCGTAGCTATAATTCACAGATTGGTGTACCTTTATCGGTCTGGCAACTGAATGAAGAAGCAGAACTGGGCATATTCGAAGCCGGTATTTCTGAAATGGGAGAGATGAATGCTTTGAAGCGGATGATAAAGCCGACTATTGGCATTCTGACTAATATTGGCGGTGCTCATCAGGAAAACTTCTTCTCATTACAGGAGAAGTGCATGGAGAAACTGACTCTTTTTAAAGATTGTGATGTCGTAATTTATAACGGAGATAACGAACTTATCAGCAATTGTGTAGCAAAGTCGATGTTGACAGCTCGTGAAATAGCATGGAGCCGTAAGGATATTGAACGTCCGTTATATATTAGCCGGGTGACTAAGAAAGAAGATCATACTGTTATTTCCTACCGTTATCTGGATATGGATAATACTTTCTGCATCCCGTTTATTGATGACGCTTCCATAGAGAATGTACTGAACTGTCTGGCAGCCTGCCTCTATTTAATGACCCCCGCCGATCAGATAACAGAGCGTATGGCACGTCTTGAACCGATTGCCATGCGTTTGGAAGTAAAAGAAGGAAAGAACAATTGTGTATTGATTAATGATAGTTATAACTCGGACTTGGCTTCATTGGATATCGCTCTTGATTTTTTGGTACGTCGTTCGGAGAAGAAAGGATTGAAACGTACATTAATCTTGTCGGATATTTTAGAAACAGGACAAAGTACCGCTACACTTTATCGTCGTGTGGCACAGTTGGTACAGAGTCGTGGAATAGACAAACTGATTGGCGTAGGAGCAGAGATTTCTTCCTGTACCGCTCGTTTTGACGATGCGTTGGAACGTTATTTCTTCCCGAATACAGAAGCTCTTCTGGCTTCGAATCTGCTGAAATCACTTCATTCGGAAGTAATTCTGGTGAAAGGTTCCCGTATCTTTAATTTTGATCTGGTATCGGATGAATTGGAGTTGAAAGTTCATGAAACGATTCTGGAAGTAAATCTTGGGGCGATGATAGCTAATTTAAATTATTATCGTTCCATGCTTCGCCATCCGGAAACTAAAGTGGTTTGTATGGTGAAAGCTTCCGCTTATGGAGCAGGATCTTATGAAATAGCAAAGACATTGCAAGAACATCATGTAGATTATTTGGCGGTAGCTGTGGCGGATGAAGGATCTGAGCTTCGGAAGGCTGGAATTACTTCTTCCATTATTATAATGGATCCTGAACTTACTGCATTTAAAACGATGTTCGATCATAAATTAGAGCCGGAAGTATATAACTTTCATCTGTTGGATGCACTGATTAAAGCAGCGGAAAAGGAAGGAATTACTAATTTCCCGATTCATGTGAAACTTGATACGGGTATGCACCGCCTAGGATTTGAGATCGACGAAATTCCGTTATTGATACGTCGGTTGAAGAATCAGAATGCGGTTATTCCCCGTTCTGTCTTTTCTCATTTTGTGGGGAGTGATTCGCCTCAATTTGATACTTTCACTCGTCAGCAGATTGAACTGTTTGAGAAAGGTTCGCAAGAGTTGCAAGCTGCTTTTTCACATAAGATTCTACGTCATATTTGCAATACGGCAGGTATCGAGCGTTTCCCGGGCGCACAATTTGATATGGTACGCTTAGGTATCGGACTTTATGGAGTGAGTCCGATAGATAATTCTATTATATATAATGTAAGTACACTTAAAACAACAATTTTGCAGATACGGGACGTGCCCGAAGAAGATACAGTGGGCTATAGTCGTATGGGACATTTGAATCGTCCATCGCGTATAGCGGCCATTCCTATTGGTTACGCTGACGGACTGAACCGGCATTTAGGGCGTGGCAATGCTTACTGTTTAGTGAATGGAAAGAAAGCCCCTTATGTAGGAAATATCTGTATGGATGTCTGTATGATTGATGTAACTGATATCGATTGTCGGGAAGGTGATCAGGCTATTATCTTTGGAGACGATTTGCCAATCACTGTATTATCAGATAAGTTGGATACCATACCTTATGAAGTGCTGACCAGTATTTCAACCCGGGTAAAACGAGTATATTATCAAGATTAGATTGAATAGAAAATGGAAAGTGGACGATAGATAATGCGTTTATGCGGTTATTCATAACACAAATTATCAATTATCCATCGTCTATTATCCATTTAAATACTTATCTTTGCGCGGACAAAGAGAAATAAAACTTCTTAATTAATTAAATAACACCTATGACAAACTTATTATTATTAGGCTTTTTGCCTAGCGGTTCCGAATGGATTATTATTGCTTTAGTTATTCTTCTTCTTTTTGGTGGAAAGAAAATCCCCGAATTGATGCGTGGTTTAGGTAAAGGCGTTAAGAGCTTCAAAGATGGTGTAAACGACGCAAAAGACGAACTGAATAAAGCAAAAGACGAACTAGACAAGACAGACTCAGCTAAGTAAAGAAGAGTACAATGGCGGAAATGACCTTTTGGGATCATTTGGAGGAATTGCGCTGGGTACTTTTTCGGGTTATAGGGCTTTGGCTTGTTTTAGCGGTAGGTTATTTTATCGCTATGCCTTATATATTCGATAATGTAATACTTGGGCCTACCCATAATGATTTCGTATTCTATAATTTATTACGGCACATTGGAGAGAGCTTAAATCTGGATGATGAGTTCTTTACTCAACATTTTGAAGTAAAGATGATTAATATTAATCTGGCAGCTCCCTTTTTCATTCATATGTCTACTGCCTTTTGGATGTCGGTAGTGACTGCGATGCCTTATCTCTTTTTTGAGATCTGGCGTTTTATTAGTCCCGCCCTTTATCCCAAAGAACGGAGAGGAGTGTTAAAAGCCTTGATTTTAGGAACGGTGATGTTTTTTATTGGCGTTCTGTTGGGGTATTTCATGGTTTATCCATTGGCACTTCGTTTCCTTTCTACTTATAATCTGAGTTCGCAAATTGAGAATGTACTGTCTCTTAATTCATATATCGACAACTTTATGATGTTGGTGTTATGTATGGGGTTGGCTTTTGAACTTCCGTTGGTGACATGGTTGCTATCATTGCTTGGATTGGTTAATAAATCGTTCCTGCGAAGATATCGTCGTCATGCAGTTGTTATCATTGTGATAGCGTCTGCCATTATTACTCCAACAGGCGATCCATTTACATTGAGTGTGGTAGCTATTCCACTTTATCTGTTGTATGAGATGAGTATTCTGATGATAAAAGATAAAAAGAAAGAAGAGGAAGATGAGTTTGGAGATGAATCAGAAGAAGAGATAAAAGAAGAGACTGAACAAGTAAACTCATAACAAGAAATACAAGGAGAGGCTGTGAAAAACTTTTTCTTGTTATATGCGCCAAAAGAGAATATCAGATTTTGCTGTCTCTTTTGGCGCATTCTTGTTTTACCACTACCTTTGCAATATGGATAAGAAAGAAGGAAGAGAATCATACGAATTGCTTTTGGCAGTGTGTAAGACAGAAGATGAATTGCTTGCTGTCGGATACAAACAGATGCGTGACTTACTGGAACGAATTTGTCGTATGCAAATGCATAATGTAAGTCTACAAATGACGGATCTATCGGCACGTATCAGTTTCGTAGCTGCTAAACTCGGTCTGTCTGTAGCAGAGCAGAATCGTTTGCATACCTTTCGGCTAACTTCTAATCAAATATTGAACCGGCGTATTGAACCTGTCCGCAATCATTTATTGAGAGACGCTAAGACATTATCTTTTCTGGTTCGAAAACTTTCCGGTGAAGATATACCCCAGGAACTCTATCAGTTGTTACCACGTGCAGATGCTACTTATCTGGTAGCACCTCTGGCTTGTAAACGGATACAACGGATGCGGGTTTGTTTTCAGTATGCCGATGAACAGTATTTGTATGTAACACCATTGGAGGAAATCTCCGAAAAACCGTATCTAGTTCGCTACAATATTCCTCAGATAAACGAAGAATTTACGGAAACTTGCCGACTTCTTTGGAGACATGCACAAATTAACTTATTAGATGTGGCTATTGATGAAGCGGGAATACTTACTCCTTCATTTATTGTTCTCGAACCGGATTATTTGATTGATATTAGTGCATTGGCAGAATGTTTCCGCGAATACGGTCATCATCCGGCAAACTATTTTCTATCCCGCCTGCAGCCGATTGAAAATGCTCGTCCTTTATTATTAGGAAATATAGCCAATCTTTTTTTGGATGAATGGATTCATGCTCAGGAAGAGGAGATAGACTATCGCATTTGTATGCAAAAGGCTTTTCGTCGTTATCCTATTGAGTTGGCTGCTTGCTCGGATTTACGTGATCGTGAGAAAGAACGGCAATTTTTTGATGACTGTAAACTTCATTTTGAACATATACGCGAAACGGTAAAGGATACATTTCGTGCACCGGGTTATGAACTGGAAAAGAAAGATGCAGTGTTGGAACCTTCTTATATCTGTGAAGCGCTTGGTTTGCAAGGACGTCTTGACTATATGCAACGGGATATGTCTTCGTTCATAGAAATGAAATCGGGTAAAGCTGATGAATATGCAATTCGCGGTAAGGTAGAACCGAAAGAGAATAATAAGGTACAAATGTTGCTATATCAAGCTGTTTTACAATATTCTATGGGGATGGATCACCGGAAAGTAAGAGCCTATTTGCTATATACTCGTTATCCGCTTCTTTATCCTTCCCGTCCATCCTGGGCAATGGTTCGCAGAGTGATTGATTTGCGTAACCGGATTGTTGCCGATGAGTATGGTGTTCAATTGCGGAATAGCTTGGAATACACTGCACAAAAGCTGACAGAGATAAATTCTTCTAACCTGAATGAACGCAAACTGTCCGGACATTTTTGGGAAACATATTTGCGTCCTTCCATTGATAATTTTCAGTCGAAACTGAAAACTCTCTCTCTATTGGAAAAAAACTATTTTTATGCGTTGTATAATTTCATAACGAAGGAACTCTATACGTCCAAATCAGGTGATGTGGATTACGAGGGACGTACAGGGGCAGCTTCTCTATGGCTTTCTACATTGGTGGAGAAATGTGAGTCGGGTGAAATAATTTATGATCTCCGTATTAAAGAAAATCATGCAGCAGATGAACATAAGGCTCATCTCATCCTGTCTCAGTCGGCCATGGTGGAAGAAGACTTCTTACCGAATTTTCGTCAGGGTGACGCTATTATTCTTTACGAACGGAATAATGAGGCGGATAATGTAACTAACAAGATGGTATTCAAGGGAAATATTGAATATCTGACAGAATACGAGATTTGTATTCGTCTTCGGGCTACCCAACAAAATACTTCTGTACTTCCGGAGGATAGCCTTTATGCCATTGAACATGATACAATGGATACTACTTTCCGTTTTATGTATCAAGGACTTTATACCTATTTATCCGCAACACAAAGTCGTCGTGATTTGCTGTTATCACAACGATTACCGGAATTTGACGAATCTTTGGATTATTTGATTTCTCAATCAACCAATGATTTTACTCGCATTGCATTGAAGGCAAAAGCAGCCCGGGATTATTTTCTTTTAGTAGGGCCTCCCGGAACAGGAAAAACCTCTTGTGCACTGAAAAAGATGGTTGAAACTTTCCATGCAGAAAAGGATACTCAAATTCTGTTACTCTCCTATACAAATCGAGCTGTGGATGAAATCTGTAAAGCAATCAGTAGCATTCATCCGGAAGTTGATTTCATTCGTGTAGGAAGTGAACTATCTTGTGACGAGGCTTATCGTACGCATTTAATTGAGAACGAACTGTCTGCTTGTATTCGCCGTTCGGAAGTGTATGAACGTATCAGGGATTGCCGTATTTTTGTAGGAACAGTCGCGTCTATATCCGGTAAGCCGGAACTTTTCCGTTTGAAACATTTTGAAGTAGCGATCATTGATGAATCCACACAAATACTAGAACCTCAGCTACTGGGTATTCTCTGTGCACGAGGGGAGGATGGGAGGAATGCTATTGATAAATTTATCCTAATCGGAGATCATAAACAGTTGCCTGCTGTTGTGTTACAGAATACCGATCAGTCGGCTATTTATGATGAAACGTTGAAAGCAATAGGTTTGACCAACTTGAAAGATTCCCTGTTTGAACGTCTTTATCATAATGCACGTAATTCGTCAGTACATCGTTCATATGATATGCTTTGCCGTCAAGGGCGTATGCATCCTGATGTGGCTTTGTTTGCCAACCATGCTTTTTATGGAGGCCGTTTACTTCCTGTAGGGCTTCCCCACCAAATAGAAAGTTCTGAAAAAGTTTGCCGGCTTGCTTTTTATCCTTCTTTACCGGAGAAAGCCGGCACATCTGCAAAGATTAACCATTCGGAAGCCCGTATTGTTACCGATTTGGTTGCACAGATATATAAGGAGCATACGGATGATTTTGATGAAGCTCGTACGTTAGGAATTATAACTCCTTATCGGAGTCAGATTGCATTGATCAAAAAATATATTGAGGCATTAAATGTTCCGGTACTGAATCGTATTTTGATTGATACGGTAGAACGTTTTCAAGGAAGTGAAAGAGATGTGATTATTTATTCGTTTTGTATCAACTATCCATATCAGTTGAAGTTCTTATCAAACCTGACAGAAGAAGATGGTATTTTGATTGATCGCAAACTCAATGTGGCTTTGACGCGGGCGCGAAAACAAATGATGATAACGGGGGTACCAACTCTTTTGGAACGTAACCCTCTTTATGAAAGTTTACTAAATTTAATAAAACGTTCTTGAACCATTGGAATATTTTTGCAGATGTTAGTCTTTATTCTCTCTTTATGCAATTCATTAACACCTAAATATTGAACAAACGCCTATATTTGCAACACGTTTTTTTCATAGAGATTTAGATTTAAGGTTAGAAGAATTGTGGAAGTCGTGAGACTTCCCTTTTTTTCTTCTTAACGTTTGCTATTCTTCATTTTCTGAATGTATCGTTTTTTTGTTGAGTACAGAATGGACATGCAGAATAAGTAAACCAAAAAAGCCATCTTCGGGAGAAGAGGCTTTTTTATTTTAAGTACTTTTGAATAATTGGTAGAAAGAAAAAAGAGGAGAAAAGTTCATTTTCGAACTATTCTCCTCTTTCTAATATTTATCAGATTATTATTCTAATACGATTGGTTTATATTTTGGAACTAATAACTTCATCATGATCCAACCGAGAAGGTATGCAACAGAACAGATACAGAAAATAATAAAGTATCCGGCTGGTTTACCCACAAAACCAAAGAAGGTCATTGGCTCTTGAAGAATAGTAATATCTTTTTGAGTGATGATTTTATTATTCAGCATTATCTCAGCTTCTTTTTCGGCTATAGGTAATTCAAGTGTTTCTACGATCATCGGAATTTGGCTGAGACCAGCCTTCTCTACTGCTTTTTGTAAAGGCATAGCTTCACCTTTATATAAGGCCCAGCCGACCGGGATATCTTCTGCTCCCTCATGTCCTTTAGCTACTATTTTTCCATTTAGAACAGCTTGATCTGTTTTGGCAATAGTAATTTGATAATCTTTATCGAGTAAAGCTTTGTTGATGACAGGCATTTCTCCTTGTCCTGCTGCGAATACAAACAAGATTCCGGCACAATACTGGAGGATCATAGAACTTACTCCGCCTGCCATACCACCAATTCCTGTGATACTTGCGATAGCAGATTTGGGAAACATATCACCCACTGTAGAGAATATGTTAGCTGACCATGATTGATGAGCAGCACCACCAATACCAATCAAGATAACCGGGAACCATGGAGAGAAGGTTCCTAATGGCTGTGCCAGTAGAACTAGCAATGGGAAGAATGCGAAGATAAGCATTGCCTTCATACGTGCAGCATAGGGATTCATACCTGTACGATTGATGAAAATTGTTGGTAATTTACCTCCATAAATAGATAACATCGTGATGGCATATAAAGTAAAGATCAACGCGATTCCCAGTCCTTCGGAAGTTTTAATTCCGAATTGGGTGTTCAGATAAGAAGGAGTCCAGAATAGGAAGAACCACCATACTCCGTCGGTCATGAATTTGCCGACAACAAAAGCCCAGGTTTGTCTGTATGTGAAGCATTGCCAGAATCCCATTTTCTTCTCTTCTTTCTCATCTGTAGCAACTATAATACCATCTTTTTCATTGTCTTGCTCAATATATTCAAGCTCTGCCTTGTTTACGTGTTTGCTTTTAGAGGGAGCTGTATACATGAATACCCAGAATCCCATCCAAATAAATCCAAGACCACCGATAACGATAAATGCCATTTCCCATCCCCAGGCTTTTGCCAATAAAGGAATACTAAGTGGAGCTACCAATGCACCGATAGAAGCACCGGCATTAAAGATTGAAGTAGCATACGCACGGTCTTTCTTAGGGAAATACTCGGCAGTTACTTTGATAGCCGCAGGGAAGTTACCGGCCTCACCGAGTGCCAATACGCAACGGGCTGCAAGGAAGCAGTACATACTAATTGTAGCAATGGTTACCACAACATCACCGGTAGCACCCATTAATTCGGCTGCACTGTGCAGACCTACGAAGTGCTCGGTTACGATACCACAGAAAGCGTGGAGACAGGCACCTGCCGACCATACACCGATAGCCCAAAGAAATCCTTTCTTAGTTCCCATCCAGTCGATGAAGCGACCTGCAAACAACATGCAGACTGCATAAACAATAGAGAAAACAGAAGTGATTGTTCCATAGTGTGATTCGTCCCAATGGAATTCGGGTTTGATAAATTCATCCCACGTCAATGACAGCACTTGGCGGTCAAGGTAGTTTACTGTTGTCGCAAAAAATAACATGGCACAGATGGTCC
>ERZ826016.3682-NODE-3682-length-10212-cov-2.998819_pt1 | contig 10212 bp, 9 predicted proteins | sample MGYA00519872_ERZ826016 | MGnify/ENA primary metagenome ERZ826016 (study PRJEB31778, sample SAMEA3449218) | human gut metagenome | biome: human gut; feature: human-associated habitat; material: faeces | place: United Kingdom | collected 2010/2012 ... | reverse complement strand
TGATTTCATTTTTTAGACGCGGATAACGCGGATAAATGTAGATTTTTTAGAATCCGTATTATCCTCGTAAATCCGCGTCTAAGTAATATATCATAAGGCTTTTAATCTAATTCCTAAAATTATTTGCCGTTAAAGAAATAATGCCTTCACGTAATAATCCTGTTTCTGTTGTTCAAAAGAAGAAACCTGTTTCTTCCACTAAAAAAAAGAGAGTTTCTTCTAAAACTTCCCGTACTTTCCGGAAGGTAGAAAGTAAGCATAACCGTCCAATGTCAAATTGGCTTCGAAATGTGTTGGCAGTAATTATTATTGTTTGTTTTTCCATTATTTTCTATTATTTCTTTGTCCGTCCCTATACTTATCGTTGGCAGACTTGTCATGGCCGTAAAGAATATGGAGTATGTATTCCCTGCGGATATGATGTTCATGGTATTGACATTTCCCATTATCAAGGAAAAATAGATTGGAGCAAATTGTTGCAAAATAAAGATACGGATTTTCCTTTGCATTTTGTTTTCATGAAGGCGACAGAAGGAGGAGATCATGGTGATGATACCTTTGAAGCCAATTTTGCTGATGCACGTGATCATGGATTTATACGTGGAGCTTATCATTTTTATATTCCCAATACAGATGCACTCAAACAAGCTGACTTTTTTATCCGTACGGTAAAATTAGATTCAGGTGACCTTCCTCCGGTACTTGATGTCGAAGTAAGCGGAAGCAAGGAAAAAAAGGAATTGCAAAAAGGTATTAAGCGTTGGCTGGACCGTGTGGAATCTCATTATGGAGTGAAACCTATTTTATATACCTCTTATAAATTTAAAACCAAATACTTGAACGATTCTATTTTTAATACATATCCTTATTGGATTGCCCATTATTACGTTGATTCTGTGAAATATCAAGGTAAATGGGACTTTTGGCAACATACTGATGTAGGAAGCGTCTCCGGTATTCCAGTGAATGTAGATCTAAATGTATTCAACGGAACGTTGGAAGAACTTAAAAAGATGACGATTAAATAGTTATACTTCTTCTCTCCAAAAACTAACTTCTTCTTTTATTTGTTATAATCGTATTATTAATAAATAAGTACGATTATGAATTTTGATATAGCTATTATTGGTGGTGGTCCTGCTGGCTACACGGCTGCTGAGCGGGCTGGTGCAAATGGGTTGAAGGCTGTTCTTTTCGAGAAAAAAGCGATAGGTGGAGTCTGTCTCAATGAAGGATGTATTCCGACTAAGACTTTGCTCTATTCTGCAAAGATACTGGATAGTATTAAGAATGCTCCTAAATATGGAATTTCTTCCGATACTCCTTCTTTTGATTTAACTAAAATAATGAATCGTAAAGATAAGACAGTGAAAATGCTGACGAGTGGGGTGAAGATGACGGTTAATTCTTATGGAGTGACGATAGTGGAAAAAGAAGCTTATATAGAAGGAGAAAAAGACGGGTTGATTCGCATTTCTTGTGACGGAGAAATTTATCAGGTGAAATATCTTCTGGTATGTACCGGATCTGATACAGTCATACCTCCAATTCCGGGATTATCTGATATTAAATATTGGACTTCCAGAGAAGCGTTAGAAATTAAAGAACTTCCAGAGAGTTTGGTGATTATTGGTGGTGGAGTTATAGGTATGGAATTCGCTTCTTTCTTTAATAGTATGGGAGTGAAGGTCTCTGTAGTAGAAATGATGCCTGAGATCTTGGGTGCTATGGATAAGGAGACAAGTGCTATGCTTCGCTCGGAATATGCAAAGCGTGGAGTTACTTTTTATCTGAATACTAAAGTCGTGGAGGTAAAACCTACTGGCGTTGTTATTGAGAAAGGAGGGAAGACCTCTACAATAGAAGCAGAGAAGATTCTCCTTAGTGTGGGACGTAAGGCAAACATAGCTAATGTTGGATTAGATAAACTTTCTGTTGAACTTCACAGAAATGGAGTACAAGTTGATGAACATCTACAAACTTCTCATCCTAGAATATATGCTTGTGGAGATATTACAGGATATTCTCTTTTAGCACATACAGCCATTCGTGAAGCTGAAGTAGCTATTAATCATATTTTGGGAATAGATGACCGGATGAATTATGACTGTATTCCGGGAGTTGTCTATACCAATCCTGAAGTTGCAGGAGTGGGTAAAACAGAAGAAGAACTTATAAAACAAGGTATTTCTTATCGAGTAATGAAACTTCCAATGGTATATTCCGGTCGTTTTGTAGCAGAGAATGAGCATGGAACAGGAATCTGTAAGCTGATTCAGGATGAGTTTGGGCGCATTATTGGATGTCATATGTTGGGAAATCCGGCATCAGAGTTAATTGTAATAGCAGGTATTGCTATCCAAAAAGGATATACAGTAGAGGAATTTCAGAAGAGTGTATTTCCACATCCTACAGTAGGAGAGATTTATCATGAGGTATTGTTCTCATAAAGTTTAGTCTCTGTTTTCAATATTACAAATATAATAATCTGTATTTATGTCTCGTTATATTTATAGTCCATTTGCAGACATTTACTTTCATTTGGCTGCGGAAGAATATCTGTTGAAGCAAAGTACTGATGACGTGTTTATGCTTTGGCAGGATACTTCTTCTGTGGTATTGGGGAGACATCAGCGAGCCTGTGCAGAGATTGATTGTAATTGGGCAAAACAACAACAGATTCAAATAGCAAGACGTTTTTCAGGTGGAGGAACAGTATATCATGACTTGGGAAATGTTAATCTGACTTTTATAGAAACCGTTTCCCGTATTCCCGATTTTACCGTATATCTACAACAGACATTAGATTTTCTAGCCTCATTGGGTTTAAATGCTCAGGGAGATGAACGTCTGGGAATTTATCTGAATAAACTAAAAATATCGGGGAGTGCACAATGTGTCTATAAAAATAGGGTACTGTATCATTGTACATTACTTTATGACACTGACCTCGATATTTTAAATAGAGTTCTGAATCCACAGGAAGAAAATATAACTAATACTTCTCAAATTAAATATGCTATGTCTTCGGTCAGAAGCGAAGTTACCAATATACGTAATAGTAACTTTACAGAAACTGTTGATAGTTTCAAGAAGATTGTTTTTCAATATTTCAGTCGGGGAGAAACGGAAAGTATTTTCAGCAAAGAGGAATTAGAAGCGATTGGGCAACTTCGTGAAAGTAAATATATGCAAGAAGATTGGGTATTCAGTCGCTGACATCCGGTTAAAAATACTTTAACTTAAAACTTTCTTTTTCAGCGGCTTGTTCTACAGTATCATAGTTGAATAATAAAATTATTGTTTATGTCAAGATTCGAAATAAAAATGCCTAAGTTAGGCGAGAGTATAACAGAAGGAACGATTGTTTCCTGGTCTGTAAAAGTAGGGGATACGATTCAGGAGGATGATATCCTGTTTGAAGTAAATACCGCTAAAGTAAGTGCGGAGATTCCTTCTCCGGTTGCTGGAAAAGTTGTGGAAATCTTATACAAAGAGGGAGATACGGTAGCAGTGGGAACTGTGGTTGCTGTTGTCGATCTGGATGGAGAAGAATCCTCGGAAGAAACTACTGCGAGCGAAAACACAGGAAAAGAAGAAGCTAATCCTTCAATGAACACTATATCTGATGTGAATGGAACAAAAACGTCAATAGAATCAGAAAGCCAACCTACTGAACCAAAAGATCAGCCTCAGGAGTTAAATCCTATTGTTGTGACAGAAGAACGTTGGTATTCTCCTGTAGTGATTCAATTAGCCAGAGAAGCCAATATTCCCAAAGAAGAATTAGATACGATACAAGGAACAGGCTATGAAGGCCGGTTGAGTAAAAAAGATATAAAAGATTATATAGACAAGAAGAAACGAGGTCTATCAAATACCTCTAAAATCTCTGCTGCCGCTACCTCTGTATCTTCTGTTAAGCCAGCCTCTTCTGCTTCAGCGTCTTCAGCTACAACTGCCTCGGTTGCTGCACCGAAACAAACTACATCAACCACATCTAATATACCGGGGGTAGAAGTGAAAGAAATGGATCGTGTTCGTCGGATCATTGCCGATCATATGGTTATGTCTAAAAAAGTTTCTCCTCATGTCACCAATATAGTCGAAGTAGATGTTACCAAATTGGTACGTTGGCGTGATAAGAATAAAGATGCATTTTTCCGTCGTGAGGGAGTGAAATTAACTTATATGCCTGCAATTACCGAAGCCGTAGCTAAAGCTTTAGCAGCCTATCCTCAAGTAAACGTATCAGTTGATGGATATAATATCCTTTTTAAGAAACATATCAATGTTGGTATTGCTGTTTCCTTAAATGATGGAAATCTGATTGTTCCTGTAGTACATGATGCAGATCGTTTGAATTTAAATGGATTAGCTGTTGCTATTGATTCTTTGGCCATCAAGGCACGCGATAATAAACTAATGCCGGAAGATATTGATGGAGGTACATTTACCATTACCAACTTCGGTACGTTCAAAAGCTTGTTTGGTACTCCGATTATCAATCAACCACAGGTTGCCATATTAGGAGTAGGATACATCGAAAAGAAACCGGCTGTTGTTGAAACACCGGAAGGAGACACAATTGCTATTCGCCATAAGATGTATTTATCTTTATCCTATGACCATCGGGTGGTAGACGGTATGTTGGGAGGTAACTTCCTGCATTTTATAGCAGACTATCTGGAAAACTGGAAAGGCTGATAACTAATTGTTTCATTCATAAAGAACTCATTAACTATGAAAAAGTATGATATAAAGACTACAGATGTGGAAACCTTGAAAAAGTGGTATCATCTGATGACATTAGGGCGTGCCTTGGATGAAAAGGCTCCATCCTATTTGCTACAATCTCTGGGCTGGTCTTACCATGCACCTTATGCAGGTCACGATGGTATTCAGCTAGCTATCGGACAGGTGTTCACACTCGGCGAAGATTTTCTGTTCCCTTATTACAGAGATATGCTGACTGTTCTTTCTGCTGGAATGACTGCAGAAGAAATTATTCTGAACGGAATATCCAAAGCAACCGATCCGGGTAGTGGGGGACGACATATGTCGAACCATTTTGCCAAACCGGAATGGCATATCGAAAATATCTCATCGGCTACCGGAACACATGATCTTCATGCAGCAGGTGTAGCTAGAGCCATGGTCTATTACGGACATAAAGGAGTTGCTATTACTTCCCATGGTGAATCTGCCACTTCCGAAGGTTTTGTTTATGAAGCTATCAATGGTGCCAGTCTCGAACAGCTTCCTGTCATTTTTGTTATTCAGGATAACGGATATGGTATTTCTGTACCGAAATCGGAGCAAACAGCTAATCGTAAAGTCGCTGAAAATTTTTCCGGTTTTAAAAACTTGAAAATCATCTACTGTAATGGTAAAGACGTTTTCGACTCTATGAATGCAATGACCGAAGCACGTGAACACGCTATCAATACCCGTAATCCAGTTATTGTACAAGCAAACTGTGTTCGTATTGGTTCCCATTCCAATTCGGATAAACATACTCTCTACCGGGATGAGAATGAGTTGGAGTATGTAAAAGACGCCGATCCTTTGGCAAAATTCCGTAGAATGTTACTTCGTTATAAACGTCTGACAGAAGAGGAATTGCAACAAATAGAGGCAGCAGCAAAGAAAGAACTTGCTGCCGCTAACCGGAAAGCACTGGCTGCACCCGATCCGGACCCAAAAAGCATTTATGACTTCGTAACCCCGGAACCTTATCAGCCTGAAAAATACAAAGACGGTACTCACAACGAAGAAGGGGAGAAAACCTTTATGGTGAATGCCATTAACGAAACGCTGAAAACGGAATTCCGAAGGAATCCGAATACATTTATCTGGGGGCAGGATGTAGCTAACAAGGATAAAGGCGGTGTATTTAATGTAACCAAGGGAATGCAACAGGAATTTGGAGATGCACGTGTATTCAGTGCGCCGATTGCTGAAGATTACATTGTTGGTACAGCCAACGGAATGTGTCGGTTTGATCCAAAGATTCATGTCGTTATAGAGGGAGCGGAGTTTGCTGACTATTTCTGGCCGGCTGTAGAACAATACGTAGAATGTACACATGAGTATTGGCGCAGTAATGGAAAGTTTGCTCCGAATATTACCCTGAGATTGGCTTCCGGAGGTTATATTGGTGGAGGATTATACCATTCTCAGAACATAGAAGGAGCGTTAACCACCCTTCCGGGTGCACGCATAGTCTGTCCCTGTTATGCGGATGATGCTGCCGGGTTACTTCGAACCAGTATACGTTCTAAAGGATTTACTTTGTTCCTGGAACCCAAAGCATTATATAATTCGGTAGAGGCTGCAACTGTTGTTCCCGAAGACTTTGAGGTACCTTTTGGTAAAGCTCGTATTCGCCGCGAAGGAACTGATCTGAGTATTATTACTTATGGTAATACGACACATTTCTGTTTACACGCTGCGGAACTATTGGAAAAGGAATGTGGATGGAAAGTAGAAGTCATAGACATTCGTTCGTTAATGCCATTGGATAAAGAAGCTATTTTCGAATCAGTGAAAAAGACAAGTAAGGCATTGGTTGTTCATGAAGACAAAGTCTTTGCCGGTTTTGGTGCTGAACTGGCTGCAATGATTGGCTCCGAGATGTTTCATTACTTAGATGGACCGGTTCAACGTGTTGGTTCTACCTTTACTCCTGTAGGATTCAATCCACTTCTGGAGAAAGCCATTTTGCCGGATGAGGCGAAAATATATGAAGCTGCTAAAAAGTTATTAGAATATTAACTCTGTGAATTATGAAAAAGATAGGTTTATTTTATGCTACCAAAACAGAAAAGACATCCTGGGTAGCCGAGAAGATTGAGAAAGAGTTTGGGAAAGACAAGATAGACGTAGTACCTATTGAGCAAGCTTGGCAGAATGACTTTTCTGCTTACGATCGTTTTATAGTAGGTGCATCCACTTGGTATGACGGAGAACTCCCGACTTATTGGGATGAATTGATACCGGAGTTGCGTACGATGGACCTGAAAGGAAAGAAGGTTGCTATTTTTGGCTTAGGTGACCAAGTGCGTTATCCAGAGAATTTTGCTGATGGTATCGGTTTGTTAGCTGAAGTTTTTGAAGGTGACGGTGCTATTCTTGTGGGGTGTACCTCTCCCGAAGGATATACTTTCGAACGTTCTCGTGCGTTGCGCGATAGTAAATGGTGTGGCTTGGTGATTGATTTGGATAATCAATCTGAACAAGCGGAAAAAAGGATAAAAGAGTGGTGTGTGCAGATCAAAGAAGAGTTTAAGTGAAACCACATATCGTTTTATATAAATTATCCCTACTATAAATTATCCTATTTAAATATAAAATGGTCGATTCATGGTAGGGAGTTTTATTTTTTGAAGAGTCATTAGAGTCAGTATCTGAATTTATCCGACAGGATAAATAAACTTTACTGCTGCCCAGCGATTCTTTTCTTTCTGGCTAACGAACTTCAATCCGTTCTTTTCTGCTTCTGCTCGGATAACCGGAATGTCATCAACGTAAAACCCGCTCATCAACAATTCCGATCCCAATTGCATACAAGCAACATATTGTTTCATATCGTTCAACAGAATATTTCTGTTGATGTTAGCGATAACAACGTCGAAAGGACCTAGCCCGTTCAGTGAAGAAGCATCTCCTTGTGAAACGGCAATATCATCTACATGGTTCAGTTCTATATTTTCGATAGAGTTGCGAACACACCATTCATCGATGTCGATAGCAGTACAAGGTTGTGCTCCCCGCATACGTGCGAGTATTGTTAGAATAGATGTTCCACACCCCATATCAAGTAATGATTTTCCTTTCAGGTCACTTTCCAATAATTCGCTGATGATAAGACTTGTTGTTTCATGATGTCCTGTACCAAAAGCCATTTGGGGATTGATGACAATGTCATACTCTGCTGGGGGAATATCCTGATGGAATGTACTATGAATCACACAACGGTCACCAATAACAATTGGCTGGAAGAAATTCTTTTCCCATTCTTCGTTCCAATCTTTATCTTCTGCTTCTGTATATGTATAGGTAATTTTTGTATCCGACAATGGAAATTCAGTAATTGCACTCTTCAAAGTTGGTTCGTCATATAAAGCTTGTTGGATATAAGCAGTCAATCCTCCTTCACATTCTACAAAACTTTCAAAACCAACTTCCCCTAGAAAGGCAGCCAATATATCATTCACGGTATCAGTGCAAGGGAGAGTGGTAAATGTAAACTCAAAGTATTTCATAATTATTATCTAATCTAAATTAAGTGCAAATATAACCGAAAAATGAGGAAATCCCTAACATTTTATCTATGATTCATTGTGCAACAGATATCTTCAGTCTGATATATATGAAGATTCGTTTCATGCAGATTTTTCTTTCTAAAGAGATGTTTTGAGATGCTACATGAAATAATTATTAAATTATTTGCTAGTGATTTGAACTTTTTTGAAATTCGTTAGTAATAGTTTTTGTTTATGTTTCCAATCCTTTCCCTTTTAATATTCCACCTTATCTTCCTTTGCACTCCATTCTTCAAAAGCCTTGATAGCCTCGTTGTGTAGTAACACTTCTGAAGGAAGTTTTCTGTCTGCAGGTTTCAGCTCTAGTTCATCATATATAAAGGAATCATCAAAGCCGATATTTTTAGCATCCGTTTTATTGTTAGCATAATACATTTTATCCAGTCGTGCCCAGTAAATAGCACCTAGACACATCGGGCAAGGTTCGCAGGAAGTATATATTTCGTAACCGCTAAGGTTGAAAGTTCCAAGTTCGGTAGCTGCTGCGCGGATAGCACTAACTTCTGCATGCGCAGTAGGATCGCAGGATGCCGTTACACGATTGACACCGGTAGCGATAATTTCACCTTCTTTTGTTGCTATGACGGCACCGAAAGGACCTCCTCCGTTAGCAACGTTCTCTTTGGAAAGCTCAATAGCTTTCCGCATAAGTTCTTCTTTAGTCATCATACAAAAATATCGTTAGTTTTATTTATTTGCTACATTTTTCCTACAAATATAGATAAAACTAACGATATTCCTATCAGGTATTCATGCTTTTAATCCTTTTACCAATACCAACTCAATCCAAAAGAGAAGGGATACAATTCAGGACCTTTTCCTTTTTCGAAGATTCCATAAGTGGTGTAGCGTGTATAAACTCCCAAATTTCCGTATCCGGCTTGCGCCAACAGATTGATTCCTACAGGACGTCCGTGCAATCCTTTATCAAATGTTTCTTTCTTGCCGTTGATCTTTCCTTTGGATCTGAATCCATGACGGATTTCAGCTTCCGGACCGACAGAGAAAAAGACAGACCTTCTGTTGTTTAATCTAGTTTGCCATTCAATAGAAAGAGGAATGCGGAAGTAGAAATAACGTAGCCGACTTTTACTATATTCGGTAGATATTCCATCGGCAGGTTCGAGAGAACCGGATACTACTTGCGTTATTCCGTCAATGTCACGAAATGCGTAATCGCCATCCAGACGCATACTGCGATATCCCCATCCTAGTCCGAAGGCAAATCCCCAATTCTTGGTCGGACCGAATGCATGAGAAGTGGTGAACAAATTAGCACCAATTTCCCATGAGTGACTGGTGTTGAGACTGACTTGATTAGAAGGATTGAATGTCCCGAAATCATTGGATACCATCAGGTAACCGAAATAAAGACCACAAAGATGCGGAGAGAACGTATTCCTTTTTTTTCGTTTATTAGAAAAGGGGAGAGCATCCAGAATAGTGCGGTTTTCTGTACTTCGTCCGTTCAGATAAACTCCTTCAAAAATTTGTGTGTTATTTACCAGGCTGTCTCCATTAGAAGACTTTTCGTAAAGTTTCACTTTTATCTTGTCACCTTGTTCTTTGATAACTATCTTCCGTCCCTTAGCGTAGAAAGTAGTATCTTGGGAAGTGTTTTCGTTTTGTGCTAGAAGGCTTATAGGAACCATCAATAGCAGTAATAATAGGTTTTTCATATCGTTTATAATTGTAAAGAATTTATTCTTTCTTCATAAATAGCATCGTAATCAGATCATCGGCATCTAGTTCACCTTCTATGTAAATAAGAGTGGCTGCCCCTTTCTTTCCTGTTTTAAAAAGGATGAAACGGTTTATGTCTTCTTTGATCTGAGGAAGTTGGTAGTATCCCGATTGTATTTTTCCGCCGGAGACAACTTCCTTT
>ERZ826016.3679-NODE-3679-length-10232-cov-2.808588_pt1 | contig 10232 bp, 13 predicted proteins | sample MGYA00519872_ERZ826016 | MGnify/ENA primary metagenome ERZ826016 (study PRJEB31778, sample SAMEA3449218) | human gut metagenome | biome: human gut; feature: human-associated habitat; material: faeces | place: United Kingdom | collected 2010/2012 ... | reverse complement strand
AGGGCGTGCCCAGCGGCACCGTGGTGGCGCGGCTCTCCGGCGATGAGTTCCTGCTGCTGTTCTACGGCTATGAGACGAAGGAGGCCGTGCGGAAGGACATCCGGAAGCTGGAAGAGGGCTTTGCCCGGAGCAGCGCCACCCTGCCGGACGGCAAGAAGCTGTGCATCCGGATGTCCGGCGGCATAGCATGGTATCCCGACGATGCCGCCGACCTCGACACCCTCAAGCGATACGCCGATTTTGCGATGTACGAGGTCAAGCACTCCACCAAGGGCGAAGTCCGGGAGTTCAACATGGAGCACTACCGCGACGGCATCTACGCGATGAAGCAGCGCAGCGACTTTGAGATCCTTGTCCGGGAACGGCAGGTGGACTACTACTTCCAGCCCATCTTCTCGGCCCGGGACGGCCATGTGGCAGCTTATGAGGCCCTGATGCGGCCCCGGCTGCCCGCTCTGAGCTCTCCCCAGAAGGTGATGGAGCTGGCCAGCGAGATGGGGCGGCTGTATGACATCGAGAAGCTGACCCTGTTCCGCGCCTGCGAGTGCTATGAAGCGCTGGAAGCGGCGGGCAAGGTGGAGCCGGATGCCCTCGTCTTCGTCAACAGCATCGCCAGCGTCAGCCTGAACGATGAGGACTGGGCGCACTTCCGTGCGGCCCACAAAGCCATCCTCTCGAAGCTGGTGGTGGAGATCACCGAGGAGGAAGAGATGGACGAACAGGCGCTGGAGCGGAAGCGGAATGCCACCGGTGCGCCCGCCGTCTTTGCGCTGGACGACTACGGCAGCGGCTACAGCAACGGCAGCAGCCTGTTGACCATCGCGCCCCGCTATGTCAAGGTGGACATCGCCATCATCCGGGGCATTGATGCCGACCCCGACAAGCAGCAGTTCCTCAAGGCCCTCATCGACTATGCCCGCCCCCGCGGCGTGCAGGTGCTGGCCGAGGGCGTGGAGACGATGGACGACCTGCGCAGGGTGTTGGAGATGGGCGTGGACCTTCTGCAGGGCTACTGTCTGGCCCGCCCGGCCGCAGAGCCTCTGGCCATCCACGAAAAGGCGGTCAGAGTCATCGAAGAAGCGGCCCGCCAGCGGGATGCATGATACAAAAAACAAGTCCTCTGCACCACAACAGGCACAGAGGACTTGTTTCTTTTTTGCGGTTTACTGGATAAAGCTGACAAAGAAGGGGCAGAGCACAGCAGTGAGGACGCCGGCCACCGCGATGGACAGGCCGCTCATCGCGCCCTCGATCTCGCCCATCTGAAGGGCCTTGCTGGTGCCCACGGCATGGGCCGAGGTGCCGATGCCGATGCCCTTGGCGATGGGGTCGGTGATGTGGAAGGCTTTGCAGATCACCTCGGCCAGCAGGTTGCCCGCGATGCCGGTGAGGATGACGACGGCACCGGTCAGGGCCGCGATGCCGCCCAGCTCGGCGGCGACATCCATGCTGATAGCCGTCGTGACCGACTTGGGCAGGAGGGTGGCGTACTGTTCCCGGGTGAGGCCCATGGCCAGCGCCAGCGCCAGCACGCTGCCAAGACTGACCAGCGTGCCCACCGAGATGCCCGCAATGATGGCGGCGGCATTCTCCTTCAGCAGATCCCACTTTTCATACAGCGGGATGGCGAGGCTGATGGTGGCCGGCAGCAGCAGGTAATTCACCGGCGCGGCGCTGGCCTTGTAGTCGGCGTAGGAGATGTTCAGCAGGCTCAGAAAGAGGATGACAAAGATGCTGCCCAGCAGCAGCGGATTGAAGATGGCCTTGCCGGTGGTCTTGTTGATGAGGGTGCCCAGCGCGAAGGCGGCCAGCGTCAGCAGCACGCCCCACGCGGCGGAACCGGAGAGAAATCCGTTCAGCAGTTCAGTCATGTTCGACCTCCTTTTTTGCAGCGCGGCGGCTGGTGAGGGCCTGCGTGGTGCGGCCTGCGCTCACAAGCACGAGCACCGTCACCGGCACGATGGCGATGAGGATGGGCAGCAGCATCGCGCCCATCTCGGCCCAAAGCTCCATGACGCCCGCAGCGGCGGGCACGAACAGCAACGGGAAGATGCCGGTGAGGAACAGCCCCACCTCCTTGACCTGCTCGAGCTTCACGATGCCGAGGCGGAGCGCTGCCAGCAACAGCAGCAGACCGTAGACGCTGGCCGGGACGGGGAGGGGCAGCAGGGCGTGACAGATCTCGCCCAGAAAACAGAACGCAAGGATGCGCGTGAATTGAAACAGATAGTTCGTAGGGAGGCCTCCTTTGGCTTGAAAGAAACGAGAGATTACATCATGGAATACAAGTCAACAGTATAATCCAAAAGCCCCGGCGGCGCAACGGCAATTCTGGCCAAGATTTTGCACCCCCGGCACGGAAAATTGGAGGTTTGGATAGGGCGGCTCTGACTACGAAAAAAATCCCGGGTCGAATGACTCGGGATTTTTGTGGTGGAGCATTGTCCACAGCACTCGAATCTGAATTTATTCCAGATACTGCGGCAGATTCCAAGCACCTCGCAGCACACGGTGAATCTCCACAATCTTGTTTTCATCGGTGACGCGGTAGAATACCAGATACTGGTCAACGACCATCCTGCGATAAGCAGGGTCAAGGCGGTAGACCTCGCACATTTTTGGAGTATCGCCTAATTTGGTGATCTTCTCCCGCAGCTCTTTCAGTACGCGGCGGGCCGTTTTAGGGTAAAAGCCAGACAGATACCGGGCAATCTCGTTCAAATCTTGCACAGCAAGGGGCAGATATTTAATTTTATACGTCATACTGCTTGCCTAGCGTCTCCCATACGCTCTCGTGGTCTGCCCACTGCGTGTCGGGGTCTGCCGCCTGCTGCTTTGCCTTGGCAAGTGCCTCGGCAACATACCGCTGGTGCAAAAACTCCTCGTACTTGGCGTAGTCCTCAATGCTGATGAGAACTGATTCTCCACGGCCATGATTTGTGATGATCACATGGTCATGGTCTTTGAGCATCTCCGAAATTTCGGCATAATGATTGCGCAGGTCGCGGGAAGGGCGAACAAATGTCTGCATCATACGGGACACCTCCTGTCAGAATGATTGTATCACAAAATGACTACGGATGCAAGGCGGTTGATTCTGACGGTGAGGGCAAGAATCGTCCCGTGGCCACAAATTTTCAATTCTTGAAAATTCTTGCCCCTTTGGGACAGCTTCTTGTTGGGGCGTGCCTGCCCCAAACCCTGCTGGAACGAGTACGGCAAACTGGAATTTGACTAATCCTACATGTGCATCATATTACACTCATGTAATTATCCTCTACATAAACAGCTTTTCCATCAGCAAGCTTAATCTCATCTTTGCCGTTCGGTAATACTGTTGTTTCAGAACCATTCCAATGGGGGATAATAGGATTGTCAATAATATGTAATCCATCTGTTAAATTTCCCGCCGCATACATACTTCCTGCACTGATTCCGACATATATAAGTCCGTTTTTAATTGCATTATTAAGTATTCTATCAAAACCAGTTCTAGACATTTCACGACAAAGCACAGATACATCACCACCACTGACAAAAACAGCATCAAATTGGTTTAATTCTTCAAAAGTTAATAGCCTTGTAAGCATAAACGGGGTTGTAACATACGAAGAATAGGTTCTTTGATAGTCTTTTGAAAGAATTAATTCCAGATTGTACACTAATATATTTTCGTACTGAATTCCCATTAGAAAGAGTTCATGAAAACATATTGCAAGCGACTCTCTTGCACCATCTGTTTCAATGCCAGCTGTTGGAATATAAAGCACTTTCACATCCTTCGGACACTTTCCAATAATATCAAAGAATTTCTCTTTCATCTTATCGGTCAACCCTGCAGATGTAAGAAATAGATGTTTTCCATTCATATTCTTTTACCTCGTCAAACTCCGATTTACTGGGCTAAGCCGAGTATACCACACTCCACCATGAAAGAACACCCCGATATAGTGAAATTTTGCCATTTTTCTGCGTACGTGCGTACACGCTCCGCAGGGATTCTAAGGGGCTTGACCCCTTGGCACACAGACTTTGGCACAAAGTCTAGTGTGTTACACCTTGTCAGAGGTGTACAGGCTCCCGGTACGCACGTACGCAGCGACTACTCCCAAACGCGCCATATAGGGGGACGACCAAGTTCGCACAAAGCGAACTTGATTCCGCAAAGCAAAAGGCAGGATACCACTATCATAGTGATACCCTGCCTTTGCTCGTTTACCGTTCCGAGTAGTCCTTCCGCAGAACCTCCGATAAACAAAAAACGTACCCGAACCCTTTCTCGTAAAGAATCGGGTTCGAGTACGAACTGTATGGTGGAGAATTAGGGACTCGAACCCCAGACCCCCTGCGTGTGATGCATGATGACTTTTTGATTTTTAGAGCGATGATTCGTTAAATATTCTTAATTTGCTACAGATCTGCTACAAACGGCAGTTTTCATTCACCGCAATCTCGCACAAATTCAGAGGTTATTTCTTCCAATCTGCTGCTGAACATTTCGCCATATTGCTCATATCCAACAAATACAGAACCCTCTACATCGCAAATCTGGTTTAGGCCAATCGCTTGTACTGCCTCCATCGCTGCTTCTCTCTGGCTCAAATGCCGCTTTCCAACAGTCAGGCAGTTTGCGCCACCCAGTGTATCATACTGCTGGAACGCTCGATTAAAGTCCATCAGATCATGCAGACGGATGGGCTGATTCGTCTCATTGTCCACCAACAGACCCCAGTTTTCCCAATGGCGGTCGGTGTTGCCCACCAGATAATCCAGAATGTTCATCATATAGTATCCGTGGGCATCCAGTTCCAGAATTTTATCCAGTGTATTCCAATCATGGTTTGTGCAGTAGACATCATAGGCTGCATACGTCACAAGGCTATATCGCTGCGAGGTCATGATTTTACTGATGGAAACCGGCTCGTTCTCAAACATTCCCTGCTCATACAGAACCTGATGACAGTCAAAGCATCGGCAGATCTTACTTGCCAGCACTTCACGCTCGACTGCATCCTGTCCGCCATCTTTATAAAGATAGAAGCCATCCTCTCTGCGCACCCACGCTTTAGGATAACATCCACCAGTGGACAAATCATTTGCCAAGAGATGTGCATTTGTCACAGTCATCTGATGCCCACGCAGTGCAATATCCACAAGGGCATTGCTTAAAGAGTGTGTGTAGAGATTGATATCCTCAAATCGGATATTCTCTATTTCCCCTTTTACCCAGAACACATCCAGCAGGGACAGGCAATGGTACGAAAGCGCAATCTGTGCACGTTCCCGATCCGTAACGCTTTGAGATGCGCCGATACTATTCAGAATCTCTTTCGCGTAGGTACGATCCAGCGTTAGCATACGGGATGCACACCAATAATAAAAATTGGTTACATTATTGATTCGATCATCAAAGTCATCCGATTCTTCCAGCACCAAATCGTATGGCATAAAATCTTCAAGGTAAATCTTACATTCACCAGCCGTGCTCACCTGTGCCACGCACTTTTCCATGTGCATGACATGATAGACTATTGCTTCGCCCATTGCTTTCACCACCTTATTTGACTAGCACACGCTTCCTTTTTACTATTGTACCGTCTTTCTACTTGCAAAACAAGCCTGTTCTGCACACTGCAATCCAAAAAATCTCACCCAGATAATATAACCATGATACGAAACCTCTGAGCCGAAAGACTCAGGGGCTATTTTTATGTCTGGAGGTGATTTTTCGTGTTGTTCCGTATCATCGTTGTTATCATCACTATTACGTTTTCATTCTAAGCTGCATCTGCACAGAAAGGAGAAGCCCCTATGTACTTTTTACCTGAGCTCATTCAGAAACTTGGCACGGTTCTTGTTGAAGTCCTCGTGCTGACTGCTGAAGAAGTTGAAAAGAAAAACTAACGAAAACAAATCAAAAAGGAGATTTTACTATGCCCGCAAATGTTGAAACGATGTTCTCTGTCCGTGAGACCCCTTGGCACGGCCTTGGCCGGATCATCATGGATGCCCCTGCAAGCCGTGAAGCCTTGGAACTGGCCGGTCTGGGTTGGCAGGTGGAGAGCCGTAATATCTATTCCGGCACGGGCGCTATGATCCCCGGCTATCGCGCAAATGTCCGCAGCACCGATGATCTGCTGGGTGAAGGTGTCACTTATGAAACTGCCGGTTCCCTGCAGGGCGGCAGAAAGGTCTGGATGTTGGCAAGGCTTCCGAGGAAATATCTTATTGCTGGAGATCAAGTAGTACCATATCTTGTGATCTTCAACAGTCATGACTGAAGTTCTGGTGTGAAAGTGGCCATGACTCCGATTCGTGTAGTCTGCCAGAACACGCTGAACCTCGCGCTGAATACTGCAAAGCGCAGCTGGACTGCACGCCACACCGAAAATGTTCTGCTCCGCGTGCAGGATGCCCGTGAGACCCTGCAGCTGGCCAGCAACTATATGGTTGAACTCGGCAACCGTGGCGAAGAGCTGGCTCGCATCGATTTATCCGATCACAAGGTGCAGGAGTTCATCAATGAGTTTTTCCCGATTTCTGAGGACCTGTCCGATTGCCAGCGGAAGAATAACCTGCGCTTGCAGGAAAATCTGAAGGCTCGCTATTATAACGCACCGGATCTGGAATGGGTCGGCAAAAACGGTTGGCGCTTTATCAACGCAGTCTCCGATTTTGCCACCCACGCAGATCCCCTCCGCAAGACCAAAAACTATAACGAGAACCTGTTCCTGCGCACCGCAGAGGGCAACCCGATGATCGACAAAGCCTACAAGATGGTGCTGGCCGGCAGCATAAAGGAGCAAGCCATGAATGATGTAAATAACCGCATTTTCAGGGAATTCACGGAATTTTTTGACAATGTTGAGAAGAGTGCTTCTGAAATCAGCGTTACCATGGCTTATGAGATCACGATGAAAAGTACCATCAGCACCGCCATTATTGTTTTGGAATCCGAGGGCAGACTAGAGGAGCGCTACTGGAACCATCTCAGGGTGCAAAATAATATTCTGGATTTTCTTTATGACCTGTGGGTTGGCTCTTGCCATTCATTGGCCAGTGACTTTTCCACGATCATGAAAGACTTGGTGGAATACGACTTCATCATTACCGAATCAATTATGAGAGAAAGGATGCAAAGTGCATGAAAAGATTGATTTCAACTTTGAACCTGTCCAAAGAAGATTGGCTCCGTTATCGTAAATGCGGCATTACCGGCACGGATGCCGGTGCTATTCTAGGTGTGAATCCCTACCGCTCGGCATTTCAGGTGTACCACGATAAAATCAGCGATACCATTGAGAATATCGATAATGAGGCCATGCGGCAGGGCCGTGACTTGGAGGATTATGTAGCGCAGCGCTTCACCGAAGCAACCGGTCTGAAGGTGCGCCGTGCAAACGCTATCTATCAGAGCGAGGAACATCCGCTGCTTCTGGCAGACTTTGACCGCCTGATCGTTGGACAGAAGGCCGGGCTGGAGTGCAAAACGGTCTCGCCGTTTTCTGCGGACAAATGGGTTGATGGCAAAATCCCTGCACATTACATGGCTCAGGTCAATCACTATCTGGCTGTCAGCGGTTTTGACTGCTGGTACATTGCTGCTCTGATTTTCGGGAAGGAACTGGTGATTCACAAGATCACAACTGACAAAGAAGTTCTGAACAACCTCATTGCCAAGGAAGAGCACTTCTGGAAATACAACGTGATGCCCGAAATTCCGCCTGTACCTACCGGAAGCGAGGGGGATACACAGCAGATCAATCAGCTGTACTCTGCAGATGATAGAAACAAAACTTAATCCCATCCGCGACCTGTTGGATAAGCGGCAGGAGCTTTCTGATCAGATCGAACAGCTGGAGCAGGAAAAAGCCTCTATTGAACAGCAGGTGAAGTTGGAGATGCAGGACGCCGCCTATGGTACAGCACCGGGCTACAAGGTGTCCTGGGTATCCTCCGAAAGTAAACGGGTAGACTCCCAGCGTTTGAAGAAAGAACAGCCCGATATTTTCAATCGGTACAGCAAGAATGTAAGCAGCCGCAGGTTTACCATTATCCATGCAGCATAATTTTTGTACGCCTATAGGCACACAAAATTCGTGCTTCAGCTATTTTTATTTAATAGAAAAGCACAATACTGTTTACACAATAATAATTGTATGCTAAGATAAGAATATGAGGTGATGCACGATGGTTCTGCGCAAAAGTTATTTGGACAAGATCATTCCTTTTATCGATCAGGATCTGATTAAAGTTCTGGTTGGAATCCGGCGCTGTGGAAAAACAGTCCTTCTCGGTCAGATCAAGGACGTGCTCCTCCAGCGCAACATTCCCGCACAGAACATTATTCAGGCCAATTTTGAGTCCATGCGCTTCCGCAACACCCGTACTGCAGAAACGCTTTACGACTACATCGCAGAAAAAGCGGAAGGCTGCACCGGCAAAATCTATATTCTTCTGGATGAGATTCAGGAGGTGGAGCGCTGGCAGATTGCAATCAATTCTCTTCGTGTCGATTTCGATTGTGATATTTACCTGACCGGCTCCAATTCCAAGCTGCTTTCCGGCGAATTGGCAACCTATCTTTCCGGACGATACATCCAGATTCAGGTTTTCCCCTTTTCGCTGGCCGAAGCAAAACAGCAATGCATTGAAAACGGAACCTATACTTCGGATGAAAAGCTCTTCGCAGACTATTTGAAGTACGGCGGTTTTCCGCAGCGTTTCTTCCTCCCTGACGATCATTCAATCACCACCTATCTGGACGATCTTTACGAGGCTATCATTGTCCGTGACATCATGCTGCGCCACAATATTCGCGAACAGACCGCATTACGTAATGTCCTTGCATTCCTGCTGGACAATATCGGCAATCCGTTTTCTGCCCGTAATATCAGTGGACGCATGGTTTCGGAGGGAATCAAGACAACCACTGCTACCGTACTGAACTACGTTGATTATTTCAAGGAAGCCTTTATCCTTCTGAATGCAAGCCGCTATGATATCAAAGGAAAAGCGCTCCTGTCCAGCACAGAAAAGTACTATGCAGTCGATCTTGGCCTGCGGAACGTTATCAAGAAAAGCGAAAAACTTGACAGCAACAAGCTGTATGAGAACATCGTATATCTGGAAATGCGGAGCCGTGGCTATGAAGTTCAGGTCGGCAAGCTGGACGACACCGAAATTGATTTTATCTGCTACCGTGGAGATGAAAAGCTCTATATTCAGGTTGCTTACCTGATCACTCCCGCCGATGAAGAACGGGAGTTCGGTAATCTTGAGCGGCTGCACGACAACTATCCTAAGTATGTTATCAGTGGTGATTTGATGAATTTAAGCCGAAACGGAATCATTCATCGAAACATCATTGATTTTCTGCTCAATCCGTAATTTTCACATCATGGGGCACAACAGTTGACGCTGTTGTGCCCTTTTTTCTTTATCAGAATTGGAGGCATTCTTATGGAAAATCCATTCGTAAAATTATTTGCTATTGACTTCAAAGATCATCTGGAAGTCAAAAAGTCCGGCAGCACGGAACTGAAATATGTAAGTTGGGCGTGCGCTTGGGCAGAGGTGAAGAAGCTGTATCCCGCTGCCAGCTACGAGGTCAAGAAATTCAACGGCCTGCCCTATGTTTATGACCCCATAACCGGCTTCATGGTGTATACCTCGGTCACGATTGAGGGCGTTTCGCACGAAATGTGGCTGCCTGTACTGGATGGCGCAAACAAAGCCATGAAAGCCGTGCCTTATACCTACATGGGACTACAATCCTCAGACCCGCCGCCGTGAAAAGATCGGCATGGAAGAACGTACCGTAGAAGCAGCCTCCATGTTCGATGTGAATAAAGCTATCATGCGGTGCTTAGTGAAGAACCTTGCTATGTTTGGTCTGGGCCTGTACGTTTATGCCGGAGAGGATTTGCCGGAAGATGCTGCACCACAGCCGGAGGCAGAGCCGCAAAAGCAGCCGAAACCGAGATCCGCTGCCCCGAAGCAGGAACAGCCGCCTGTGCCCTGCATCTGCGCTCGTTGCAACCAGCCCATTAAGAGGGTCAAGCTGAAGGATGGCTCTATCATGCAGGCGGCAGAGTTTGCCGCCACCCATGAGGGAATGTGTGCAGACTGCTACAAGGCAACCAGATTGAACGTAGCATAACAACAGCTTCAATAATTCTTGGTTCTTGTGCAGATTTGCACATTATGTTACATTTACAATAGTGAGTTTT
>ERZ826016.3675-NODE-3675-length-10238-cov-3.448787_pt1 | contig 10238 bp, 7 predicted proteins | sample MGYA00519872_ERZ826016 | MGnify/ENA primary metagenome ERZ826016 (study PRJEB31778, sample SAMEA3449218) | human gut metagenome | biome: human gut; feature: human-associated habitat; material: faeces | place: United Kingdom | collected 2010/2012 ... | reverse complement strand
GTTCAGCATTACGCTGAGTAAGTTCCATCAAAAGAGAATCATTTTCAGCTTTCAGGTCTTTACTTCCACCTTTAAAGCTATCACACGAAGCTAACATGGCTACGCATACAAATAAAACAGCTAACTTTTTCATACGTTTACGTTTTACGTTTTTAAATGAAGTTATTTTAATCGTCTATTCCTGCTAATACTATCACAATCTCGCCCCGCGGTTCGGTAGCGGTAAAGTGTTCTATCAATTCCGCCAGACTGCCGCGAACCGTCTCCTCATGGAGCTTGGATATTTCACGCGACACGGTTACCTGACGTTCAGCTCCGAAATACTCGGCAAACTGAGTTAATGTCTTCAACAATCGGTGAGGCGATTCATAAAACACCATTGTACGATGTTCTTCTGCCAATGCCTTCAATCGTGTCTGCCGTCCTTTCTTCTGAGGCAGAAACCCCTCGAAGCAAAACTTTTCATTCGGCAATCCCGAAGCTACAAGTGCCGGAACAAAGGCTGTCGCCCCCGGCAAGCACTCTACTTCGATACCGTTACGTACACATTCACGAACGACAAGAAATCCGGGATCGGAAATTCCGGGCGTTCCAGCATCCGAAATTAACGCAACTGTTTCACCTGCCTTTATTCTATTAACAACACTTTCCACCGTTTTATGTTCATTAAATTTGTGGTGGGACTGCATTGCGTTCTTTATTTCAAAGTGTTTCAGCAAGATACCGGAAGTGCGCGTGTCCTCTGCCAGAATCAAGTCGACCTCTTTCAGAACTTTGATAGCCCGAAAGGTCATGTCCTCCAGATTTCCTACCGGCGTAGGTACTACATACAACTTTCCCATATATTTTTTATTACGCTGATTGGTTAAAATACTTCTTTAACAACTCCAGAAAATCAATTGCTGCTTCATTTTCTTCGTTCATATCGGCTTTCGAGGAAAGAAATGCAACAGCAGTCTTGTAGGAGCTCATGACTGATATTTGTTCGATCACACGATTCATCAAGTCTGTATCTCCACCAAACAACTCGCGTGAGAAACGGAATGAATCATTCAGACTGATAGATTGACGTAACCCTCCGGCGGACAGTTTGATACTTTCTCCCAATACGGTCGGCTTACTCACCCCATCCTCAATTGTTTCTTCCACAACAGGAGGTTCCGGTTCCGCTACAAAAGTGTCTGATTCTTTATATTCTTCTACGATAGGAGAAGGCGGCAAACTTTCACAAACAGTATCCACATCCTGCAAGAGTTCATCCAAATGTCCCTGCATCCGTGTAATACTCCGCTTCAACAGTTCAGACAAAGTCTGAGTCGACTCCTTTGAGAATGACTCCATGAGGTATTTCAACTCATGAACATCCAACTCGATATCTGTTAATAGCTTCTGTTTCATGTCCGTCTATTATTTAATATGGTGCGAATGTAGGAATAATTTATGCAATAACTTAAAATAATGGATAATTTAACAGTTCTTGCATATTAAATTATGTACTAAAAAACATCCCCGAATGTACTTTTCGGCAATGCAAAAAGATACATTCGGGGATATTATCCATATTATCAGAATCGACAGTATCTATTACTTATAGAAACCCAGAATTTTATCAAATAAGGATGAGTTTTCAGCAAAACCGCAGAAATACTGTGAACAGGGGCCATAAGCATATAAAAGCGTTGGAATCCCTGTATGGTCATTCGTAAAGAAATTCCCAGTTACAGTTCCGGTTTTATAATCACCGTCCAATAAAGTCAATCCTCCCGTCTCATGATCAGAGAGTACAAGTATTAATGTTTCTCCGTTTTGATCAGCATATTCGAGAGCTTTCCCCACCAAGCGGTCAAAAGACAGATATTCGTCCACCACTGTATACAAATCATTAGCGTGGCCGCCTTTATCAACTTTTGCTCCTTCTATCATGGTGAAGAAACCTTTCTTACCTGCCGAAAGACGGGTTATCACTGTATTGAAAGATTCTTCTATCACCCGAAAATTCTTTCCATAGTCATCTCCTTGCAAACAGATAACACGCTGGTTTAAAGGAACCTGATTCAGCTGGGGCAATTGGTTACAGACTGCTATATTCTTCTCCCGCAATTGCTTCGTCAACAGACTATCGTTTGCTGCAAAAGCCTCCACCGGTGCGGCTATCACCAGATCTGCAGGCGAAGTAAGCAAATCTTCCGCTATCTCTTGCCCCATGTCCCGTTCCGGTTGATGAGCATAGTAAGCGGAAGGAGTAGCTCCCGTGATTCCGTCATTACTGATGATTCCTGTCTGAACTCCTTTTGCGGCCAAAGCTTCCGTTATGTTTTGTATTTTATTACCCAGAGAGTCGGTACCGATACGGCGGTTACGGGTTTTCTGCCCGGTAGCCAATGCAGTTCCAGCTCCAGCCGAATCAGTCGTATAGTCATTTGTCGGATTCGTTTTCAACAGTCCGATATTCTTCATTTGCATCAGATTCAGCTTGCCGCCATTAGCCGTAGCCGCAGCCCACATCTGCCCTTGCCCCGCACCGCCGTCGGAGATAAGCACAATGACATTCTTAGGCATTTTCTTGCTTCCGTCATTTTTATAGGTGGGTTGATAAATCTCATGAAACTTTCCCTTGCTGGTATAAAAGTTCTTCGGATAACGTTTCAGGAAATCATCCAGCAAAGCAGGATGGTCGGTATTCAGATAGTCCAATCCTAGTTTCATAAAAGTATTCCAAGCCGTTTTGGTATCGGGACACTCCCAGAAACGTGCCGCTTTCCCTTCGGCATGAGCTTTATCTATAAACGCTTTTACCTTGTTGTAATCGGTTTCTACCATTCTTCCCAATCCGTTCCATTGAGTCAATGTCCGGAAAGAAGTACTCATCATAGGTATACGCAGGCTCTGTTCCGGCGTATAGATGAATCGGGGTCTTCCGTCGAAGAAAATAAAATCTGCGTAATTGGAAAATTCTTCCGGTGAAGGGAGAAAGCCACTGACAACCACCCGGACTGCCAAAGGATTCTTCTTTACATCAAAACAATCCCGATATTCCAATAGTTGCTGTTCCAACACCTTCATTGTTTCCTTATAATCTGTTTTCAAGTCAATCAGTAGCTGGAAGCTCTTTCCGTTCGGGTAACCGGAGCCGCCATTCATTTCAAATTGTTCCCTGATCGGATTCAAATAAAGATTCCGGAGTTTACGGGCTTTATTAATTTCATTCTCTTTATGAGCCACATACAACTCTCCGTCTACCAGAAACACATCAGCTTCGATAGAAGCACACCGTGCGGAGTATGCAGTATAAAAAGGTACATTCTGCAAATAATCATTATGAGAATGTACATTCTCGACTGAAGAATAAACACGTGATTGAGCCGACAATAAACAAAAGGCCGACACGATCCACATTCCTACGATACTATATAACTTTTTCATTCTATCTATCATTTATCAATTAACATTTGTATTCCATTTCTGAGGTTGAAACCATACCATATCTGTTTCATTCACCATGCGTCCGATTTTCTCATTTGTCCATGAAATCAGATTCGGGTTGTTCTGCTCGTTATCCGAATAGATATAGCGCACGGGAATAGCACTTGATACCGATGTACCGACCTTCAACTCCGGATACCCGGTACGCCGCCAATTTGCGAATGCCTCAAAACCATTCAGAAAACTATCAATCCATGCCTGTGTACCTATTTGTTTCAATGCTTCATTCTGAGCTGTATTCAATGCCACATCCGGACGTGCCAGATAGACGTCCACGTCATCAGAAGAAATAGCAGCCCACTTCTGCATAGAAGCTCTGATACCTTTGGCATATTCATCGGCTGCATTCCCTGTTATCATACCTCGGATAATCGCTTCCGCTTTCAGAAACTGAAGTTCAGCAAAAGTCATCACGAAAGCACGGCTTTCGCTTCGGATCGTACTGCTCAATACTGAATAATCATCCTTATCAATCTCATTCTGCTCTGCCGCACTCAGTCCCGCCGGTTGCCCGCGATAGACAAAAGGTACAGAAGCATTTGCCCGATGTGCTTCAAAAGAATGCTTTGTCGGAGCAACATAAACCGGTAAACGAGGATCATCCTTGGTTTGCAGAGCATCTACTATGGCTTCACTTACCCGGAAATTATCTCCGAATATAACACCCGATCCGTCAGAAGGCAGGTTTTTAGGTTGTATATACCACTTGTAGAAATCAACGGTATTGTTATACACCAGTGTTGCCTGGTCGTCAATAGAAGTAAAGACGGGATATTCCTGTGCATTGTTGAAGATCGCAGCTATATCGGCAGACACATCTTTCTTCGCCGACTGGCGCATCAGGATACGTACTTTTAAAGAATTTGCATATTTACGCCATTTCACTGCATCTCCATTAAAAAGAATATCGTCACTAATAGTAGCGTCAGCCTTTAATGACTTCAATAGCTGATTTGCAGTTTCAAGGTCGGCAAGCATTAATCGATACACTTCCTTCTGTTCCTGATAATGCGGAAATTCCAATCCGCTGACATCTCCTTTTCCAGCTTCATTATACGGAATATCACCATACGCATCCGTCATCAATGAGAGAACATATACTTTACAGATCAATCCCAATGCCTTATACTGAGGCTGATTGTTTTTCTCTGCAATATCAAGGATCTGATTAATATCCTTTACACTACGCATCGGAGCATTCCATTCTTCGCGGAAAGAAGCCCCGGTTATATTGAAACGCCCGAAACTTTCGTTACTTCCTCCGATATAGTTAATGTGTTGGATAAACTGTCCGGCAGCTCCATTGCCACTACCCGTCATTGAAGAAACAGCAGTACTGATAACAGTCGGCAAAAGAAGATTGGCAGGAACAGTCGGGGGATTATTGGGGTTGACATTAATCTCTTCGAAGTCACTACAACCACACACCAGTAGAAATGCGGCAAGCAACAAAGTTATTTTATTTCTTTTCATGATTTCTGTTGTTTATTAGAGAGTTACGTTAAGATTGAATCCAAAGCTTCTGGTAGAAGGTAAAGACATTGTTTCTATCCCTTTCAGTTGCCCATCGTAAGAAGCAACTTCCGGATCAATGTTGGGGACATCCGTCCAGATAAAGAGATTACGTCCGAAAGCTGATACAGAGACGTTTTTCAACGGAGTATTCTTCAGCCATTTCTTTGGAAGGGTATATCCGATTTTCAGTTCACGCAGCTTCACGTAAGAAGCATCGAAGGTGGCAATCATATCGTTGTCATAGTACGCCTGCACGTAGTTTCTCACCGGTACGGCCACTGTATTCTTCTGTCCCGTTTCTACATCGATACCGTCTGCTACAATCATTCCGGCTCCGTCAGCATCACGCCATGCCAGAGATTCTTTCAACGAACCATTTCTCATCCCTTCAATATAAGTACGTGAGTAAACAGAACCTCCGTGCTGAAATCCGAAAAGCGCACTGAACGTCCAGTTCTTATATTTGAAATCCGTACCAAGACCACCCGTCCAATCAGGATTCACATTTCCCAAATATCCCCAGTCACCGTTTTCTTCTACCGGCAGGCCGTTTTTCAGTTGCAGTTGTCCGTCTTTGTATACCAGATAATCACCGTAAAGAGAACCATAAGAACCATCGCCCTTAGTGTTTTCAGTACGTAATTCCAGAGAGGCCCACCGTTCAATTTGGCGAATACGTGAGATTCCTTTATCTTCCGCCAAAGCAACTACTTTGTTCTTATTCTTGGAGAAGTTGAAGTTCAAGCTCCATTCAAGGTCTTTGGTACGCACAGGAACCACGTTGACCATTAACTCTATTCCCTGATTAGTCATCTTTCCAACATTCATCAGTTTCGTATCATATCCGGCAGACGGATTCAGCGTGATCGGAATAATCAAATCAGTAGTAATACTTTTATAGTAAGCCACATCGATCCCTACGCGGCTATTGAAAAAGCGAAAATCACCACCAAACTCGTAGGATACTACTTTCTCCGGTTTGATATCCGGGTTTGGATAGTTATTATTGGCAGTTGCAGTAGAGTTACCTCCCCACCCTTGAGAAATGATAAAGTTGGAAGCCGTCTGATAAGGTTCCAAATCCCGACGTACCATAGAGGTACTTGTTCTTACTTTGGCAAATGTCAGGATATTGCTCCTTATATCGAACAAGTCTGTCAGCACAGCACTCAGAGAAGCCGAAGGATAGAAATAAGAATTATTTTTCTTGGGCAACGCGCTTGACCAATCGTTTCTTCCTGTCAGATCAAGAAACAATCCGTTCAAATAGCTGAACTGTGCCGTTACATACAAACTGTTCACCTTCTTCTGTGTAAGAGAATTACCCGCAAGAATCGGTTTAGCATTATTTGTCAGGTTGTATACCCCGGGAATAGTCAGTTCCGGTGCAATGGCCCCCAGTCGCTTGGATATCTGGTTCATCATATTTCCTCCGGCAGAAATACTGAACCCGAAGTTTCTTACAGCCTCATCCGGCAGACGGTAACTCAACAGAAAGTCATTGTTTATTTCCATAAAAGAAACGTCATCTTCCTGATAATAACCGTTGAAGAAAGATTGTGAAGTTACGGCATGACGCATCGTTCTCTTGTCCGAATATACATCAAGCCCCGAACGGATTTGTAAAGACAGCCCCTTGAGAATATCATATTTCAAACGAAGATTTCCGTAGACACGATCGCGGGTATTTCCGTTGAGATTATTGTAGACCACAAAATAAGGGTTGTTGATTCCTGTAGACGTTTCATCACCGATAGGTGTATTCTGGGCTACATTTTCTTTTCCATCACGCCACTGCTGCTGCAAGGAATTCAGACTGACATTTCGCGGCATTTTCAAGAAAATAGCCATGATGTTGTCAGCGTTCTTCGCTCCCGTACTTGCCCGGTTGTCGCTGTTGGTATGTACATAGTTCATAGTCACATCGGCACGCAACTGTGGAATGATCTGATATCCGGCAGACAAACCTATCGTATTCTTCGCCAGCCCGGTATTAGGGACAATACCCTTCTGCTGATTATTAGTATACGTCAAGCGATAATTCAGTTTATCGTTCGAGTTACTCAGCGTGATTGTATTAGAGATATTATGTCCCGTCTGAAGGAAATCTTCCAATTGATTACCTCCGGACACAAAAGGGATTGCAATCCGGTTTCCGTTATCATCCAACGGAGAGTCAAACTGAGTAATAAGCTGCCCGTTCATTGCGGGGCCCCAGTTGGCTACGTCCTTATCGTTCACACCACCTCCGGCACCGTCAACATAAGCGTATTTTCCTTCCAGCCCCTGGCCGAAACTGTTCTGAAATTCCGGAAGCCGAAGGGCAGTCTCAAAAGAAACGGTAGAGCTATATGTCACTCCAAGTCCTTTTTGCCCTTTCCCGCTTTTGGTGGTAATCAGAATCACTCCGTTAGCGGCACGTGCACCGTAAAGAGCCGAAGCGTTCGGACCTTTCAGAATAGAAACACTCTCAATATCTTCCTGATTTATCTCTCCGGCAGCGTTTCCGTAGTCTACTTCAGCTTCACCTGATGTAAAATTAGGATTATTGTAGTCCTGGCGTCCGGTGAAACTTCGAGTAGACTGCTCATTGTTATTACTAATAGGCACACCGTCTACCACAAATAAAGGAGAGTTGTTATAGTTGTATCCGCCCACGAAGTTTTGACCACGTATCTGAATACTCGAAGAAGCTCCGATGCCACCAGAAGAATTCGTAATCTGCACACCTGCAATACGGTTGCTCAACGCGTTCACAAAATTGGATTCGTGCGCTTGCACCACTCCGTCACCTCCCAACTTCTGTACCGAATATCCCAATGATTTAGCCTCGCGGGTGATACCCAGGGCAGTAACCACGACTTCCCCAAGCACTTTAGTATCCTCTTCCATTATCAGACTGACAATCTCTTTTTCCGGTTTAAACACAACCTTTTTGAACCCTACACAAGCAGCCTCCAGTTCGCCTATCTTGTTCATAATCTTCAATACGAAGTTACCATTGACATCCGTTATGGTACCATTAGTTGTTCCTTTCTCAATAATAGTAGCTCCGATAACGGGTTCTCCGTTCGGCGTTTTAATCGTACCTTTCACCTTTTCAACAGGCACAGGGGGATTTGCCATTGCAGCAGCCACACTGCACAACAGCATCAACAAACAAACTTTTACCTTAAACATTGTTTTCATTTAATTATATTAATAAATAAATCCTGATTTACGGCTGCAAAAGTATCGGAGCGGATTTACAAAAGCGAGACAAGAAAGTTACAATGCCAACACTATTTTATTTCAAAAAAGTTATGCTACCTTTGTACACACATTTATTTAATCAAGGAAGCACGAAATCATATCATGGTATTATTCTCAGAAGATCATATACAAGAGACTAAAAGAAGAGGTAGAATCGAAGTTATCTGCGGCTCCATGTTTTCCGGAAAGACGGAGGAACTAATTCGTAGAATGAAAAGAGCCAAGTTTGCCCGCCAACGTGTGGAGATATTCAAACCAGCTATCGACACCCGTTATTCGGAAGAAGATGTGGTTTCACACGATAGTCACTCTATCGCTTCTACTCCTATCGACTCATCGGCAAGTATCCTGCTATTCACTTCCGAAATAGATGTAGTGGGTATTGACGAAGCTCAGTTTTTCGACAGCGGACTAATTGATATCTGCAACCAGCTTGCCAATAATGGTGTACGTGTCATCATCGCCGGACTGGATATGGACTTCAAAGGGAACCCTTTCGGACCAATGCCTCAGTTATGCGCCATTGCAGACGAAGTATCAAAAGTGCACGCTATCTGTGTGAAATGCGGACAGTTGGCTTCTTTCTCGCATCGCACGGTGAAGAATGACAAACAGGTTCTTTTGGGAGAAACAGCAGAATATGAGCCTCTCTGCAGGGAGTGTTATCTCCGTGCGCTCGAAGAGGACGGACAAAAAATATAAACTAACAATTACATATATGGAAAGGAAAAAAATAACATTCGACAGTTTTATACGTGGTGCCATCGGATGTGTATTGGTGGTAGGAATATTAATGCTGGTGGAACGACTGAGCGGAGTGTTATTGCCCTTCTTTATTGCGTGGCTGATCGCTTACATGGTTTATCCGCTGGTCAAATTCTTCCAATACAAGCTGAAGTTGAAAAGTCGTATCGTCTCTATCCTCTGTGCATTATTCCTGATTACAGTTGTCGGAGTATCCTTATTTTATCTGTTAGTACCGCCAATGATTTCGGAAATCAGCAGAATGAATGACTTGCTCGTGACTTACCTCACCAACGGTGCCGGCAACAACGTCCCTCAAAATCTTTCCGAGTTTATCCATGAGAATATCGACCTTCAAGCGCTCAACCGTATATTAAGCGAGGAGAATATTCTTGCAGCTATCAAGGATACCGTGCCCAGGATGTGGGCTTTGCTTGCAGAATCTCTCAATATTCTATTTAGCATTCTTGCGTCCTTTATTATCTTATTATATGTTATTTTTATATTGCTGGATTATGAAGCAATAGCCGAAGGGTGGTTGCACCTGCTTCCGAACAAGTACCGTACATTTGCCTCCAATCTGGTTCATGACGTGCAGGACGGTATGAACAGATATTTTCGTGGTCAAGCTTTGGTGGCATTTTGCGTAGGTATCCTGTTCAGCATAGGTTTCCTCATTATTGATTTTCCAATGGCTATCGCTCTGGGACTTTTCATCGGTGCTCTCAACATGGTTCCTTATCTGCAAATCATAGGTTTCCTTCCCACTGTATTGCTAGCTATCCTCAAAGCAGCGGATACGGGGCAGAATTTCTGGATTATCATTGCGTGCGCATTAGCTGTCTTTGCTATCGTACAAATTATACAGGATACTTTTCTCGTCCCCAAAATTATGGGAAAGATTACCGGCCTAAATCCTGCCATTATCCTTTTATCACTTTCTATCTGGGGCTCATTAATGGGAATGTTGGGAATGATTATTGCTTTACCGTTAACAACTTTAATGCTCTCTTACTACCAACGCTTTATTATCAACAAAGAAAAGATAAAATATGATGAAGTAGAAACAACTGATAATCAAGAAACAAGCAGTAAAAAGGAAAAATAATTGGAACTTTTTTCCACGAAACGCTTGCAAATTAAATAAAAGTCACTACCTTTGCACCCGCAATCAGGAAATAACTGATTTGCAAATAAGGATTGATTCGCTAGCTCAGCAGGTAGAGCACAACACTTTTAATGTT
>ERZ826016.3664-NODE-3664-length-10256-cov-3.205470_pt1 | contig 10256 bp, 12 predicted proteins | sample MGYA00519872_ERZ826016 | MGnify/ENA primary metagenome ERZ826016 (study PRJEB31778, sample SAMEA3449218) | human gut metagenome | biome: human gut; feature: human-associated habitat; material: faeces | place: United Kingdom | collected 2010/2012 ... | reverse complement strand
GACGGCTCGTTCCACCCTGTCGACTCTGATGCTCTCTCATTTGAAATCTGTGCCCGTAACGGTTTCCGTGAAGCGGCAAAGAAAGCTTCTCCCGTAATTCTCGAGCCGATCATGAAGGTCGAGGTGGTAACTCCCGAAGAAAACATGGGCGATATCATCGGCGACCTGAACAAGCGTCGCGGCCAGATCGCCGGCATGGAGTCGCGCGGCAATGCCCGCGTGGTGGATGCCAAGGTGCCGCTGTCGGAAATGTTCGGTTACGTTACGGTACTGCGTACGATTTCTTCCGGCCGTGCGACCTCTTCGATGGAGTTCTCCCATTTCGAGGAAGTGCCTGCGAACCTCGCCAAGGAGATCGTCGAAAAGTCAAATGGTAAAAAGGAATAGTAGAATATCAGGATTATGAGCCAAAAAATAAGAATCAAACTGAAATCGTACGATCACAACCTCGTCGACAAGTCGGCCGAGAAGATCGTGAAGACCGTGAAGGGCACGGGCGCAGTGGTCAGCGGGCCGGTTCCGCTTCCCACGCAGAAAAAGATCTTTACCGTCAACCGCTCGACTTTCGTCAACAAGAAGGCGCGCGAGCAGTTCCAGCTGTGCACGTTCAAGCGGATTCTCGATATCTACAGCTCGACTCCGAAGACGATTGACGCGCTGATGAAGCTCGAGCTGCCCAGCGGCGTGGAAGTGGAGATCAAAGTGTGATGGAAGGCTCCGTCGGAGCGTCTCGTGTCCGGGGCGTTTCCGGGAGCACGGATGAACGACCGAAACGAACAAACATACTTTTAACAAAGGGTAGAGGCTTGAAAGGACGGTTGCGGCCGGATACGGTCCGCGACCGGAGCCTTTCCAGTGGACTCTCCTCGATTATCAAACAATCAAGACAAAATGTCAGGACTAATTGGAAAAAAAATCGGAATGACTTCCGTTTTCAGTGCCGAGGGTAAGAATATACCATGCACTGTGATTGAAGCTGGTCCCTGTGTTGTTACGCAAGTGAAGACTCCCGAGAAGGACGGCTACGCGGCCGTGCAGCTTGCCTATGACGAGGTTTCGGAAAAGAATACCAGCAATCCGTTGATGGGCCATTTCAAGAAGGCCAACACCACTCCCAAGCGTAAGCTGGTCGAATTCACCAGCTTCGAAAAGGAACTGAATCTGGGCGACGTGGTTACCGTCGATATTTTCGAGGACGACGACTGGGTCGACGTCACGGGAATTTCGAAGGGCAAGGGATTCCAAGGCGTTGTGAAACGTCACGGTTTCGGCGGCGTCGGCGGCCAGACCCACCTGCTCAAGGGCGGTGGTCACCCGCGGGGCAACGTCGCGGATGCCGTGGATCTGCAGCGGCTCCGCCAGGGTGCGCCACAGAGTATGGTTGGGATGCAGCGAGGCGTACGGATCCTGAAACACCATCTGCACGTTGCGCCGCAGCTCGCCCTGAAAGCGGGCGCCCGGCGCGATGCCCTGGCCCAGCAGTTCCACGCTGCCGCGCCATTCGCGCTGTAATCCGGCGAGCACGCGCAAAATCGTCGATTTACCGCAGCCCGAGGCGCCGATCAGACTGAAGGTTTCCCCGGCGTCGACACAGAAACTGGCGGCAGAGACCGCCGTCTTCGCGCCGAATATTACCTGCAAATCCTGAAGATTAACGATCGCCATGGGCCGTCTCCGTAAAGTCCTGGGTTCTGTCGAGGGTCGGCAGCATCTGGCCGTAGGTGTGCGCATTTGGCCGGCAGGTCCACAGGGTGCGGGTATAAGGGTGCGTCGCGCTCGGTAGCGCCCGCGCCGGCATCTCATCGACCTGTCTCCCCCGGTACATCACCAGCACGCGATCGCAATGCGCGGCCACCAGCGGCAGATCGTGGCTGATCAGTAGCATGGCCATCTGCCGCTGCGCGCACTGCTCCACCAGCAGCTCGAGGATCTGGTTGCGCAGGCGGGCGTCGAGGGCCGAAGTTGGCTCGTCGGCTATCAGCACCTTCGGGTTATTAAGCAGCGCGAGGGCGATCATCACCCGCTGCCCCATCCCGCCGGAGAGCTCGCCGGGATAGCGGCTGAGGACCGGCAGATCCAGACCGACGGCGGCGATGGCGTCTTTAACCGCCTCGGCGCGCCCACGGCGGCTGAGACGCTGATGCAGGGTTAACGCCTCTTCCAGTTGCGTCTGAATGGACTGCACAGGATTTAGCGCATAGCGCGGATCCTGCAGCACCATAGCGATATCGTTGCCGCGCAGCGCGCGCCAGCCGCGGGCGCTGAGGGTTAGCACATCGCGCCCCAGCACCTCCAGCCGTTCGGCGCTCACCACCCCGGGCTTGCGCACCAGGCCCATCAGCGCCCGGGCGGTCATCGATTTGCCGGAGCCGGATTCGCCCACCAGCGCCAGCCGCTCGTTGCCGAGGGTGAAGCTGACGTTGTCCACCACCCGGGCGGTGGGGTAGTCGACGGCGAGTCCCTGGACGGTCAGTCGGATGTCAGTCATGTTGCGGCTCCAGAATATCGCGCAGGCCATCGCCCAGCAGGTTAAACGCCAGGCTGGCGAGCAGGATCGCCGCGCCGGGGATGGCAGCGATCCACCACTGGTCGAAAATCACCTGCATCCCGTCGGCAATCATCGCTCCCCACTCCGCCATCGGCGGGCGGGCGCCCAGGCCGAGAAAGCCGAGCCCGGCGGCGGCGAGGATAATGCCCGCCAGATCGAGCGCCAGCCGGACAATCGCCGACGGCAGACACAGCGGCAGAATATGGCCGATCAGCAGCCGCCAGCCGCGAATGCCCAGCATCTCCGCCGCGGCGAGGTAATCGCTATGGCGCAGGCGCTGAATTTCGCTGCGCGCCTGACGGGCGTAGGCCGGCCAGGTGGTCAGGGCTAACGCCAGCGCGCCGTTGACCAGCCCCGGGCCGAGCATCGCCACGAACGCGAAGGCGAGGATCAGGCGCGGCATCGACATCACCACGTCGGTAAACCGCATCAGTATCCGCTCCAGCCACCCGCCATAGTAACCGGAGAGGATACCTACCAGCAGCCCGACGGGCAGGGTAATGGCGGTCACCAGCGCCACCAGACCCAGCGCCGGGCGGGCGCCGTAGAGCAGGCGCGACAGCAGGTCGCGGCCGTAGCTGTCGGTGCCGAGCCAGTGTCCCGTCCCGGGCCCCTGCAGACGAGCGGCGGCATCCTGCCAGTTGGGATCGTGCGGCGCCAGCCACGGGGCGAACAGCGCGGTCAGTACCAGCAGGATCACCAGGGTCAGGCCACTGAAGGCGGCGGGTGAGCGGCGCAGACGGCGTAAAAACAGATAAGTCGGCATCAGCGCACCCTCGGATCGGTTAACCGCACCAGCAGGTCGGTCAGGTTATTGATCAGCACAAAACTCACGCCAATCAGCAGCGTGCCGCCCATGATCGCCGTGGTATCCCCGGCGAACAGCGCGGTGGTGAGGTAGCGGCCGATCCCCGGCCACGAGAAGACGGTTTCGGTGAGCACCGCCCCTTCGAGCATGGAGGTCCAGGCGAGAGCGGTCACCGTCAGCAGAGTGCCGCGGATATTGGGCAGGACGTGGCGCAGCAAAATCGTCATCTCTCCGGCCCCTTTGGCCCGCGCCAGCAGAATGTACTCTTTGTTCATCTCGCTCAGGCAGGCGGAGCGGGTCAGGCGGGTGATGCTCGCCAGCGAGTAATAGGCCAGCACCAGCACCGGCAGCGCCAGATGGCCGATGGCATTTTTAAACGCCGCGGTATCGCCGGAGAGCCAGGTGTCGATCAGCGCAAAACCGCTGCGCGGCTCGACGGTATACTGATAAATATCGTCGAGTCGACCCGGGCCCGGCGCCCACTGCAGCCGGGCGTAGAACAGGGCCAGCATCAGCAGGCCGAGCCAGAATATCGGCACCGAGTTGCCCAACAGGGTAAAGGTGCGCACCGCCAGATCCCACGGCGAACCGGCGTAACGCGCGCACAGCACCCCGGCGACGATGCCCAGTACCGCGCCGACGATCAGCGCCAGGGTCGCCAGCTCAAGGGTCGCCGGGAAGACCGCCAGCAGATCGTGGAGCACCGGCTGGCCGGTGGCGCTGGCGATGCCAAGATCGCCATGAGCCAGGTTGACCAGGTAGTGCCAGAACTGCACCGGCAGCGGCTGGTCGAGACCCAGCTGATGGCGAACCTGGTCATAGGTCGACTGGCTGGCATGGTCGCCGACGATCTGCAGTACGCGGTCGACGGGCGACAGCGCGGAGAGCGAGAAGGTGACCAGCAACAGCCCGAACAGCGTGAGCAGCAGCGTCAACAGCCCCTGCAGCAGGCGGGTAAGGTGAGTGGAAAACGATGGCATGGAAAATGGAAATTCCTGGTATATCAGCATGATTCCCGGCGGCGCGACGCCCGCCGGGCCCGGGTGGCGAAACGGTCATCCGGGCAGGCGAGGCCGCCGTGCCCGGTGACATAACCCGCTTACTTGGTCACGTTATCGTACCAGACCATATCGGCGTTAAGCCCCTGCTGATAGCCCTTCACGTTGTCACGCACCACGATCTGGGTTTTCCCCTGGTCAATAAAGACGTATGGCGAATGCTGCAGCAGGGATTCCTGCATCGTTTTGTACAGCTCGAGGCGTTTCGCCGGGTCCGGCTCCGCCACCGCGGCGAGGGTGGCTTTATTCAGCTCAGGGATCTGCCAGCCGTTGAGCCCGGCCACGGTGCTGGATTTACCATCGTTCCAGGCAAAGGCGCTGGCGTTGGAATGCGCATCAAAGTAGTCCGGGATCCACAGGCGGATCGCCGCCTGATGCTGCTTCGCGCGTACCCGGGCATAAACCTGGCTGCCGGCGGCCGGCAGCAGATCCACTTTCACCCCGCCCTGGGCAAAGCTGGCCTGCAGCGACTGGGCGATGGTGATAAACGGCGGTTTGTTCTCCACGTCGAGGGTGAAGTGGGCATCCTTAATGCCCGCTTTATCGAGGATAGCCTTAGCTTTTTGCGGGTCGAAGGTGAACGGATTGGTTTCCAGCGCCCCCGGCAGGCCGGCCGGCAGGAAGCTTTGGTGAATAAAGTACTGGCCTTTCAGCAGGTTTTTGGTGATGCCCTCATAATCGACCAGCCAGCGCGCCGCCTCCCAGAAGGCCGGATTATTCAGCAGCGGGTTGGCGCTGTTGGCGGTATTAAACACCAGATAGTTCTGCTCGGCGGACGGGATGCTCAGCACCTTCACGCCGGGTTTATCCTGCAGGGCGGCAATCTGGTCAGCGCCGAGATCGCGGGCCACGTCGGCATCCCCCTGCTGGATCAGCAGGCGGCGGGAAGCCGGGTCGGGGACGTTTTTAATAATGATGCTCTTGATCTTCGGCGCGCCGGTGGGGGAGCTGGCGTTGGCTTCCAGCACGATGGCCTGATGCGGCTGGTAGACGCGCATTTTATAGGCCCCGCTGCCCGCCGAGTGCATCTTCAGCCAGTCGTTGCCGAAGTCATTATTTTTCGCGTTCGGCGCCACCTGTTTTTCATCAACGATGGAGGCGATAGGGGTGGAGAGAATATTCAGCGCCACCGCCGGGCTGACGTCGGCGGTCCAGTGCAGCGTCAGGGTATGGTCATCAATCTTTTTCAGCTGGCTGGCGATATTGTCCGGCTGCCAGCCGAGCACGTTGAGAATAAACGCCGGCGATTTATTCAGCGTCACCGCACGGGTGTAAGAGAAAATCACATCTTCCGGGCGCAGCGGATTACCGGAGGCGAATGTGGCATCCGGCTTCAGTTTGATGGTCAGGGTTTTCGCCGCCGGATCGGCCTGCCAGCTTTCGGCGAGGATCGGTACGATTTTTTCAGGGTTGTTGCGGTCTGGCTGCACCAGACGCTGATAGAGGCTGGGGACCGTCTGAATGCTGGAGAGTTCATTTGCTTCCGCCGGGTCGAGGCTGACGATATCGTCGAGGCCCTGGGCGACCACCAGCGTGTTGGGCGGTGTAGCGGCATGCGCGGCGGCGGTGAGCGCCGTCAGTACCAGTAAAGGCAACAGTTTTTTGGTCATGTGCAATCCCTGAAAAATGGTTGTTTTAATTTTTTATGCCTCGCTACGTTAGGCCGCTTGCCAAAAGGCGTAAAGTCAAAATAAGGATATCCTTATGCTAAAAATGCATATTCAAGAACGACAGGTTATTGCCGGCCGCGCAGAAGCGTCTTTCTCCGCTTCTGGCTTCTTGCTATAACAAATTGTCTATTGCAAGGAGGTGGGTGTGCCGGAAATCAATGAGTTTGGCCAGCAGGTGAACGACCTTGTTCCTGGCTGGCAGGGGGCGCAAGTCCTGCGGCGGACGGCGTTAAATGGCCGTTTTTGCCGACTGGAGCCGCTGGACGTTGACCGTCATGCGGCGGATCTGTTTGCCGCCTATGTGCTCGGCGACAACAGCGACTGGACGTGGCTGGCGTCTACGCGGCCGGAGAGCGTGGCGGCGACCGCCCACTGGATCGCGGGCAAGGTGAATGATGATGCTCTGGTGCCGTATGCGGTGGTTGACCTGCGTAGCGAGCAGGCGGTGGGCATCGTCAGCTATATGGCGATCGAGCGGGAAATGGGCACGGTTGAGATCGGCCATGTCACCTGGTCGCGACGGATGAAAAACACCCCGCTGGGTACCGAAGCGGTCTGGTTGTTGCTGAAGAACGGCTTTGACCATGGCTACCGTCGGCTGGAGTGGAAATGCGATTCGATGAATGTTGCCTCGCGCCGGGCCGCCGAGCGGCTGGGCTTTAGCTGGGAAGGACGTCTGCGGCAGAGGCTGGTGCGTAAAGGGCGGACGCGCGACAGCGATATGTTGTCCATCATCGACGGCGAGTGGCCTGCGCGCGATGCGGCGCTGCGGGCATGGCTGGCGGCGGAGAACTTTACTGCCGACGGGCAGCAGATCAAACGCCTGGAGGCATTTCGTTAGGCCTGTATGGTAAATGGGCAGAGTGCATTACGCCAGCTCTGCCCATAAAAAGGCTATTTCTCGATCATCTGAATAATTTGATCCCGGTTAATAGCATGTTCATTTCCCGCGATGTCCTCATAGGTGATTAACCCATTATCGTTATCGACCTCCGGTTTACCGTGGGTGATAATCATCTCACCATTTTTTTTCTCTAATACATAATTGCTGGAACACCCCGCAACGGTGAACGTTAATAATGCCAAACCGAATACTGCAACGAACTTTTTCATTGTGCTACCTGTTGTAAGAAAGCCACGGTGGGCCGCAGAATATGACAGACTAACCAGTTATCGAAAGTGGGTCATAATTAACACCGAATAAAGTATTAACATGGCGACTAACGTAATAACCACAATACGACGTTCAAGGGGCGTGGCCTTTTTCTTAGATTCATCATCTGGTTTTGTTAACATGATATTCTCTCTGTTAGCCCTGTCAGTGCTCCCGATTCCGACACCGGCAGAGGTGAGTTCTCGGCAATATTGTCGGGATGAACGACTTGCTAGTTGTTATTTAATACCCAGAGTTAAAGTAACGATTCCAGTGATAACCATTAAAAGACCCGTTCAGGCATTTTGGCTAACACAACATTAAAAATCTCATTTTATGGCTGAAGCTGGCTATGCCTGCCGCAGACTCTGTTGCGCAGGCAGCACGCTTATTATTTTTTTTTCGCCTGTAACGGATAAAAATACCTGATATTATCAATGCTCCGGGGCTGGAAACTGCAAACCCCGGATGACGTTATTGCATGATCCTCACCAAAATATTAAACAGACGTATTTAATATGATGAGAACAGGCGTTCGCCGCTAAGTTAATATGATGCTATAGGTTCGTCGATTTACAGAATAAAAGTACCTTCAATAGCCAGACAGGCTTCGCCTGATAGTTCAACACGTCCGTTATCTTTTATGTGGCAGAAGAGTTCTCCCTTACGGTTGCCACCTTGCTGGGCATGAAGGGTTTTTTTCGCCAGTTTTTCACTCCACAGCGGCGCCAGAAAAGTATGTGCCGAACCGGTGACCGGATCTTCGTTGACTCCCACCTGCGGACCGAACCAGCGAGAACGAAAATCGAAGGTCCGGGATGCGGCCGTGACCACCACGCCACGAGTGTTGAAGGCATTCAAGGCGTTAAAGTCGGGTTTAAGCGCGTCCAGCAGCGCTTCATCATCAATGACGACAATAATATCGGAGGCTTGCCAGGTTTCACCTGCGTCTTCAGCCAGCCCCAGGGCCTTGAACAACCCTTGCGGCGCGGCGATGGGGGACGGAACAACCAGCGGAAAATCCAGGGTATATTTTCCGTCATGCAGCGTGACGTCCAGCGCGCCGCTGCGAGTGAAAAAACGCACCCGCTCGCGCGCTTGTTGATTGAGCAGCACGCTGGCCGCAGCCAGCGTGGCATGACCGCAGAGATCCACCTCGACGGCCGGGGTAAACCAGCGTAACCCGAAACCGTCAGGCTGCCTGACAACAAAGGCCGTTTCCGACAGGTTGTTTTCCGTCGCAATGTGCTGCAGCACGCTATCTTCAGGCCACGTCTCCAGCAAACAAACCGCGGCGGGATTGCCGGTAAAGGGGCCTTTCGAAAAAGCATCGACCTGATAAAAGCGAATGCGCTGCTGTGAATTATTTTTCATTCATCACCTCAAGGTCATTATAAACCGTATATCGTGTTACCCCCAGGGCCTGAGCCGCCTGCTGCACGCCCCCGCGCATCTTGAAAATACCTTTCGTATGCATTTCAGCGACAATTTTTAAACGCTGCGCTTTTTGTATTTTTTTACCCGGCACTGAATATTTATCAATGATTTCCTGAATTGACTGATCGATCAGCCCACCCAAATTAAGATCGACCGCCTCAGCGGCCTCTGACGGCGATGGCAGCAGCGCGTCAAGGCTTTTGCGTATTTGCTCATAAGGCGAGGGGTCGACATTAATACAGAAGGCGATAAGCGGATATCCCTCTTCGCTGTAATAAATTGTCGATGCGCTATTGAGCGTTTTCCCCGAAGCGGTGACGGTTTTATAATCGCTTATGGTTCTCGGCTTGTTGTTATTCGTCTTCTGCAGCAGCAGCGCAAAACCGGTATCTTTTTCCGGACCGGCTAACAAATGATCGCCATTACCCCTACCGCTAACATGTCCGTTAATGATTTTGATAATGGAATGTTCAGGGGTAGTGAGATTATGCAACACCACCTCCTGATTCGCTGATAATGTCCCCGCCATAGCGTCCATGGCTGCTTCAAGCGGCCCGGCAATCTGTGCAACCTGCTGTGTGTACTCTGATGTCATGGATGATCCTTTGCTTGCATCGTGATCAGGAAGCGATCCCGGAGCGCCATTTTACCATGGGAGATACGCTGACAGGATTAAATTATACGCATAATGTTTAATTATCAACAAAAAGTTGAATTTATAGTTTGGACAGCGTACCTTTTGCTGCAGAAAGCGTCAGCGCTCATGTCGGGTGCGTCTTTATGTTATGGAAATATAATGAGAATTTACGGCGTGATGGCCATTGCCGTTCTGCTGGTGGCCTGCGGAGTCATTCACCCCTTCGGCGACAAAACCGTCTATCAGTCCTATTCAGTATCCGATCGGCCGGGGCTGCAGTGGCGCTATGACTGCATACGCAGCGCCCTGAAGCCGCAAGGCTATGAGGTTGAGCGCATCTTCCCTGAGCAGAATGCGCCAAACTTCTTTGATATTTCGCAGTACGGCACACGAGTCGCCCAGATCGATATGTACCAGGTGGCTGGGGCGAGGACGATAAGTATCACCCTGATATCCGGTGCAAAACAGGTGAATGCTGCTGTTGATAGCATTATTCAGCCGTGCCTTGAGCGCTAAGGGATGCTGGAAAGGTGAGGAGTGTCCTTTCCGCACGGGAAAGGACAAGTGCGGCATAGACGATTAGCGGCGAACCGGCGCGTCGCCAGCGACATAATACGCCGCGGTGCTGCGCGGCAGCGGCTGGCGGCCGCGAATGGCGTCGGCCATCTTCTCGCCGATCATAATGGTGGTGGCGTTGAGGTTGCCGGTGATGATCTGCGGCATAATCGAGGCATCGACCACCCGCACGCCTTCCAGACCGTGGACGCGGCCCTCGCCATCGACCACCGCCATCTCGTCGTAACCCATCTTACAGGTCCCGCACGGGTGGAACGCGGTCTCGGCGTGGTTGCGCACAAACTCATCCAGCTCGGCATCGCTCTGGCATTCTGTTCCCGGACTGATTTCGCGGCCGCGATACTTATCCAGCGCCGGCTGGTTCATGAT
>ERZ826016.3659-NODE-3659-length-10264-cov-2.261338_pt1 | contig 10264 bp, 7 predicted proteins | sample MGYA00519872_ERZ826016 | MGnify/ENA primary metagenome ERZ826016 (study PRJEB31778, sample SAMEA3449218) | human gut metagenome | biome: human gut; feature: human-associated habitat; material: faeces | place: United Kingdom | collected 2010/2012 ... | reverse complement strand
CCCACTGCCAAATACGTGGAGGGCTGTGCCGGCATCTGGTCCGTCCCCTGCGACATCGCCATGCCCTGCGCCACCCAGAACGAGATCGACACCGACTCCGCCAAACTGCTGGTGTCCAACGGCTGTAAGGCCGTCTTTGAGGGCTCCAACATGCCCTGTACTCCCGAGGCCATCCAGGCCATCAAAGCCTCCGGCCTCCTCTACTCCCCCTCCAAGGCTTCCAACGCCGGCGGCGTGGCTGTCTGGAGATGAGCCAGAACAGCGAGCGCCTGTACTGGACCTTTGAGGCGGTGGACGCCAAGCTGAAGGAGATCATGGAGAACATCTACCGCCAGTGCGCCGACACCGCAGCTAAGTACGGCCAGGAGGGCGACATCCAGGCCGGCGCCAATATCGTCAGCTTCCTGAAGGTGGCCGACGCCATGCTGTGGCAGGGCGTGTATTGACCGCTCCGTCTGAGCTCCTATCAGAATGCGTCCCCGGGACAGAAACTGTCCCGGGGACGCATCAGCTTGTGGAAAAAGCCTGGCAGAGTTCGCGCCCGCAGATGCGAACCAAGTTCTGAGCTGTTTTTCCCGGCGACATGTGCGTCGGGAAAAACACTGCTCAGGCTGCAGGTGCAGGCATACTGTCGAAAAAACGGCCAGCCGAAGGACTCGGAGGGAAAGATACTGTGAAAGAAAACCTTCAAGGTTGTCTTTCACATGCAATCAAACCACTTTTCAGAACGTTAAAACGTTCTGAAAAGTGCTCTCAGCTCGTCGAAAATGCTTTGTCGACAAGCTGAGGGTTTGCCCGCCTGCGGCGGACAGACCCTGCGCGCAGCACTGCTGCTTTCTCGAAAAAGTGACTTTTCCACTTTTCGACAGTTTCACGCGCCCCCGGGACAGTTTCTGTCCCGGGGGCGCGTTGATATGCCGGGGTGTGGGCCCGATGCCAGTCCCCCTTTATTTCAGACCAGGCGGCATGATCCGCAGGGCGTAGGTCATGCTCTGGCAGGGGATCTCCAGGTAGTCGCAGACCTTCCAGTTGAGGTACACCTGGCCGTCCCGCTCCACAGTGGGGCCGAAGGTCATCTCCTCTGCTCCATCCACCACCAGCTCCTCAGTCCCTACGGTGAGCACCGCGGTGTGGCCCCGGTAGGTGATGGTCACCGTCCCGGCCTCACGGTCCCAATGACAGCCGGCTCCCAGCCGGCTGCATAGCTCCGCCGCCGGCACCTGGTCGTCAGCGCTCCAGCCGGGGTAGTAGAGGACGAAGGGCCGCAGGCTCTCGTCCAGCTCCGCCGGGACGGGCCCGCTGCTGTCCACCGGGTACTCCAGGTCCCCCAGGATCACCGACTCCACCTGGTCCAGATCCACCACCCGGTCAAAGAAGCCGATGGTGGTCTCGGTGATGGTGCGCTGGCCCTCCGGGGCATCGTCATACTCCGGACGGGTACCCCACCCGGCCTTCAGGTCGCCGGGGGTGTAAATGGTGCCGTCCTTCAGCTTCAGGAAGAACTCCCCCTGGAGGAAGGTGTCCCAGGACTCCTCCCACTCCCCATAAGAGTAGACCAGCTTGTAGCTCAGGGGGCCGAACTCCAGCAGGTGGACGGTGGCGCTCCGGTCCCACTCCGGATTGAGGAGGATCTTGCGCTCCGGCTCCACCGTCACGGCGCCCATGGAGCCCACCTCCGGCAGACGGATGGCATACTTCGGTCCCATGCAGTCCACCCCGATCCACAGGGTGTCCAGTCCCTCCTCCATCTCGTTGGGGTCGAATTCCACCCGGAGCTGGGTGGTCACGCTCCGGTCGGTGCGCAGGCTGATGTCTTCCCAATAGCTGTAGCTGTGCTCACCCTCCAGTTTGGGGGAGGCGTTGCAGTACCGCCAGGACAGCTGTTCCCCCGCGTAGTCGGCGCTGGCCAGCCATACGTCTCCGGGATCAAAGGTGGACTCAGGGGCATCATAGCGCTCCCATGGGCTCATCTGGGCCCCCTCCATCAGCCAGGCCGCCCCCTCGTCGGTGAGGGCCTCCAGGGTCACCTGGGCTACCAAGCCGTACTGGTCCACCACGGCGCTGTCCAGGGTCAGGCGGAATTTCCCGTCCGACACGCTCTCGCCCCCCTGGATATAGGGCTCCACCACGCTCAGGTCGCCCTTGAAATACCGCTCCAAAAATCCGCTGTTCACTGCCAGGGCGGTGCCCATCAGCAGTGCTGCCGCCAGGGCCGCTACCCCCGCAGCACGTATCCTGTGCTTCATCGGTCTGCTCCTTTCCGTCTGCCCCTCCGCCAGCACCCGCTCCATCAGCTCGGGCGCAGGACGGATCTGCTCCATCATCTGCTTGTATTCTCTTCGATCCATGCTATCCCTCCTCCAGCAGCACCCGCAGCCTGTCTCTGCCCCGCATCAGCTGGGACCGCACCGTGGCCGGGCTCCGGTCCAGCAGCCGGGCGATCTCCTCCGTGGTCATGTCCTCGTAGTAGTAGAGGTGGAGCACCGTGCGGTACTTGTCCGGCAGGCGGCGCAGCTCCTCCCAGAGCGCCTCTCCCTCCGGGGAGGGGGCCTCCAGCGTCTCACTGAGGGGCTCCGTCCGCCGCCGCCAGGGCGCCGCATGAAGCTTTTTGGCGCAGTTGATAGTGACCCGCAGCAGCCAGGCCTTCCGGTGCTCCTCCGAGGTGAACTGGGGGTCGCTGCGGAGGTAGCGGAGAAAGACCTCCTGGTACACATCCTCAGCGTCTGCGGTGTTCCCCGTCCGGGCAAAGGCAAGGCGATAGACCATGTCAGAGTAGCGGCGGACCGTCTCCTCCGCCTGGCTCGTCCGGTCCATGTCATCCCCCTCCTTTCACCTCAAACACCCCACAGCGGGGCAAAATGTTGCAGGGATCAAAAAATTTTTGCGCGGCCCCTGAACCGGACCTGCGCAGGGGCACACAGTGGGTGTCTGCCTCATAGAAGCGGGACGGGAGAAGAAAGACCCCTCATCCGTCACGGCTTCACCGTGCCACCTCCCCCCAGAGGGGGGAAGGCTTTGGGGGCGGTCCGCACCTTTCCTCTTTTGTGATCTCCTCACTTAAAGTCAGACGTAAGGAACCGTGTGCTTTCTCGTGCGGCAGTCCGATGGCCAGCAGTACATGGGACGGATCCAGGGATCCGGAAGTACATGCAGAACCGCTGGATGCGCAGATACCTTTCATATCCAGCATGATCAGAAGGGACTCTCCCTCGATGAATTCAAAGCTGATGTTGCAGTTGTTCGGCAGACGTTTTACCGGATCGCCGTTCAGACGGCAGTTCGGAATCTCGGTTAAAATACGGTTGATCAGATAATCACGTACTTCGATTTCTTTTGCGGTACGCTCCGCCATAGTTCTTGCCGCACGCTCTGCCGCAACTCCATATCCTACGATGCCCGGTACATTTTCTGTTCCGGAACGCATTCCCTTCTGTTGATTTCCACCCCAGATGATTGGCTTTATCTTTGTTCCATTCTTAATATAAATAAATCCGATTCCCTTTGGGCCGTGAATCTTATGTCCACTTACAGAAATCATATCTGCTTTCCATTTCTTAGGGTAACAATTCAACTTACCATATGCCTGAATACAATCGGTATGAAATAAAATCTTTGGATCAAAAGACTTTACAATCTTTCCGATCTCCTCAACCGGTTCGATGGCACCAATCTCATTATTCACGCACATAATAGAAACCATCAATGTATCTTTACGAAGCGCCTTCTTTAATGCCTCTAAATCTACGATTCCATGTTCATCGACAGGAAGATAGGTCACTTCAAATCCCTCATCTTCCAAAAAAGATAATGGATTATATACAGAAGCATGTTCAATACAGCTTGTAATAATGTGCTTTCTCTCTCTTTTATTTGCAAATGCAGTACCGATCAATGCAAGATTATTCGCCTCTGTACCACCAGAAGTAAAATAAATCTCCTTTGGATCAACTTTCAGGCTCTTTGCAATAATCTCTTTCGCATGATTGACATACTTCTCTGCATCAAATCCTTTCATATGCATAGAAGAAGGATTCCCATACTCTTTCTCAAGTACTTCATCCATAATCTCACGCACCTGCGGCAGCGCCCTTGTGGTCGCTCCATTGTCAAAATAAATCTCTGACATTCTCGTTTACAACTCCTTCAAAAAATATATTATGTCTTATTGTTTTTTTGTTCCATTCTCTACACTCAAAAAACAGCCATAAAAAATGGCATAATCGTATATAAACATAACATAAAATGAGAGAGAAGTAAAATGGATTTTGCGGATAAACAGACGAAAATGAAAAAGGATACTCCCCTCAAGCTGTAAAGATAGTCGTTCGAGCAAAATGCTCAGTCGCATTTTCACTCACTCCGACATTACATCTTGAGGGCGGTATCCTTTTTCATTTTCTGTTTGTTGGCTCTCCAAAGTCATTTTACTGGCTGTTAGAGAAGAAGTGGTTAAAAAATAATAACTTTAAGCTTTATGATTATTTTATCTTATATGACTACTTTACCTTGACTTTAAAGGTTGCTTTTTTGTTACTTCCGTCGGTTGCCATCGCTGTGATTTTTATAGTTTTTCCTTTGGCAACCTTTTTAGTTTTGACTACGCCTTTGGCATTGACTGTAGCATATTTCGCGTTGGAGGATGTCCACTGTAACTTTTTATTCGCTTTTTTCGTAGCGGTTACGTTTGCTTTTAATTTCAGGCTTTTTCCTGCTTTAACAGTTTTAGTTCCTGTAATTTTTACCTTCTTTACGATTCCTTTCATGGAAGTTACTTTCCAGGATGCGGAAACTCTGCTACCATCAGTCGTCGTCGCTGTAATCGTTACCTTTTTCCCTCCGGTTTTCTTTTTCACTGTTACAACACCATTTGCATTGACAGTTGCTACCTTGGTATTGCTTGACTTCCAGGTTAACTGTTTTGTTATGCTGTCTGGCAGCCCGATTTCAGCCTTTAAGTTCACCTTTTTGCCTGCGGCAATCTGTTTTGGCTTTCCGGTTGCTTTAAAAGGTTTTATAGATGGAGCTTTTGTTGTGTTACCAGATGGTTTTGTTGTGTTGCTGGACGGTTTCTGGGTTCCCTGATTTGCATTTTTTGAAAAATGTGCTGACAGGTTTCTGTTATTCTGAACACAGAAGCGGTATTCTTTTTCTTTTGAAATCAGATTATCATTTTCATACCATCCTGCAAATGTATAATTAGTTTCTGGCTCTGCAGTTACCTTTGCATATTCGCTGATCGTATAGCTTCCGCCACCTGTAACACTTCCACCTGACTGCGCAGTAACATTTACCTGTTTTTTAATATCTTCGGAAGCACCTTTTTCTATCGAAGGCTGTACTTCATCTCCACTGACATTTTTAAGCGTTTCTGTAGAACTTTCTGTATCTGTTTCAAATGTACTTTTGTAAACTTCTCCTTCTTTTATCGGAATATCAACATAACTTTTTACCTGGCTACATTCATTAGTTTCCAGATTCTGATTCATAACGGTATATGTCATTGTTCCGTTATCCGTTGCTTTTAAATCCACTTTGTAGTCAGCATCTTCAGGGATACATACGATTTTCTGACCATTTTCATCAATAGGTATTAAATGTGTTAGCAAATATGCATTATCAAGAGGATGCTTTGCAGCAAGTCCTGGTATCACTCTTGCAATTGTCACTGCAAGGGCTCCGGTATCCAATCCACTGTTCTTTCCTAATACTCCTGCCATTCCACTAATCATATTTGCCTGCAGCCTCATATAATAATTTTCTCTATTCACTGCAACATCGCATAAATCATCCATCAGCTTATCCATCATAGAAGCCTGCGCAAGCCCTTCTTTCGTTAAATATACCACCGCCTGCATTGGAAGATATAAGTTTTTCACTTCTTTCTCCGTCCAATCATACATTCTCGCTCCTAGGGCTAATTTATTATATGTAATCAAATCTGTATAACATTTGACCATTTTGGCCCTTGCAATCCCGTAATCAGCTAGCGCGCGAATATTTGGTAATTGATATACTGTTCCATATCTTTTAAATTCAAACCCACTCATTGCTACTTTTGGTACTAAATCAACCGAATTGACTATACTTACAATATTTTTATATTTATCACTCTCTACATAACTTTGTGTTTTTGTCGTGTTCTGCGGACATTCAAAACAAAAGGCATAGATATTATCTCGTGTAAGACCTTCTACCGCACCGTCATCCAACATTTTAGCTACGCGGTTTGTTGTAGCTGCTCCTCTGCTGTACCCGGAAATCCATACTTTTAATTCATATGACAGCTTGTCTTTATATTTTTCTACATACTTTTTAATGCCATCTCTAACCTGCAGAGCTGCCTCATTAAAACCTTGATGTTCATCTTTTGTTCCAAGATCAAAGTTTCCTCCCCATTCATCCATATATCCGCCGCCGCGAACTGTAACCATAAGAAGAGAGCCTGTTTTACCAGCACTGTTTTTAATATTTTTACTGCTAATCGCATAGCCAATCGTATTTGTTTTAGGATCGGGATAAGAACTTTCATAATTCGTAAATTCTAACGAATTCTTATCAGTCTCGGCCATCAGATACTTTATATTCGTGTCTATAGAATGTGGATCATCCATCACCCCATATCCGGCCACTGCCCCACGAATCGACATCTTTGTAAGCCCATGCTGATAAGTCGTACTTGGAGTAAAGAACCAGTTTTCATCGTAATCATAGATATATTTTGCTGTTTTCTTATCTCCTCCTGATGTATTAACAATCTTATGTAAACTTGTTTCAAACTTAAATTCACCGGATTTTTGTAGAGGGCTTGCTATATTGTCTGTATCTTCTTTCTTTCCTTCATTTACGGTTCCATCAGAGCATACGGTTCCTGCATATATATTAGCAGTATCTATAGAAGAAAGATCTAAATGTATCGCTGGACGAACGCTATGATCAAAAAAAATACTGGTGCCTCCACTATTGACACGACCGAAATCATACACAGCTGTTACATCCCCATAACAAGAGCCACCTGGCGAACGAAGGAACCACAATGCATTTCCATTGCATTCCGAATCTTCTATATTTCTCCATGTACCCATAGCATAAGCATACGTACTGCATTTGCATCTTCTAGCCTCATCATATACCTCTCCATCTAATACAAATCCATATTTTTTTGCATCATCCGTATTATATACTTCCCTTTCTGAAAGTAAGAATATTTTATCTGAAGTGTCATTTCCACCCTGACCGGCACTTCCATAGTGAATATTGTTGCTATTTTCTACTTTTGTTGTCTTAATTGCGTTTTTTTGTGCAGTAGAAAATGCTGTGTCAATAAAATTCTTATTACTGTAATCTATCTCTGGTTGATTTTCAGATGCTTTATAACCATTTATCCAACTTCGCATACTACTTTTTTCTCAGGTTATGGTTGCCCATTTTTCATTATAACGCTGATCATCCAAAGCAATATCCGAAAGAAGGAAAACATCATTATTATCTTTGTTTAATACTCTCCATTTAATCGGTTCATATTTAAAGTGGTGATACGTAGTATAATCATCATTCCAATCATAATACTGTTCACTCCCCCCACTGTAAGCATGTTGTATCGCATCTTCTCCCTTTAACCTTCGGTATTTAACACCATCAATAGTAGTATCATTATTGTCCCAACTTGTCGCATTCTTCAGTTTATTATAAAAACACTTCCATCTTTCGATGTAATCTCACTTTGCGGGTAACTTCCAAAATAAATACAATCCCAAGTAACTTTTTGTCCGGCTGTCATCGTAGTATCCTCTTCAATTTTAGGATTACCTATGGTATCCGCTGCTTTTACTTCGGGTAATGTTAACGGGACATCTGCAATATGGATTCCCTGTGGACAAATTCCTGCGAGCATCGCTATTGTCAATACAAATACCAATAGCCGATGCAAAACCTTTCTTTTCTTCATACTTTTTCTCCCATCGTTTGATAAATCTATTCTATTATAGGTTCGCTAAGACGAAAACAAAAATATTCACAGGTTGATGCATAATATATCCAACTATTTTCATTAGCTCTTCTTTCCCCAGACTCAAACATATTTTTCATAATCTATGACAGCAATATCGTTACATGGTATACTGATTTTAAACTTATAGACTCGGAGGTATAACATGTCAAACATTCAGATAACAGAAAACGAATCAGGAAAATACTCTCCTGAATGGTTTTATAACGAGGCACAAAAACCGGAATGGATCGCGTTTATTCGCAAAGCAGATACTTTACATGAAAATTTTATAAATCATTTTGGAATAGAACACTTAAAATCTCTTTCAGGTAAAGAATTATTAACTTCTTTATTTTACAATGACAAAGGAAATAAATTGAATCTTTGTTATGTACTTGAAATGGACAAAGATATGCGCGAAATATTTGGAAGTATTGCTGGTGGAGCAGCTTATAAATTTGGACTTTTCTTTCACAAAAAAACACAAAGCTGGACCTGTGGCTCACCTGCAAAACCTGTAAAGCTTACTGAAAATGAGGCAATCCAAAAGGCAGAAGAAATACGTAATGATTTGGTAGCAGGTGCTGAAATAATATCTTCCTTTGGTCCTTTAAATTCCACAGCAGATTATGAACAACTCTACAAACAACTGGAACATATTTCTGGAATTAATACAGTATGGCGAATGAAATATTATCAAATGTTATTTCCAATATTGTTTGCACCATTTTATGGACAAGATATACAATTGGATGTATTACATTTTCTAAATCAAACACCAAGCGAGATTCCTTTTATACGCATGGGACAAATCGCACTGTTTTCAAAAAAATGTAATATTCCTGGTATTGTTTTTGGTCATATTTGGGGAAGATCCACTAATCACAATAATAAATCTAATGATTCTGAAACTAATACGCTTTCCGACAAAAAACATAAACTTCACTACTGGATGTACACGGTCTTTGACGATACCAGTTGGATGGAATGCCAGCAAAAAGAAATTATGGTTCTCGGCATGGATGACATAGGAGATTATTCTCAATATGATTCTAAGGAATCTCTTCGTCAGGAATTGATAAGCACTTATGACAACAGTACCTCTCGAAAGAATCAGGCTTTAATGGCATGGAATTTTGCAAACAAGCTGGCGATCAATGATGTCATTTTTGCAAAGCGAAGTAATACTCTTGTTGGTAAAGGTATTGTCACCGGAGATTATATTTTTGATGATTCTCGCCAGGAATATAAAAATATCCGTACCGTAAAGTGGCTTCAAATTGGCGAATGGGAACATCCCGGTAAGTCTGTTGCCAAACGCTTAACTGATATTACCCCATATACTGACTATATCGAAAAACTTATTACTATCTTTACTCCTGATGAATTGGATGATGTAGATACACAACCTGAAGTAGACTATCCAGAATATTCTTCTGCTGATTTTCTTTCCGATGTATATATGAGTGAGCAAGATTATGAAACATTGGTAAATGTCTTAAAAATGAAGAAAAATATCATTTTACAGGGTGCACCTGGTGTTGGAAAAACATTTACTGCCAAACGTCTTGCCTATTCTATTATTGGTTCAAAAAATCCTGACCGTGTTCAAATGCTTCAGTTCCACCAGAGCTATTCCTATGAAGATTTTATTGAGGGATATCGTCCGACAGAAAATGGATTTACAATCAAAAAGGGATCTTTTTACAAATTCTGCAAACTTGCTGAGGATGACGATGAAAATGATTATTTCTTTATTATTGATGAAATCAATCGCGGTAATTTAAGTAAAATATTCGGTGAATTATTTATGTTGATTGAAAAAGACAAACGTGGTATTGAACTCCAGTTATTATATTCTGATGAGAATTTTTCTGTACCACCCAATGTATATATTATCGGCATGATGAATACTGCTGATCGTAGCCTTGCCATGTTAGATTATGCTTTAAGACGACGTTTTTCATTTTTTACTATGAAACCGGGATTTAATACTATTGGTTTTCAGACTTACCAAGATTCTTTAAAAAGTGACGCTTTTAAAAAATTGATTTCTTGCATAAAACAATTAAATTCAAAAATAGCAGCAGATATTTCTCTTGGAGAAGGATTTTGTATCGGGCATAGCTATTTTTGTGGACTAACTGCCAAAACAGCTACTGTCCAAACACTTACATCCATTATAGAATATGAATTGATTCCTCTTTTAAAAGAATATTGGTTTGATGAACCTGAAAAAATCAAGGATTATTTAAAGAAAATTACAACTTCTAGTAA
>ERZ826016.3658-NODE-3658-length-10266-cov-3.319068_pt1 | contig 10266 bp, 11 predicted proteins | sample MGYA00519872_ERZ826016 | MGnify/ENA primary metagenome ERZ826016 (study PRJEB31778, sample SAMEA3449218) | human gut metagenome | biome: human gut; feature: human-associated habitat; material: faeces | place: United Kingdom | collected 2010/2012 ... | reverse complement strand
GGCCTTCCGGGAACGTCTCAGCGATGTTGAGGCCGCCAGCACCGGCAGTTTCAGCAAGAATGGTGAATAAATTAACGACAGGGTGCCCGGATCGTAGGCCGGATAAGGCGTCAGCCGCCATCCGGCACAAATACGGGAACCGTGTTGAATGGATATTACCCGGCAACAGGGGTGTACCGTCGCCAAATAAAAAGGGACAGCCAGCGGCTGTCCCTTTTTACTGTCGGGGCGTCACAGAGGATTAATCCGCGCGGCCCATATAGCGGCACTCTTCGATATGAATGCGAATTTTCTCACCGGTAGTCAGGTATTCCGGCACCTGAATCACCAGGCCGGTGCTCATGGTGGCTGGCTTGGTGCGGGAGCTGGCGGACGCCCCTTTAATACCCGGCGCGGTTTCGATAATTTCCAGGTCAACAGTCTGCGGCAGCTCCAGGGCCAGCAGCTGGCCGTCCCAGGTCAGCACCTGCATATCCGGCATCCCGCCTTCCGGAATAAACTGCAGCTCTTCTTCGATCTGCTCTTTGGTAAAGGTGTAAGGGGTATAGTCTTCTTTATCCATGAACACGTATTCGTTGCCATCGACATAGGAGAAGTCAACGAAACGGCGGGTCAGGGTCACGGTATCGACGATATCGTCACCTTTGAAGCGCTCTTCCACTTTCAGGCCGGTACGCACATCGGAGAAGCGCATTTTATACAGTGTCGCAGCACCACGGGCGCTGGGTGACTGAATATCAATATTTTTCACAATCAGCAGCTTGCCGTTGTAATTCAGCACCATACCTTTTTTAATTTCATTCGCTCTTGGCATTGCAGTAATCCTGTCACTTAACGAGTCAAAAATATCGCGTAAAACTACTCGCGCCCGCGCCTTCAGGCAAGCGGAATTCGCGAGTTTTGCTATCTTCTGGCAAAACGTTTAGGCTGTGGCACAAAATGAGCGTTTGGGAGCTGGGTTGTGGAATGTCGTACCGATTGTGGCGCATGTTGCATCGCTCCCTCTATATCATCGCCAATACCCGGCATGCCGCAGGGCAAGCCCGCCAATACCCGCTGTATTCAGCTTTCCGAGCACAACTTGTGCCTGATTTTCGGCTCCCCTCTGCGCCCGAAGGTGTGCGCCAGCCTGCAGCCCTCGCCCGAGATGTGCTTCACCCACCGCGATGACGCCATCACCTGGCTGCTGGATCTTGAGCTGGCCACCGCGCCCTGAGCTTAAAGCAGCAGATGAGACAGGTTTTTGATATGGGCGCTGAGGCCGTCGAGTAGCGCCTGTACGCGCAGGGGGAGAATGTCCCGCCGCTGGAAGATAAGCCAGGCCTGCAGGTCGATACAGCGCTCCTTTTTCAGACAGGGAACCAGCTGTCCCGCCGCCAGCTCGGTGGCGAGTGAATAGTAGGGCGCATAGACGATCCCCATCCCCAGCTTCGCCAGCTCCACCGCCGGTAGTGTGTTATCGCAAACGAATCCCCCCTTTACCGTGAGATTAAGCGGTTCGCCGTTTTTGCTTTTGAAGGTCCAGACATTGTCGCTGCCGCCCAACATGCGCAGGGTAATGCACTCATGATCCACCAGCGCCTCCGGCTCGGCGATAGGATGTTGCGCCAGATAGTCCGGAGAGGCGAAGACGCCGGTGCGAAAGCGGGTAAAGGGGCGGGCGATGAGATTTTCATTCTGCGGCTTAAAGGGGCTTATCAGCAGATCGCAGTCGCTATTGAAGATGGCGCCGTATTTCTGTTCCCGCTCGCTGGCGTTGCGGGTGACCAGATTGATCTGCAGCTCCGGCAGGGTTTTCCTCAGCGCCGGCAGAATATAGCGCCCGAGAAACTGATGGATACCGATGGGCGCCCCAAGGGTGACCACGCCCTGCAGCGTGTTCTTATAACGGTCGGCGAGGTTGATAAGCTGTTCATGTTGTTCGAGAACCGCGCGACTGGCGTGAATAAACTGCTCGCCGAACTCGGTGCGCACCAGCTCTCTGGCGGTGCGCAGGAATATGGCCAAACCGACTTTCCGCTCCACGCTGGTCAGCGTCCGCGAAACGTTAGACTGGGGCATATTCAGGCGCTGGGCCGCCCGGCTCACGCTGGCGGTTTCGGCGATAGCGCAGAGGATCCTCAGCTCATCCATTTTAAAGTCTTTCAACATCTTATCGCTGCCTGATATCTGTGGTATATCAAAAATGATATACCAGTTTGGCGGAATTGCCATGTGATTTATTGATCAGCTAAACGTATGATGGCCTTTGCGTTGAACAGTCCGTTATTTAAGGAAATTTGTGCGTTTTATCGCTTCTTTTGTGGTCCTCGACGTCATTAAAAATAACGATTTTCCCGCTGGCTTACTGAGTGTATATGCACCATGCTGCTTAATTATTTTGCTTTGTTTGTATTAATACTGGTTTTTCTCATATTATTTTATGGAGTGATTATTATCCACGATATTCCCTATCATATCGCGCAAAAACGGCAGCACCCCCATCAGGACGCGATTCATGTGGCGGGCTGGATAAGCCTGTTTACCCTGCATGCTATCTGGCCTTTTCTGTGGATCTGGGCCACCTTGTACCGCCCTGACCGCGGGTGGGGGATGGCTTCGCAGACCGAGGATAGTCTGCAACGCAAGGAACTGGAGCAACGTATCGCATTACTCGAAGCGGCGTTAAAAAACAGCCAGCAGGCGTCAGCGGGGAATAAAGATAAATAATATGGATCTGTTAATTATCCTTTGCTATGTCGCCATCGCCTGGGGCGTTTTTAAGATATTTCGCATTCCAGTAAATAAATGGACAATACCCACTGCCATATTAGGCGGAATAGTGGTCGTAGGCGCGTTAATATTAACGATGAACTATAACCATCCCTATACGCTGCGGGCGCAAAAAATTGTTGTTTCTATTCCGATGGTGCCTCAGGTCTCAGGCGAGGTGGTTGAGGTCACCAGTAAAACCAATGTGTTAATGAAGAAGGGCGAACTGCTGTTCCGCATCGATGACACCCGCTACCGCGCGCGGCTGAACAAGCTGAAAGCCGATCTGGCGGCCGGGGAGGCGACGCTGCGGGCGAAGCAGGCGACTATCGACGATGCCAGCGCCAGAGTGCAGCAGGCGCAGGCCGAGTACGATCGTGTTACCCGTGACTACCAGCGTTATGCCCAGGGAGCGGCCATGCCGGTCAATCCTTTCTCCGAACAGGATGTGACTCACGCCAGGCAGCAGGTGCAGATCCAGACGGCGGTATTGCAGGCGGCGAAAGCGCAATTACAAAACGCCAGAGAGCAGGTGTCTGGCCGCTATAACGGGCTTGATGCCAACATTGCCAGTCTGAAATCGCAGATCCTCGAGGCGGAGTATAATCTGGCGCAAACTGTGGTTCGTGCGCCGAGCGATGGCTACGTTACCCAGCTATTGGCGCGGCCGGGGATGACCGCGGTACGTCTGCCCTTCAAGCCGGTGCTGGTGTTTATTCCCCAGCAAAAGCGCCAGGTGGTGGCGGTATTCCGCCAGAACTCGGTTCTGCGTCTGACGGCCGGGGATAGCGCGGAGGTGGTGTTTAATGGTCTGCCGGGCAGCGTCTATAGCGGTAAGGTATCGCGGGTGCTGCCGGCGATCCCGGATGGCAGCTATCAGGCCAGCGGTGCGCTGCAGGGGCTGAGCGCCGGGGCAGGAAAAGAGGGCATCTATGTGCTGATCGACCTCGATCCCCGCCCGGAAGTGGAACATTTACCGGACGGGGTCAGTGCGCAGGCGGCGGTTTATACCGATTATTTTGCCCATGTGTCGATTATGCGCAAAGTCCTGCTACGAATGACCAGCTGGCTGCATTACCTCTATCTGGATCATTAATCAGGATGGCCCGGTCGCGGCCGGGCCGTTTTGCCTACACGTCCCTGATCCGCCACAGGCAGGCCTGAGCGGTGATACCCATGACCAGCGCTATCCAGAACACCGCGTGATAGCTCCAGATCTCCGCCACGACCCCCGCCAGTGAACCGGCGATGATCCAGCCGACGCGGGTGGTATTGGTGTAGAGGGTAGTGGCCGCGCCCGCTTGCCCCGGCATCAGATCCTGGAAATAGAGCATGCCGATCCCGGCGAGGATCCCGATATAGACGGCGTTCAGCACCTGCATCGCCAGCAGCAGCGCCGGCGTATGCACCGTCAACATGCCCACGTAAAACAACACACCGGCCACTGCCGAAAGGCGCATCAGAAAGCGTTTACCAAAGCGCCGGGCATAATAACCGGCAATCAGCATGGTAGGAATTTCCAGTCCGGCCGCGGTGCCCATCATCAGCCCGGCCAGCTTCTCCGGCAGATGCAGCTCATTAATGATAAACAGCGGCATATTAATGATGTACAGGCTGTTGATGCCCCACATCAGCGTGCAGATGCTAAACAGCAGCAGCGCATCGCGGCGGTGCGTGCGCGGGGCTTCCAGCCGGCCCGTCGCCACCGCCGCCGCTTTATGCATGCTGGGTAAGAATAGCCAGACCATGTCCCGCAGACGATAAACGCCGCCGCAGCGCTGAGATACATTGCGGTAAAACCAAACCCCATCGCCAGGGCGTAGGCCAGCGGGGGACCAATCACCCATGCCAGGGAGACCTGGGCGCGCAAAATGGAGCTGAACATCACCGCTTCGCGACCGGTCTTGTCGGCGTGCTCGCGCGCGAGGGCGAACATCTGCGGGTTGGCGGTCGAGCCAAAGCTACTGAGGAAGACGCCGATAAACAGCAAAATGAAGTAGTTCCGGTTCCAGGCAAACAGCAGGCAGGCCAGCACCCCCAGCAGGCAGCAGACGACAATCAGCTGTTTGCGATCGCCCCGGCGGTCGGAGCGGCCAGCGAGGAACTGGCTGACCAGAATGCCAATGACGGCGCTACCGGTAAAAAAGAAGCCGACCATCGCCGGGCGGACGTGCACTTCGTTGGTCAAAAAGAGGCTCAGGGTTGGGGTTTGCAACGCCCCGGCAATGCCTGTCAGAAAGGCGACGATCAAGAATGCGGAAGAGGTTACATCGAACCCGCGTCGGGGAAGGGCGGCGCTACGGTTTTGCATGTTCGGTTTTCTGTAGTTTCAGGAGACGGCGCGGAGTTTACGCCTGCTGGCTGAAAATGAACAGTAGTATGGCACGAATAATTAAAAAGGCGTTTCAAAATACAATGTTCAGCAAAAAGCTGACGTTTGCGGTGGTCGATAGCAAAGGCTTCAGCAAAAGTGTGCAGTACCTCTAAGTTCTGCAATCAAGTCGCTGACGTACCTTGCGCGTTGAGCAAGAAAGGTACAAAATTCTTGAAACGTTTCAGCGTCATTCGACAATCCGTTCCCCGTCAGATGGCGCCTTTTTTCTCAAGTTAGCTGAAACGATTCAATTCAGCAGGAGAGGAGAACCATGTTCCAGTTATCTGTGCAGGATATTCATCCCGGCCAGCAGGCCGGTAATAAAGAAGAGGCCATCCGGCAGGTCGCCGCCGCGCTGGTCAGCGCCGGCAACGTGGCTGATGGCTACGTGAACGGTATGCTGGCTCGCGAGCAGCAGACCTCGACCTTCCTCGGCAACGGGATTGCGATCCCGCACGGCACGACGGACACCCGTGACCAGGTGCTGAAGACAGGCGTCCAGGTATTTCAGTTCCCGCAGGGCGTCACCTGGGGCGAAGGGCAGACCGCCTATGTGGCGATCGGGATTGCCGCCAGCTCAGATGAACACCTTGGCCTGCTGCGTCAGCTGACCCATGTGCTAAGCGATGACGCGGTAGCCGCGCAGCTGCAGTCCGCCACCACCGCGGAAGAGCTGCGTGCGCTGCTGATGGGGGAAAAACAGAGCGAAGCGCTGAAGCTGGACAACGAGACCCTCAGCCTCGACGTGGCGGCCAGCGATCTGCTGACCCTGCAGGCGCTGAACGCGGCGCGACTGAAAGAAGTGGGTGCCGCTGACACGGCATTCGTAAGCCACGCTATCAACGATACGCCGCTGAACCTCGGTCAGGGCGTCTGGCTGAACGACAGTGCGGAAGGCAATCTGCGCAGCGCCGTGGCAGTCAGCCGCGCGGCTAATGCCTTTACCCGCGACGACCAGCCGGTTTCCCTGCTGGTCACGGTGGCGATGGCCGATGAGCAGCCGACTGCGGTGCTGAACCGCCTGAGCAAGCTGCTGCTGGACAAGAAAGCTGACCGTTTGCTGAAAGCCGACGCCGCCACCGTGCTGGCGCTGCTGACCAGCGACGATGCCATTGCGGAAGACGTGCTGAGCGCCGAATTCGTGGTGCGCAATGAGCACGGCTTGCATGCCCGACCGGGCACCATGCTGGTCAATACGATTAAACAATTCTCCAGCGACATCACCGTCACCAACCTCGACGGTTCCGGCAAGCCGGCCAACGGTCGCAGCCTGATGAAGGTCGTGGCGCTGGGTGTGAAAAAAGGTCACCGTCTGCGTTTCACCGCGCAGGGTGAGGATGCGCAACAAGCGCTGGATGCGATTGGCGAAGCGATCGCCGCAGGCCTTGGGGAGGGCGCATAAATGAGCAGACGTGTAGCAACGATTACGTTAAACCCGGCGTACGATCTGGTGGGGTTCACCCCGGAGATTGAACGCGGTGAAGTGAACCTGGTGCGCACCACCGGCCTGCATGCCGCCGGGAAAGGCATCAACGTGGCGAAAGTGCTGAAAGATCTCGGCATTGATGTCACCGTCGGCGGCTTCCTGGGCAAAGACAACCAGGATGGCTTTCAGCAGCTGTTCAGCGAGCTGGGGATCGCCAACCGTTTCCAGGTGGTGCAGGGTCGGACCCGTATCAACGTTAAGCTGACGGAAAAAGATGGCGAAGTGACGGATTTCAACTTCTCCGGCTTTGAAGTCACCCCGGGCGACTGGGAACGCTTCGTCAACGACTCCCTGAGTTGGCTCGGGCAGTTCGATATGGTCTGCGTCAGCGGCAGCCTGCCGTCCGGCGTCAGCCCGGAGGCCTTCACCGACTGGATGACCCGTCTGCGCAGCCAGTGCCCATGCATTATTTTCGACAGCAGCCGCGAAGCGCTGGTTGCCGGACTGAAAGCGGCGCCATGGCTGGTGAAACCGAACCGCCGCGAGCTGGAGATCTGGGCCGGGCGTAAGCTGCCGGAGATGAAAGATGTTATCGAAGCCGCCCATGCGCTGCGCGAGCAGGGTATCGCCCACGTGGTGATTTCCCTGGGTGAAGAGGGCGCGCTGTGGGTGAACGCCTCCGGTGAGTGGATTGCCAAACCGCCTTCAGTGGAAGTGGTCAGCACCGTCGGCGCCGGCGATTCGATGGTTGGCGGCCTGATTTACGGCCTGCTGATGCGTGAATCCAGCGAGCATACCCTGCGCCTGGCGACTGCCGTCGCTGCCCTGGCCGTCAGCCAGAGCAACGTGGGTATTACCGACCGTACCCAGTTGGCCGCGATGATGGCGCGCGTCGACTTACAACCCTTTAATTGACAGCAGGAGAGGCATAATGAAAACGCTGCTGATTATTGATGCCGGACTCGGACAGGCGCGCGCCTATATGGCGAAAACCCTGCTGGGAGCGGCAGCGCCTAAAGCGCACCTTGAACTGATTGATAACCCGAACGACGCCGAACTGGTGATTGTGCTGGGCGCGGCGCTGCCCACCGACAGCGCGCTGAACGGCAAACAGGTCTACCTTGGCGATATTAATCGCGCCGTGGCGCACCCGGAGCTGTTCCTCAGCGAAGCCAAAGGTCACGCAACGCCGTACGCGGCCCCTGCCGCTGCGGCAGCCCCGGCGGCTACCGGCGGACCGAAACGTATTGTCGCGGTCACGGCCTGCCCGACCGGCGTTGCTCATACCTTTATGGCGGCAGAAGCCATCGAAACCGAAGCCAAAAAACGCGGCTGGTGGGTGAAGGTGGAAACCCGCGGCTCCGTTGGGGCTGGCAATGCCATCACCCCGGAAGAGGTGGCCGAGGCGGATCTGGTGATCGTCGCTGCCGATATCGAGGTGGACCTGGCGAAATTCGCCGGTAAGCCAATGTATCGCACCACCACCGGTCTGGCGCTGAAGAAAACCGCCCAGGAGCTGGATAAAGCGGTGGCCGAAGCCAAACCGTACCAGCCGTCCGGTAAACCTCAGGCTGCTGGCGAAGGGAAAAAAGAGTCGGCGGGCGCCTACCGCCACCTGTTGACCGGCGTCTCCTACATGCTGCCGATGGTGGTGGCCGGGGGCCTGTGTATTGCGCTCTCCTTTGCCTTCGGGATCAAAGCGTTTGAAGTGAAAGACACCCTGGCGGCGGCGCTGATGCAGATCGGCGGCGGCTCGGCCTTCGCGCTGATGGTACCGGTGCTGGCAGGCTTTATCGCCTTCTCCATTGCCGACCGTCCGGGCCTGACCCCGGGTCTTATCGGCGGTATGCTGGCGGTCAGCGGCGGCTCCGGCTTTATTGGCGGGATCATTGCTGGTTTCCTTGCCGGTTACGTGGCGAAAGCCATCAGCACGAAGCTGAAACTGCCGCAGAGTATGGAAGCGTTGAAGCCAATCCTGATCATTCCGCTGGTCTCCAGCCTGATCGTGGGTCTGGCGATGATCTACCTGATCGGTAAACCGGTAGCCGGTATTCTCGCCTGGCTGACCCACTGGCTGCAAACCATGGGCACCGCGAACGCGGTTCTGCTGGGCGCAATCCTCGGCGCGATGATGTGTACCGACATGGGCGGGCCAGTGAATAAAGCGGCTTATGCCTTTGGCGTGGGCCTGCTGAGTACCCAGACCTACGCGCCGATGGCGGCGATCATGGCGGCCGGTATGGTGCCTCCGCTGGCGATGGGTATCGCGACGCTGGTTGCCCGCAATAAGTTCGACAAAGGGCAGCGTGAAGGGGGGAAAGCCGCGCTGGTTCTCGGCCTGTGCTTTATCTCTGAAGGGGCGATTCCTTTTGCCGCCCGTGACCCGATGCGCGTGCTGCCTTGCTGCATCGTCGGCGGCGCGGTAACCGGCGCTATCTCGATGGCGATTGGCGCGAAACTGATGGCGCCGCACGGCGGTCTGTTTGTCCTGCTGATCCCGGGAGCGATTACGCCGGTGCTGGGCTACCTGCTGGCGATTGTTGCCGGGACGCTGGTGGCGGGCCTCTCCTACGCGGTGCTGAAACGCCCGGAAGCGCAGGTAGTGGACGTCGAAAAAGCGGCATAATCTTACCGTAATAAAAAAGGGCCGATTGTTCGGCCCTTTTTTTGTCTCTGTTTTACGCCACTTCGGCGATCTGCTGTGCCCGCAGCCAGGCAATCTCTTCCGCCCAGATATCCGGGTTGATGGTTTCCAGAATCAGTGGAATGCCGTCGAAGCGGCTGTCCTGCATGATCCAGCGGAAGCAGTCGTGGCCAATGTTGCCTTCGCCAAGGCTATGGTGACGGTCAACGCGCTGCCAAACGTACTCTTGGCATCATTCAGGTGCATGCCGCGCAGATACTGGAAGCCGACGATACGCTCGAAGTCGGCAAAGGTCTTCTCGCAGGCTTCGGCGCTGCGCAGGTCATAGCCGGCAGCGAACGCGTGGCAGGTATCGATGCAGACGCCGACGCGGGATTTATCTTCCACGCCGTCGATAATCGCCGCGAGGTGCTCGAACTTAAAGCCGAGGTTGCTGCCCTGGCCGGCGGTGTTTTCGATCACCGCGGTGACGCCTTCGGTCTTCGCCAGCGCGATATTGATCGATTCGGCGATGCGCGCCAGGCACGCCTCCTCCGGGATCTGCTGCAGATGACTGCCGGGGTGGAAGTTGAGCAGCGTCAGCCCCAGCTGCTGGCAGCGGGTCATCTCATCAATGAAGGCATCACGGGATTTTTCCAGCGCCTCTTCCACCGGATGGCCGAGGTTAATCAGGTAGCTGTCGTGCGGCAGGATCTGCCCGGGGCCAAAGTGATACTTTTCGCAGGCGGCTTTGAATTCGGCGATGGTTTCGTCGCTGAGCGGCGCGGCGCGCCACTGGCGCTGGTTTTTGGTGAAGAGGGCGAAGGCGGTTGCTTCGATTTCGGCGGCGCGAATGGCGGCATTGGCCAGTCCACCTGAGGCGCTCACGTGCGCTCCTACGTATTTCATAAAAAAACTCCAGTTAAAGCCGCTGGGGGGTGGGTAATGATAGCGGCTTAACTGGAGAAAGATGTAGTGCTTTATGCCATCAGGCTGTGGATAGCGACGTTAATGACCCCGCCGCCGACAATCAACCAGACGAACAGCATCAGCGCCATTAAAAGCGCAAAGCCGATGCCGTTGATGACGTTC
>ERZ826016.3657-NODE-3657-length-10268-cov-2.078527_pt1 | contig 10268 bp, 8 predicted proteins | sample MGYA00519872_ERZ826016 | MGnify/ENA primary metagenome ERZ826016 (study PRJEB31778, sample SAMEA3449218) | human gut metagenome | biome: human gut; feature: human-associated habitat; material: faeces | place: United Kingdom | collected 2010/2012 ... | reverse complement strand
CCGGGGCGTATGCGGATCTCAATGCGCTGGTGGATGCGAGCGGCGGCAGCACTATCCGCATGAACCTCTATTCGGGCGATTTCGCGGATTACCGCATGAGTGCCGACGAGTATACGCAGATGGTCGTGTCGAAATACGAAAGCCTGGCGGACAGCATCGCGCGCAGCCCGGTGTTCGGGATGATGAAGGAATTGTCCCTGCTCACGTTGCAGCAGGAGGCGCTCGGGGCCATGTCCAACGGGCCCGGACTGTTGGAACACAATTACCGGAGCCGGCACGAGGATTGGGATTACGGCAAGAAGGCCGACTACGAATTCGCCGTTTTCGCACCGGAGCATTATGCGGTGCTGGCCGGGCTTTTCGACCTGAATAACCCGAAACTGCTGATGGGCATGTCCTCCTCGGACTATTGCTACTCCATCATCGCCCCACATATCGGCTGGGCGAATATCGCGCACGCTACCGAGGGCATCCTGGCCGACCTTCCCAAGGTATATCAGCTTCCGTCCAAGGCCGAGAACAACGCCCTTACGCAGGAAGACCTCGACCTGTTGCATTCGCTCAAGGAGCCGTTCTACGCCGAGGCCTGCGAGGCGAAGCAGGCGCGTGTACGCAAGGAGCTGGAGTCGGTGAAGGACGTCCGTATCGAAACGACGCCCGAGGTTGCCGTCGACAAGCTGTTCGATGCGATTGTAGCGCCCTACAAGGGCAAGGTGGTGTTCGTCGATTTCTGGAACACGTGGTGCGGCCCCTGCCGGGCTTCGATCAAAGCGAACGAGCCGCTCAAGAGCGGGGAACTGAAGAGCGACGACCTGGTGTGGATATACATCGCCAACGAGACCTCGCCGCTGGTCGCCTACAAGACCGGCATCGCCAAAATCGCGGGCAAGCATTACCGGCTCAACGACGCACAGTGGAAATACCTTTGCGAGAAATTCCGGATCGACGGCATTCCGTCCTACGTGCTGGTCGACCGCGACGGCAGCTATAAGCTGCGTAACGACTTCCGCGACCACGACCTGATGAAAAAGACGCTCAAGGGGATGCTCGAATGACTTTGCGGGAGCCTGCCGGCCGTCGGGAACAGTTTTTCCCGCCACGAGTCGGCCCCGCTCCCCGGAAAGCCGGAATTTCGGATCCACGATTCCGGATCGACTAAAATATAAAAGGCCGTTCGCAGGAACGGCCTTTTATATTTCCCGGGTGGCAGACAGCCCGGTTTCACAGGCTCCACCATCGGGTTGCGTCCGCTTCGGCGGGATGGAACCCGGCCTTTTGCAGGACGCGCTGCGAGGCGCGGTTATCTGGGTCGGTCTCGGCGGTGATCTGCCGGACACCGGGCTGCTGCTGAGCCCATGCGCACAATGCCCGGACGGCTTCCGTCATGTAACCCTGTTTTTCAAAGGCCTTTTCCAGCCCGTAGCCGATCTCTACCTTTCCGTTGGCATCCGCCGTCCCTTTGAAGCAGGCCGATCCGGCACCGCCGTCCCGTATGACCAGGAACCAGAAGGTGTGGAAGAGGTGATTGCCGGGGTCGGCGGCGGCAAGTGCATGCTACACGCTGCACGCGACGATCCGGCGGAAGTCGCCGCGCGGGCTTCCGGCTGTGCAGCGGCAATCCAGCTCATTTTCCAGTGCCGGAATGTCATGCAGCCAGAGCCACAGCTGCCGGGGTGTCAGCGGAACGATCCGGAGCCTTTCCGTCGTGAGAAGCATCGGAGTGCCGCGGCGGCCTCTACTCTTCCGTCCATTTGTCGGCGACCAGTTTCAGGAACCAGTCGGGGACGCGGCACGGGCGGCGCGTGTCGCTGTGGATGAAGCCCAGTTGCGTCATGCCCGTGTTGAGCAGTTCGCCCTGCGAGTTGTAGACCTCGTATTCGAAACGGATGCGCGCCGTAGGCATTTCGCGCAGCAGGATGCGCACCGTAAGGCAGTCGTCGAAGAAAGCCGGACGTTTGTAGACCGACTGCACCTCCAGGATCGGCATGATGATGCCCACGGCGAAGAACACGAACAAAATCACCGTGATGACCGGCCGGCCCACCTTGCCCAGTCCGATCAGCGTGGAGCGGCCGCCCTTGCCGCCGATGGTGGCGTAGGACTTCCGGGCGCCGATGAGCTTCTGGTTGATGAACACAGCCACGGAGGCAATGCAGATCATGATGATGGCCATGGCGAAGGCCGTCTGGGTGTTCAGGGATTTGCTGTTCATGTACAGCTGGCTGGACAGGGTGTAGTACTGCACCGGAGAGCCCAGGTAATTGATGGTGCCGAAGGTACCGATGGCCTTGGAGAAGGTCAGGATGACCGCCGACAGCATGGCCGGCAGCACCAGCGGCAGCGTGATGCGCCGCAGGATCATGGCCTTGCCGGCGCCCTGGATCTCACCCATCTCCTCCAGCTCGGAGTTGATGGAGTTGAGGGCCGCGGAGACCAGCAGGTATGTATATGCGTAGTAGTGCAGCGTCAGAACGATGATGATGGCCACGGGGCCGTAGGCCAGCCAGTCGGGCACGTTGAAGCCCAGGGAGGCCATGAAGCCCGGCGCGCCGCCCAGACGCGCGGTCTTGAACATGGACAGCCATGCCTGGGATTTGCACCAGGAGGGGATCATGTAGGGGATAATCACCGCCAGGGAGAAAAACTTCTTGAAGGGCAGATCCGACCGGACCATCAGCCAGGCCAGAATGGAACCCAGCAGGATGGCGCACACGGACACGCAGACGCCGATGACCAGGGAGTTGATCAACGGCTTGATCAGCATGGTCCAGGACAGCTCACTGGCCAGCAGCCGCTGCCAGTAGTACAGGGTAAAGTCGCCGGCCTTGCCGCCGCCCACAGCCCGGATGTCCCGCTGGGCCAGCTCAAAGGTGGTGGCGATCATGTCCAGCAGCGGCAGGACGATCAGATAGACCAGCAGAACGACGGCGATCAGTACGATGATGTTGTAGGGATTTGTCACCACTGCCTTGATCTGATTCTTCAATGTTGTAACAATATGATCCTGACCTTTTACATCTTCAAATCTGTCAGGGCGAAACTTTCTATATAATGCCGTATATGACATGTTCTTTAATCTCCAAAACTAATTCCTAATGTTTTTGCTTCCTGCACAATCGTGGAATTCGGGTCTACCATTTTCAGCTTACCCGCAACATCTTCCAGAGGCACTTTTACGATCTCACGGTTTACATAACCTACCATGTAGCCATATTCACCTTCCAGAATCAGGCGTGCAGCTTCTGCACCCAGTCTGCTTGCAAATACTCTGTCGTAAGGATCAGGGCTTCCACCTCTTTGTGTATGTCCGGGAACAGTAACTCTGACTTCCATACCTGTCTTCTTGGTAATCTGGTCTGCAATTTCATAAGAAACACTTGGATATTTGTACTCTTCCATGGATTTCTTATATTCCTTTTTGGACAGTTTGGCTTTTTCCTTGGAAATAGCGCCCTCTGCCACTGCAAGAATTGTAAATCTGCTTCCTCTCTGGGCACGCTTGTTGATTGCTTCGATTACCTTATCAATATCATATGGTATCTCAGGAATCAGAATAATATCTGCTCCACCTGCAATACCTGCATGAAGGGTCAGCCATCCAACTTTATGTCCCATGACTTCCACAATAAATACACGACTATGAGAAGCCGCTGTTGTATGAATACAGTCGATTGCATCTGTTGCAATATTGACTGCACTTTGAAAGCCAAATGTCATATCGGTTCCCCAGATATCATTGTCAATGGTTTTCGGAAGATGAATAATATTCAGTCCTTCTTCTCTTAACAGGTTTGCTGTTTTTTGTGTACCGTTTCCTCCAAGAATAACCAGACAGTCCAGACAAAGTTTATGATAAGTCTGTTTCATTGCTTCTACTTTGTCCAGTCCATTTGCATCCGGTACTCTCATTAGTTTAAACGGCTGACGTGATGTTCCAAGTATCGTTCCGCCTCGGGTTAAAATTCCTGAAAAGTCCTTCGCAGAAAGCATTCTGTAATTTCCGTAGATAAGCCCTTTATATCCATCATCAAATCCATAAACTTCCAAATCCTCTAAATTATTGAATAAACCTTTTACCACGCCACGCATTGTAGCATTTAACGCCTGACAGTCACCGCCGCTTGTCAGCAGACCAATTCTCTTCATAGATTCATCACATCCCATCTTGTGTTTTTACAAGTCTTACTTTCAAACACCTTATCGTACATACACGAATAGCATTTTGATATTTTGACCTTGTCATTTTTTATTATATACTAATTTATTTTTTATCACAATGCGAATTTTGAAAAAACAGTTCCACCTCTCCCGATTCATTTTTTTCTTTTAAAACGGTTACCTCAAATACCATATTTTCCCCTGGATTTAACGTTGTCAGTTCTATTTTTTTCTCCGGCATTTTCCCCTTATAAAATAAATCCCCTTTCTTTTTCAGTTCAATCTCTACATCGTTTGGTGCCTGTCCCCAAAAATAATAACACTCCGTCTCTTCTGTCTGATTCCAGATAGAAAACACCTGACTTTTACTCTCTTTTGCTTTTAAATCATTAAACTTCGGAAATTCCTGTTCCGTCACAATAAATTTCGGAATCCCTGCATCTTCTTTGGCTGCTTCTTCTTTTGAAAATCCTGCCGAAAAAATCCCGAGTAATAGTAATAACAAAAGTTTTACGCACATACTTTTATCCTCCCATTACTAATTTATTCCCACTTTCTTAAAATTTTCCAAAAAGTTCTCTCTGCTTTTCTTTTTTACATTGACAAACCTGCAAAAAACCGATATACTGGTATCACCGTGCAGCCGGGGAGTTAGCGGTGCCCTGTACCTGCAACCCGCTACAGCAGGGATGAATCCCGGCCCCCGGAACTGCGTTGTGCTGTCTGCCCCAGGTAAGCAGCGATGATGGATCTCACGCAACAGGACTCTGTGAACCGTGTCAGGTCAGGAATGAAGCAGCACTAAGCAGAATCCCCTGTGTGCCGTGAGGGTGCCTGGGCTGAGTTAACTGTAGAGGTAACGTCCGTGAAGGAGTCTCGATGGGCGGTGCACGGTAAAAAAAGAATATCATAACCTTCTTTGCATCATCATAGAATAAAAGAGATGATTGCAGGGGAGGTTTTTTTATTGCAATATTGGATGATTTCTATCATAAATCATTATGGGTATCTGGGAATTGCCCTCTTGATTCTGATTGAAAATCTGTTTCCTCCGATTCCTTCAGAAGTAATTCTGACCTTTGGTGGATTTTTAACGACTTATACAAATATGAATCTAATTGGGGTTATTCTTTTTTCTACACTTGGCAGTGTCCTTGGCGCAGTTGTGCTTTATCAGATTGGAAGTCTTGTTCCGGTTTTCAAACTTGAAGCAATTGTAGAGGGCAGACTTGGAAAGCTGCTTCACTTTAAAAAAGAGGATGTCTCTCATGCCGTGGAATGGTTCGACAGCAAAGGAAATTATACCGTCTTTTTCTGCCGGTTTATTCCAATTGTAAGAAGCCTAATATCGGTGCCAGCAGGAATGTCAAAAATGGGAATGCCAAGATTTTTGATTTATACAATTTTAAGAAGCCTGATTTCAATTCCCGCAGGTATGGCGCACATGCATTTTTCCAAATTTTTTATTCTCACCACCTTCGGAAGTCTCATCTGGAATACCGTACTCGTCACACTTGGAGCATTTGCCGGTGCTTCCTGGCAAAAGACGGCTCAATATTTTCACTCTTATAGTCAGGCAGGAAAACTTGTACTTTGTGCCTTCACTCTCATTGGAATTTTCTTTTACATAAAAAAACGCTTCCAGAAATGAATCTTTCCGGAAGTGCCTTTTTACCTGATTATCATTTTTCTTTTCTAGATTTCTTTTTTTAATGCTTTAATAAATTCCGGAGTCGTTCCACAGCATCCACCTACAATATCTGCGCCTGCATCCATCAATACTTTCATATTTTTTGCAAATGCCTCTGCGCCCATCGAGTAGACCGCATTGCCTTTTTCATCAATTGCCGGCATACCCGCATTTGGTTTTACAATCACCGGAATCTGTACTCGTTTTCTGATGTTTTCCACAACCGATACTAACTGGTCCGGTCCGGTTGAACAGTTGATTCCAACTGCATCTGCACCCATCTGTTCCAGACTTTCTACTGCTTCGTAGATATCTCCACCAAAGAACAGACTTCCATCGGATTCTACGGTAAGAGTACACATAACCGGCAGGTCACAGACTGCTGCTGCCGCATCTAATACTGCCATTACTTCTGTAACTCCAAGCATGGTTTCTGCAACGAGTAAATCTACCCCTGCATCTTTTAAAATGTGAATCTGCTCGGTATAAGCCTCCAAAAGCTCTTCATAAGCAATTTCCTGCTTTCCTGTCGTTGTCACATCTCCTGCTACAAGACATTTGTCTCCCACTGCATCCTTTGTAATCTTTACGAGTCCTCGATTTAACTCTTCTACTTTATCCTCTAATCCATGATTTGCCAGACTGATTCTGTTTGCAGAAAATGTCGGCGCATAAATAATATCAGAACCTGCCTCTGCATAGGCTTTCTGTAATTCTATTAATGCCTGTGGATTTTCATAAATCCATGCTTCTGAACACACACCTCTTGGCATCCCTGCTTTCATTAAATTAGAGCCTGTTGCTCCATCTAATACCACTTTTCCTTTTGCTACCAGTTCTTTAAATTCCTGTTTTGTCATTTTCTTCCAGCTCCTTTGCTTTTGCTTTCGCTTTTGCCTTTTCCATTCTTAGTTCTTTAAAAAATCCACTCAGCATGGTACTGCATTCTTCTTCAAGAACTCCTCTTTCCACTTCTACCTTATGATTAAATCCATCCATTTCCAAAAGATTCAAGACCGAGCCTGCACAGCCCGCTTTTGGATTCATACTTCCAATCACAACTTTATCAATTCTTGCCTGCACAATTGCTCCGGCACACATCTGGCATGGCTCAAGGGTCACATATAATGTACAGCCCTCCAGTCTCCAGTCACCTAATTTTTTACTTGCTTTTCGAATTGCATTGATTTCCGCATGAGAAGTGGTATTTTTATCTGTATTTCTCCGATTGTAACCACGGGCAATAATCTTCCCTTCATAGACAATCACACAACCAATCGGTACTTCTCGAAGCGCATACGCCTTTTTCGCCTGCCGAATGGCCTCTTTCATAAATTTTTCTTCGTCTCTCATTCTCCGCATCCTATTTCTGTATGATTTAGAATAATACAACAGAGTGCTTTTTCATTGCAACCCATTGCAACCGGTTGCTTTTTATTTTTTTCATACTCTGTTTAAAAATTTCAGAAAAGGTTTATGATACGGACACAATTCTATCATATTTTTGGGATATACTAGCATTATCAAATGAAGAAGACAGCGGCTGCATCGCAGTTTGGGTTTTACGAAAGTAAGGTTTGAACGAAATCAACTTTGTGGCTGCCGGCCTTCGCCCAATAAGCAAGTTAACTTTTTATATAGATTTTTCTTTTCCCTCCCTCTCTTTGCCGGTACATGAAAATGTACCGGCACTTTTTTTATTCGCAAGAATTTTTTCGCAACAAAAAAGGCAGTACAACTTTCGTCATACCGCCATTCACCGGAGATGGTGGGAGTCGAACCCACGCGCCCACGAAGGACCTATCGCATTTCGAGTGCGACCTCTTACGACCACTTGAGTACATCTCCATGTTTTTCTATTATACGGTGCTTCCTGCTTTTGGTCAAGCAAAAAATCTATTTTATTGACCACATTCTAATAAAATAGTATAATTTTATTAGATATAAAAAACGTGATGTCAAGCGGACATTCCTCTGAGTGAATATAATGAACGTTTTTCAAAAGAGGGACACGGAAATTAGCCCGAATTATCATCCCTAAAGCAAGAAAGGATTTCCACCATGCCAATCAACGGATTTAACAAAACCACACTTTTAGATTACCCCGGACAAATTGCATCCACCATCTTCCTTGGCGGGTGCAATTTCCGCTGTCCATTTTGCCAGAACAGTTCTCTCGTACTCTCTCCAAATAAACAGCCTGTGATTTCCACAGAAGAAGTCCTTTCTGTTTTAAAAAAACGTCAGGGAATTTTAGAGGGGATCTGCATCACAGGCGGTGAGCCGACTTCGGATAAAGACTTGTTTCTGTTGATTGATAAAATCAAAGAACTTGGTTATCCAGTTAAACTTGATACCAACGGCAGTCATCCATGGATTCTAAAAAAATTAGTGAACAATCAGATGATTGACATGGTTGCAATGGATATTAAATCTTCCAAAGAATCTTATGCAAAAGTATCTGGCTGCAAAAACATTGATTTAACACCCATCTGTGAATCTGTTGAATTTCTGCTCTCTAATGTGATTCCTTACGAATTTCGTACTACCGTTGTACGTGAACTTCATGACAAAGCCGATTTTGAGTCTATCGGTAAGTGGATTGCCGGATGTCAGGCTTATTTCTTACAGGCATACCGTGATTCTCCGGATGTGATTCATCCCGGATTCACCAGTTATACAAAAACCGAATTAGAACAATTTCAAAAGATTCTATTAAGAACGATTCCCGCTGTTTCCATCAGGGGGATTGATTGACCGATACCAATAACCGAAATGCCCTTGTACTTCCTGTGCAGACATTTCGGTTGTTTCGCATTTTGCTTCTTTAAAATAAGGGAATCCAAACATTCCCGCCATCAGTGCTTCCTGTCTGTTATACGTTCCCGGAACTCCAAGTATGTAACAATTTCTCTTCGTATCTTTTCCAATCAAGGCATGTTTATACCGTCTCCATCCATAACGCAGGAAATTATTATTTAAAAGTCCCTGGTCACATGGATTTAGCTGATTATAATCCAAAAGACCAATTTTTGCACACTGTTCAAATTCGCCGTCCTTAAATGGACAGTAGAAGGATTCTTCGAGTTCACTTGATTCTTCCGCTTCTTCTAACGTTCCTGATTTCTCCAGCTCTTCTGGTTCCTCTAATTTTTCTTCTATTTCTCCTGTTTCACTTATTTCTTCCTGACATTCCTCGTCTTTTATATCCTTTGATGAAATACTTAATTTTGCCTGTCTTACATGCTCTCTGAATTCATCCATTTTACTTTGCAGGAAAGATGCCGCATAATGCGCCACCTCAGAGTCATCACTGTCTAAAGCAACTGAAATAGAGGCCAGAGAATTATCTGTTTCCCCTAATAAAACATTCAACATATTTTCTCGTTTTTTCTCCTGATCTGAAATGGAAATAGCCTCTTCAATCGGCACAATATTTCGCTCTCTTTCCTCATCTGCTTTTACACGGGAAACATGTCTTTTTTTTGCAAACTCTACATCTGATAAATCTCTTTCTCCCAATTTCATAAAATGATACTTTAAAAATCCAAGCAGAAAATACAACGGACCTACTAAAGGACAAAGTATCATCACGATTGTATGCATGATATACTGAATTCGGTTATCTTTATCCTGTTTAAAAACCAGATACCAGATTAAATAAAGCAATGCAGTTAACGTATTTAAAATCAACAAAATAAGAAACCAATACCCGGCGTGCATCATAGTCTTCCCTCCTCGCTGATGCTGGAGGCAACTCCGTTTTGTTTTAACTTATTTTGTACAAAACTACAGCCTTTCAAATCGGTATTTGTTAATAACAAGTACAACTTTCCATCCGAAAGATTTCCAATATAATCAGATTCTCGAAGCATCGAAGTAAATTTATCCACGGTTTCTTTTTCATTTTCGCCCTCCACTTCAATCTGAAGCAGTACATATTCTGTCAGTTTTTCTTTACTTGCCTTTCGATATGCTCCTACTAATTCCTCAAAAGCTGAAGCTTTCAAGATCTGACTTTCGCTATGATAACGTTCTTCTGACAACGCTTCCAGATAACGGTCCGCTCTTCTGACAGAAGTTTGAATCAGCTTTCCGATTACAATCAGCCTGTTTGCTTCATTGATGGTCATTCGTTCAAAAGGAATACTCCATAACATAATCAGAATCTCCATCTGTTCTTCTGATTCCACATTATATGCCATCATTGGATACTCTTTTTCCATGGAACGGTTAATGTAAACCCTGTTCTCATTACATGCCTCGTCCAGAGATTTCTTATCCGGCAAATAGACGGTATTTCCCATAGAAGCTGCTTTTGCAGAACTATAAGCAAAGAGCCTCGCATACTTTTCTTTGTTAACACGATAAATTGCAACATCCGGACAATCCATCAGCTTCTGAATCATATTTAACGCAC
>ERZ826016.3656-NODE-3656-length-10271-cov-2.681774_pt1 | contig 10271 bp, 10 predicted proteins | sample MGYA00519872_ERZ826016 | MGnify/ENA primary metagenome ERZ826016 (study PRJEB31778, sample SAMEA3449218) | human gut metagenome | biome: human gut; feature: human-associated habitat; material: faeces | place: United Kingdom | collected 2010/2012 ... | reverse complement strand
ATTAAGAAATACATGAAGGAGTATCCTAGAAATAAGGTATTTAAAAAATGGCTTAATAATATGAATAATTATGATATATGTAAAGAAGTGTATAAAGAGATTGATTATAAGAAACATCCTTATTTAAATGATATGAAAGACTATATAGTTCCTAAATCTATGTGGATAGTAGGAGGAGATGGATTTGCCTATGATATTGGATATGATGGTATAGATCATGTTTTATCAAAGAATGATAATATTAATATTATGGTACTAGATACAGAAGTTTATTCTAATACTGGTGGTCAAGCTTCAAAGAGTTCTAATTATGGAGCTACAGCATCATTTGCTTCAAGTGGCAAGAATAATTATAAAAAAGATTTGGCTAGAATTGCTATGTGTTATCCACATGTATATGTTGCTAGTTGTAATATTGGTTATAATAACGAGCAATATCTTAAGGCCTTAAAAGAAGCTAGTAGTTATGATGGACCATCAATTATAATATGTTATAGTCCTTGTATTGAACATGGTATTAAGAGTGGCATGGAACACTCACAATCTAATGCTTATTTGGCTACAGAGTGTGGTTACTTTATTACTTTTAGATATAATCCTAGTACAGGTAAGTTAATACTTGATTCTAAAAATCCTGATTTTAACAAATATGAAGATTACTTAATGACAGAGAATAGATTTGCTAATTTAAAGAATGTTAATAGTGATAATGCTAATATGATCCTTGAAGAACAAAAAAAGTGGGCGATGAATAGATTTAATTATTATAAAAGAATAGGTGAGGAGTAGTTATGGAAGAAGTAGAAATTATGATAGATGGTAAAAAAGTAAAGACGATTAGTAAACTATCTAAAGAAGAAATTGATGATAATAGTATGAGATTACTTTTAGATGATACTGTAGAATTAGATGACTTAGTAAAGGAAATTAAAAAAGATGAGTAAGATTGAAGAGAGAGAATTATTTTTTGAACATATAAAGAAAATTTATATGCAAAATCCTGACTTTGAAGTAACTCCTGATACTATTTATTATGAACTTAGTTTATTTAATGTTCAAGATGGTAAGCAAATGAGAATTAGTAATGATAATTTAATAAATATTCAAGCCCAATTAAGCAATGATTTTAGAAAGAAGGATAAGATTAAATGTTTTAGTAATGGCTATTTCTTTGCTATTGAGAATAGGGGTAGTTATGATGATAAAACTTTTTATGATAAAATGAATACTTCTATTAAATTATATATTGCTTGTGATATAAAGAATTTATATAATGTTACTAGTTTAGTATTTAATTATATGATAGATGAAAATATTATTACTCAGAGTAAAATAGCTAAAGAGATGCGTAATGATGTTTTAGTAGTTAGAGTAAGTACTATGGAAGAAGCAGAAAAGGTAAGTAAGTTTGTTAATTCATTAGACTATAATTCTTTAGTTAGTTATAATCCATATATACTTAGTAATGGTAAAGTCGGAATGACATATGATGGTACTTTGTCTTATAATAAAACTTTATCATTACTTATGAATAGTTATTTTAATACTAAGAAAAATAGTAATTCTTTAGATAAGAGTACGATGGAAGATTTTGTTAATTTTATTAAAAGAGAAGTATTACTTTGTATTAATGATTCAGAATATTTACATGATAACTATAATATTGATTATAAAAAAGAAGGGGATTTTATAAAGATTGCTGATGTAATAATTGGCAATCTTGATGGTACTTTAAATAAAGCAAATTTAGAAGGTATTCAAGTTAAAAAAGGAGAGAATATTGGTGGCAATTCTGTCTTCTACGAAAATAAAGAAAAATTATTATATGTAATTTATAGACTTTCTAATTATTATGATATTGATTATGTACATAGATTATTAATGGATTACTGTAAAAATGGAAATGCTGATATATTTACTAGAAGAGATTTAATAAGAGATATTATTTTAAGAGAGTTTAGCCCTTATGAACTTAAACTAACTATTATTGATATTGGAGATAAGACACTAGAAGAATGTATTTTTTTAACTAAAGAAAAATATGATGATGATCAATGCGTTTTTGCTATATCTAAGTTATTACTTAATAAAGAATTAGATGGTTTTACTAGAGATAATGGTGTTAGAAATAAACTTGGACTTATTGTACCTAAAGAATGGCTTGGTTCTGTAGTTATTAGTGAATTAGATGAAAATAGTAAGAGAATGGTTGATATTATTGATAATATTTCATTAGAAAATAAAAATATTGTTATGAAGAATATTAATAGAATTCAAAAAGAGGGTTTAAGTAATGTAATAGGAGAAATAGATGATTTAACAAAAGATATTATAGAATTATCTAAATATATATATGAATATTACATAGAAAGAATGAGAAAAGAAGAGGAGAAGAAAAGTGGTAAAAAGTACTAATAAAATTTTTACTCTTTTTTTGACATTATATTTAAATTGTGATAAAATATATTTGATTTTTGAAAAGATTTCTTTTTAATTGACAAAAGATGTATTTTTTGAGATAATTTTATTGTAGAGGTGATTAGATATGTATAATGATAGAATTACTTTGACAATGCAAGATATTTTGGAGAAAGAGTTCAAAATTGATGCTAGAGGATATAGACTTCAAGAAGTTGATAAATTTCTAGATGTTATTATTAAAGATTATAATGAATATAATAATATTATAAGAAACCTAGAAAAAGAAAAAAGAGCTCTAGCTCTTGAAAACCAAAATCTAAAAAATGAAGCAAGAAATTTAAGATCAAGTATTGAAGCTGCTAGAATTGGCGAAAAAGAAATAACAAATGTTGATTTATTAAGAAGAATATCTCAGTTAGAGAAGATAATTTTAGGAAAATCAGAACAATAATTTATCTAGGTAAATGCTGCATATAATTATGTAGAGGAAAGTCCATGCTCGCACTATCTGTGATGATAGTAGTGTTTGTGCTTAGGGAAAAAATAACCTAAGGCAGGTAACTGACGGCTTATCTTTTATCTAAGGGTAACTATGATAAAGGATGTGTAAAAGTGCCACAGAGACGAGTCTATTTAGAAATAAGTAGAATGAAACGAGGTAAACCCCACAAGCGAGAAACCCAAATTATGGTAGGGGAATCCTAAACTAGAGAATTTGAATCTAGAGGGAATGACAATAGTCATAGATAAATATTTACCGCCTAGTAATAGGTACAGAACATGGCTTATAAGATATTATTATTATTAAGGAGTATTATGAAAAATATAGGTCTTAAATTAAAAGACAAAAGAGAAGAAAATGGTCTTTCTATTGAGGAAGTTGCTGAAGATTTGAAGATGCGACCTAGTCAAATATCTAGTATAGAGGAAGGTAAAACAGAAGATTTTAAAGATGTATTTTATTTAAAATATTTTATTAGAGATTATGCTAAATATTTAGGATTAGATAGTGAAAGAATATTAGATGAATTTAATGAATATTTATTTGATATGACTTCAAAGATTCCAATTGAATTAATAAAGGAAGCTAAAAAGGATAAAAATGAGAATAATGATACTATTTCTCCATATACCAAGGGGAGTAGTAAAATTAAAGTTCCTAAAATAATTATTGGTCTTGCTGCGATTGTTATTTTAATAGTAGTTGGATATTTTATAGTTAGTAATTATAAAGGAAATGATTTTAGTGATAATGATATTACATATAGTATAAGGAGATAGTGTGATGAATAAAGCAAATAAAATAACTATGTCAAGGGTAATAATGTCTATTATTATTATAGTTTTACTCTTGTTTCCATTTGATCAAATGGGTATTGATTTTCCTACTTATTTAATAGGTGGTAAAATATTAATTGATTTAAAATATATTATAGTAGGAGTATTATTTATAATTGCTTCATTTACTGACTTTTTAGATGGTTATATAGCAAGAAAATATAATATGGTTACTGACTTTGGTAAGATGGTTGATGCTATTAGTGATAAATTACTTACTAATTCAGTATTAATTATACTAGGCTGTAGTGGTAAAATTAGTGCCGCTATTGTAGTAGTTATTATTGCTAGAGATATAGTAGTTGATTCTATTAAAATGGTCATTGGTAATAAAGGACATGCTGTTGCTGCAATAGGAATAGCTAAAGTTAAAACCGCTACTTTGATGATTGGTATAATATTAACATTATTTTATAATTTACCATTTGAACTTATTTCACTTAGAATATCTGATTTCTTATTAGCACTTGCTGCTATTCTATCAGTTATATCTGGTGTTAAGTATTATATGATGGCTAAGCCATATTTAAAAGATAGATAATATTTATCTTTTTTTATTTTGTAAAAAAATACGAACAAATGTATTAAAAAGTATTGACAAGTTAAAAAAAGTATTGTACAATTATATTGTAATTAAGGAAAGTATGTTGAAAGAGAGGAAATTATGGCAAAAAATGTAGAAAAAGATACAGCATTAGAACAAGTACTTGCTGATATCGAAAAACAATTTGGAAAAGGGGCTATTATGAAACTTGGAGAACAAGAACATAAAGAGATAGAAGTTTCTCCTAGTGGATCTCTTAGCTTGGACATTGCTCTTGGAGCAGGAGGATATCCTAAAGGAAGAATAATCGAAATTTATGGACCTGAGTCTTCAGGTAAAACTACTTTTGCACTTCATGCTATTGCAGAAGTACAAAAAAATGGTGGCAGAGCAGCTTTTATTGATGCAGAGCATTCTTTAGATCCTGTTTATGCTCATAACTTAGGAGTTAATACTGATGAATTATTGTTATCACAACCTGATACTGGTGAGCAAGCTCTTGAAATTTGTGATGCTCTTGTTAAGAGTGAAGCTGTTTCTATTATAGTTATTGACTCAGTAGCGGCTTTAGTACCTCAAGCAGAAATTGATGGTGAAATGGGAGACTCACATGTTGGACTTCAAGCAAGATTAATGAGTCAGGCTCTTAGAAAATTATCTGGTTCTATTAATAAGACTAATACTATTGTTATCTTTATTAATCAGCTAAGAGAAAAAGTAGGTATCATGTTTGGTAATCCTGAGACTACTCCTGGTGGTAAAGCACTTAAGTATTATGCATCTGTTAGACTTGATATTAGAAGGGGAGAACAATTAAAAACTGGTTCTGATGTTATTGGAAATAAAACTACTGTTAAAGTTGTTAAAAATAAAGTAGCTCCACCATTTAAGACTGCTGTTGTGGATATTATGTATGGTGAAGGAGTATCTAAAGAAGGAGAATTACTTGATTTGGCTTCAGAAATTGGTGTTGTTGAAAAAAGTGGTGCTTGGTATGCTTATAAAGGTAATAAGATAGGTCAAGGCAAAGAAAATGCTAAGTTATATTTAAAGGAAAACAAAAATATTGCTAATGAAATAGAAGAACAGGTTAGAGAACATTATGATATAATGGTAGATAAAAAGAAAAAGAAATTAGACAAAAAGACAGAAAAAGAAGTAAAGGAATAAGATTGATATTCCTTTTTTCTTTAACATATGATAAGATATAGATGAGGGTGATTTTTTTATGAAGAAATGCTTAGTTGTTTATAATCCTAATTCTGGTAAGTATAATAAAGAAGTTACTTTACCAAAGATTGAAAAAATACTTAATGAATATGATTATTCTGTTATAATAGAAAAGACTAAATATAAGGGAGATGCCACTAGTATTGTAGCTAATATTGATAAGTGTGATCTTGTTGTTTCTATTGGTGGAGATGGTACTTTTAATGAGGTTATGACGGGTAATTTTATGAGAAAAGATAGAATTGTTTTATGTCATTTGCCTTCGGGGACTACGAATGATGTTGGTGCTATGTGGGGATATGGTAAAAATATGCTTAATAATTTAAAACTAGCCTTAAATGGAAAAGTTAAAAGAATAGATATTTGTACTATTAATGATAAACCTTTTGTTTATTCTGCTGGATTTGGTAAATTTATGAATATTCCTTATGAGACTCCTAGAGAGTTAAAAAAAAGAATAGGCCATCTTGCATATATTAGAGAAGGGGCTAGAGATTTTTTTAGAAAAGTTAAACTATATGATATTACTTATGAAGTAGATAATGAAAAATATAGAGGATTATTCTCTTTTGCTCTTATTACTAATGCTAATAGAGTAGCGGGTATTAATAATTTTTATAAAGATATTAAACTTGATGATAATAAATTTGAAGTATTACTTTGTAATATTACTAAACTTAAAGATATTGTTAAGACTTTATATTTCTTTGCTTTATATGATGCTAGTAAAATACCGGGATTTTATTTTTATCAAACTGATAATATTAAAATAAAATTTAATAGTCCTTTGAAGAAACCTTTATGTATTGATGGTGAATCTTTTGATGATATGAGTGGTAGTTATAATATTAAGATAGATCATGATGTATATGTACTTATGCCTTCAAAGAATGTTAATAATTTATTTGTTAATGATAAAAAAGAACTATAGTGAGTAAATTCATTATAGTTTCTTTTTACCTAAATTTAAATTTATGTTAATAGCGAAGTTTTTTTGTAAAGTAGAAAAAGTTCGCTTTATTTTCTAATGGTGGAGCTGAGGGGACTCGAACCCCTGTCCGCAAATAAAGTTATTTAACCTTCTACAAGATTATTAGGTTATCAGATTCGCAAAGTAAATAGACAACCTACAATCGTAATTACTTGCTAGTTTATAGTTGTTCGTTATGAAGTCTAAACTTAAATCATAATATAGTCTGCTTTATAAGTCCTAGCTAATTCTCACAGACAAAGAATTAGTAGAACTTGTTGCTGCCTATTGGTTAGGCATAAGCAACAGCGTTTTTATAGCTGTTTCCAGTTATGTTTAATTTTCTTCTTTACGCGAAGAGCACGTCTTGCTAATTAAATACTTATATTTTCGTCGAAGCCATAAGCAGCCCCATTACATAGTTAATTATATCAAACAGATGTTTCTTTGTCAATTTTTTTTGTTAAAATCATTGTAATATTTAAAAAATTACTGTATAATTATTTTAGAATAAATAGGAGTGAGAGTATGGATTCATATTTAGATATTAATAATAATTATTTTGGAGTAAGACATTATAAAGTACATGTAACTAAAGAAAAAATAAAACCACTTAGGTTTATTACTAGTGTTATATCATATGCTATATTTATTTGGTTATTACTAGTTGGTCTTATGCTTCTTGCTTATGTTGCGGACATTAAGATTAGAGCTGCTAAAGGGGATACATCGCCTCCTGTTTATAATGCTTATGTTGTACTTACTGGGTCAATGGTTCCTGAGATAATGCCTAAAGATGTAGTAGTTACAAAAAAGAGAGAGGCTAAAGATTTAGAAGTTGGTGATATTATTACTTTCTTATCTTCAGATCCTAGACTTTCTAATATAATTGTAACTCATAGAATTAAAGCAAAATATTATGATGCTACTACTAATAAATATACTTTTCAGACTAAGGGAGATGCTAATAATACTGCTGATTTTACTTTAGCTGAGGATACTAATATTATTGGTGAAGTTATTTTTAAGATACCTAAAATTGGATATATTCAGAGTATACTTGCTACTAAAGGTGGACTTATTATCGTTGTTTTAATTCCATGTTTAGCAATACTATCTTATGACATTGTTAAATTAGGTAAAAATGTTAAAAATAAAGTTGTTAAGAAAAAGAGTGAAGTATCAATTGTAAGAAGGTGAAATTATGATTAGGAATAATAAATTCTTTGTTAAAAAATATGACGAAGATGAAAATAAAATAACTTTAGAAGAAGAAAGAAAATATCATAGTCCTTTTGTTCTTTTTCTTATTAAGAATGGAAGACTTTTACTTGCTATTTCTCTTCTTTTATCGGTATCAGTATTTATTATTGCTATTACTTTGATATTTGGTAATATGAAAGAATCTTCTATTGTTATGTATGAACAAAATGGTGTAGTTGTTTCTTTTGATGGAGATGACAATAGTATTGTAAATGGTACTCCTATTACTAAAGAATATGCTGAAAAAGTTTTTGATAGTAATTTAATACAAGATAATAATTTAAGAGGTGTTGTTATTAAATTAAAAGAGGTATCAATAAATGGTGCTATAATTAGTTTCTATTCTGATAGAACTGCTATTGTAAAATATGATGATGGTAGTTATAAAAGAATATATTCGGTTAATGGTAATTATGGTATAACTGAAAGTGGAGTAATTGATTCTAAAGCTATTACTAATGATTTAAGTGGTGAATATAAGAAAAATGATAAATATAATATTAATCTTATTTATTTATCTGATGGTAGTGTTATAGTTATAAAAGATAAAGTTGAATTGTTTGTTAGAAATAGTGATATTACAAGTAATGATGATGAATTCTTTACTACTTTAAGTGGTGTTAGTACTCCTATATCAAAAAAGGGAAATAAATATACATATTCAGATGGTACTATAAAAGAAAAAGATTATACATTAACAGTAAGAAATCTAAAAATAGAACTTGGCGAAACAGCAACAGCATATTCAAAATATGGTTATGACTTCTTTGCAAATATGAATGTAGAATTTATAGATAAAGACCATATAACTTATGATAAAAATGAACAAAGATGCAAATATTTTGTAAGATTAAAATCAGATAAAGGCTTATCAGAAGAATTTGAATATACATATAATTCTAATGAAACTGTATATGAAAATTACAAATACAAAATTGAGGAATCAAATGAAATAGTAAATTACACAGCAGAATTGGTAATTAAGCAATATGGAAGAGAATATATTTTAAATTCTGTAGAATTTGCATATAACCCAGAAACATGTACAGAAATAAAGAGTATATCAACAGTAGAAGAATTTAAAAGCATTCAGCCTTATGGAAATTATATACTTTTAAATAATATAGACTTATCAAATGCAAGTAGTACAAGTGAATTTACATTTGGAAATCCTAATATAGCTTTTTATGGTAGCATAGATTTTAATGGAAAAACAGTAAAAAAGGATACATATTCCTTAGAAAAAGGTAGAGAAACAACCTCATATATTTTCTATAAAATAGATGAAAAAGCAAATCTAAAAAATATTGTTATAGACTATTATATAAACAATGCAAAAAATAGATATACAACAAATGTAGAAGGAGTAGATACATTTATAGCAGGAGAAGATGGTACGTATTCATTATTCTTATATAATAATGGAACAATAGACAATGCAATAGTAAACTTAAAAAGTTGTACACAAAAACAGCGTATAAATGTTGGACTTTTAGGATTTAGAAACAAAGGAACTATTGAAAACTTTATAGTTAATACGGAAAGCGTATTATATGGCTCACAATATTTAGCAGGTGTATGTTTGTATTCAGAAGGTACAATACAAAATGGATATGTTTATGGTAACGGAATAGAAGGAATTGGAAATATAACTATTGGAGATTATAGATATATAGCAGGAGTAGTATTCCAAGTAGATGGAACAGAACAAGAAGGCTCGGGATTACTTCAAAATATATATAATATTGCACCAATAAGAATGAACCATTGTGATTCTACATATTCTTATGCTGCAAATATAGTATATAATGTTGGATATCCTCCTGTAATTAATGAAAATACAGGAGCAATAATTGAAAACAAAGAATCAGCAGCTATAGTAAGAAATGTATATTCTGTACAACCTATAATTTCAGTATATAATGATTATGAATATTATGGTGTAATGGATTCGAGTAATAAAGAAGGAAATATTGGACCAAATATTTTAAATAAAAATAATCAGGCGCTTGCAAATTTTGCAGGCGCTTGTTCTGTATTTCGGCAAAAATACAAAATTATGCAGGAAATGAAAATTAAAAATGCACAAAATATAAAAATAACATTTTTTTGCAAAAAAAATCTTGTGTTATAAAGTAAAATACTTTACAATATTCTTTCCATCGATCCAGACCTCTCCACTTGTTGCCGTATCCATTCCCCCCAGAATGTTGAGCACTGTCGTTTTTCCCGCACCACTTGGACCTACTACAACTGCAAATTCACCTTTTTTTATCTGAAAATCAATTCCATCTGCTGCGGCAATCTCAACTTCACCCATACGGTAAATCTTACGGACATCCCGCATTTCAACAAATTCTTTCATCATCTTTCCCCTTATCTGTAAAAATTTTCTGCTTTTTTTAATTTTAACATATTGGAAAAGCAAATCAAATATGAAGTCGTAAGATTATAAAACTTTCACATTTTCCATTTTTTGCACTGTTTTTGGCTATATTGCACAAT
>ERZ826016.3653-NODE-3653-length-10275-cov-9.221526_pt1 | contig 10275 bp, 10 predicted proteins | sample MGYA00519872_ERZ826016 | MGnify/ENA primary metagenome ERZ826016 (study PRJEB31778, sample SAMEA3449218) | human gut metagenome | biome: human gut; feature: human-associated habitat; material: faeces | place: United Kingdom | collected 2010/2012 ... | reverse complement strand
ATGTTCTCCTGCATGGAAAACTCATTCTGCAAGGCAATGTCAAAGCTATACGCAAGCTGGGCTTTCTTGCCGCGCTCGGCTTTTTCTACCGCGTTCCAGAGTGTTTCACGGTCTGCGTACTCAGGCGGCGCGTGGGGTGGCAGCAGGATTTCAGAGCAGATCACGCCGCCCTTGCGGGTGTAGTCGCTGTCCTCGCCATAATACTCACTGTGCAGCTTTTCCCCGGCGCGATAGGCGGCAGCAGCCACGGCAGATTGCCCCGCGCTGCGCTTGATCTGCGTCACATGAAAATGAAAAAGCGCGATGCTCAGTCACCTCCCGCATGATTGCCGATGGCTTCCGTGAGCAGCCGTTGCGTGTCTGTCAGCGCAAAGACCTGTTCGGCAAAGGCATAAAACGCAGTTTCGCTCAAATCCTTTGTCTGCGGTGCGACGCTCTCGATGGCTGCACCACGGGTGATAAGCCGGTGTGCCCGCTTGCGCCGTTCTCCCTTTTCGTAGTAGGTGATACGATTTTCAAGTTGCTGCTGTTTGCGTTGGAGCTGGACGAGTTGGCGTTCGTTGTCAGCGATCTCAGCTTGCAGTTCGGGGATGGTTTTCTGTTTTGCCATAGTGAATGACCTCCTTGATTTGATGTGGGGATATAAAAAGACCGCCTACCGAAAATCGGTAAACGGTCATGGTACATAATCAAAACTTTGTGAGTGGCGCTGTTTGCGTCAGCAAATTGCGCCAATCGCAAAGTGCGCTGGGATAGCTGCACAGCAGCGCAAGGGAGGCACTCCCTTGTTCGGAACGAAGTGACGCAAAACAGCCCGGACATTTGGCTGTCCGGGCTGTCTGCCTCGCAGAGCGCACATACTCCCATCAGGAGAGTATAGAAGTGCGCCCTTTGTTACCAAGGGTATTATCCGGCTCCCACCCCCTCGGCTCGTTTTTTCAAATACTCCTGTGCTTCCGTACTCTTTGCGATGTGATACAGAAAGTCCTTTTCCTCGTCCTCCGTCATGGTTTTCAGCTCCGGCACGATGCTTTCCATAAAGCCGCCAAACAGGAAAATACGGTGATTGCGCTCCTTGCGTTTTTCGGCGGACAGCTTGCGGTTAAGCATCTTGTTTCGGTTTTCATACTGCTGTAATAGCTTCTGTGTGCGTTCCAGTTCGGCATTACATTCCTCAATGGCCTGCGGTAGTTTTTTCTTTGGCATGGGTGGTCGCTCCTTTCTTGATTTTGGGTAAAAAAAGACCGCTGACTGTGCGCACACGGCATAGCCAGCGGTCTGGGGGCAAATTGTTTAGTTCAATGATTGACCATATATCGGGAGATTTCAAAGAGGGTTATTCCGGTATTTCACGGTTTTCCCGTTCACGTCATAAAAAGCAATATTGCCGGCATCTGTAGGCAGAACAATTGCAAAGGGACTGCTGCTATCAACGTCGATTGTTTGAACTGAGTTTCCATCATCTATTTTTAATTGAGCCACTTGTTCTTGATTCATAGAAATAAACGCTCGTTCTTCATACCCCTCTACCGTGAACTCTGTAATTTCACTTGCAACTCCTGAAAGATTTCCACCACCTCGAAAGAAATATCCAAAGGAGAGTCCGGGGCGATTAACATAGATGGAAAATGTATGGTTAGTCATATCTTGAGGATAAGAAATGTAGGCTGCTATTGTGTTGGATACGGTTCCATCAGTTATCCAATCATCTTGTATTTTTTGTGAACTGCGAATATCTGATTCTATTTTGGCTGCTGTTATGCCAATATCATTATGAGTATAAAGCAGGCCAACAAATAAAATACTTACAAGGATAAGCCCTAAGGCTGCTTTAGACGCGATTTTCATCTGATTACCCTCCTCCATTTATTGTGTCGGTTATTTAATTATATCATGTGGCCTTCCTATATTTCAACGAGTAACTTCATGCGAAGTGCTGGTTATGTGGATATGTCAGAGAATTTCATGCTTTTTCTATCTTAGTAAAATTATAGTGGAATTGCTCACAGATCTTATGATATTATTTGTTTGAGGAAAGAGCATGGGGACTCTGAATTCTAAGGAAGCGAGGATACAATATGAAAATCAAACGCAGCGTTCTAATTGGCAGTATTGTAGTCGCAATTAGTATATTAGTCGCTACAATTTACTTATCCCATATTCACAATCAGAAAGAGCAGATTGACATTTACTTGACACCGCTCATTAAAGAAGCAACTCTGCTCTCATCTTCTATCCAAGATGTTACAGATAAAAAGAGCATTGATGTTGAAATTGAACTGGATATGGCAAAGAAGCAGTTCGCTTCATTTAAAAGTACGGCGTTAGAGACAAAGAGAATTGCAGAATCAGAAATTATGGGATTTGAGGACTTCGAGTCCATTTTAGTGCACTGCCAAGAGCGAATCCGCGTAATGGTTGAAGCAAATCAGAATGGTGAACCGTTGACTCCTGACGAGGTTTCATTTTTGAATACGTTGAATGACAACATATGTGCTTTAGTTGATGCTTTGGAAAATGATAATGGAATACTGCGTGTTACCAGCACAAGACAATATTCCAATGTAATCACAGCTTTTGTGGACGCAATCAGAGAATCGGAAAATTAAAGAGCTTTATTGGGAAAATGTGAGTCCGAACAAAAACTTTAAAAAGCATATCTATGAACGCCACACTTTTTTGCTGCCTCACTTGCCGCCCTGCGGCGTTCCTCGCTATATGGGGCGGTCAGCCGAAAACTCAACCGCCCTTTCTCAATTTCAAAGGTCAGCCCGCCTTGCTCATCATCGTCGGTCTGGCGGCAGCATTGCGGGTACTTTGCCGCAAATGTGAGAAGAAGATTGCGGACGAGGAAACGGCGCAGAAGATCATCGCCGCGCTGGAGGGCGAGAGCATCAAGTACGAAACCTACTTCAAGCTCATCATCGCCACGGGGATGCGGCGGGGCGAGTGCTGCGGATTGAAGTGGTGCGACATTGATTGGGAGCAGCGTTCCATCCACATCTGCCGCAACGCGGTCAAGGTGACGGACGAGGAGATCTTCGTCAAGGAACCCAAGACCCGCGCAGGTGATCGCTATGTGTACTTCTCCGCCGAGATGGAAAGTCTCCTGCGGGAGTACCAAAAAGAATGTCGGTATATCACCGAAACCTATGACCAGCGGCAGCTGACCGCCGATGACTTCCTGTTTCGGCGGCAGGGCACATGTCTGCCTATGACGCCCACCACCTTCACATGGCGGTTCAAGTGCATCCTGAAAAAGAACGGCCTGCCGGAGCAGCTCAATGTACACAGTCTGCGGCACACCGCCGCCAGTCTGATGATCGCAGGCGGTGCGGACGTGGCCACGGTAGCGGGCATCCTCGGCCACAGTCAGCCCTCCACCACGCTGGATATCTATACTCATGCTTTCGACAAGAACAAAAAGGCAGCAAGCGCGGGCTTGCAGGGAATGCTGGAGATTTGAATCACACTTCCGCACACATAGGTCGTCAGGATTAGCAGATGAAGATATTTCTGGTTCTTTTTGGAACTATATCTTCCTTCAATATGGTTTCAAGTCAGAAAATTCCGAGGCTGCAGCCAATAGATTGTACAATTATTTCAGAGGTGCAATCAAAGGTACATTGGCACACTACAAACGTTTTTTCGCGCCTGAAGGGACTCAGCAATATTACACCTCTCTGCTGCTCCACGCTCTGGCACCAAAGCAAAGCATAGAATCTCTCTACTCCATTCTATTTGATTTTTATGTGAAAAACTTAGATTTCCAATATGTAACGGGCTATGGAGATCGTAAATACTGAACTGATTTACACAGTATAAGCGCAACGGCGGCAGGGAGAAACCCCTGCCGCCGTTTTTTTCTGTGCCATCTAAGTGAGCAGACCATTTTTACTTCCGCGGAGCAAAACGGTAAAATCTTGTTAGGACACCCTAAGACCCGTTAGCGCGTTATAGCTACACAGGTTAGTTTCCATAGTAGACAGCAATAGGATGGATTACGCACAGGTTCCTTTCTTTTGTTGGTAGAAGTTGTCGTAAAACTTCATTTACGCTAAATTGTAGTGTAGCAAATATGTTCTGCGAATCATTGGGATCGGTATCTTCGCCGATAATATTTGTAATCATCCCAACGCAAGTGATTTCACCACCATATTTGAATCCTAAGTTCTGTGCATCAATACGGAAATAACGATCATCCAAAGGGATAAGGTACCCATCCGAAGAAATCAGCATTCGGTTATAAGGAATAATCTGGCGAACCATATCGATTATCTCTTTGATTCCATCATACTGTTTCCCGCTGGCAGCAACTGCTTCTTTAATCTTGGCTCGGATTGCGTTGCTATTTGATCTTTGTTGTGAACGATTAAGACTTTCTGTTGCAACGGATGCGGTGGTTTCAATTTTCTCTTTCTCTGTTTTCTTTAAATACTCAATCAGACCGCCTTTTGAAAAAATTCTCTCCAGATAATCAAAATCAACGACATCGAAAACTCTTGTCAGCTCAACATATGCACCATAATCATCTTGATCCTGCCCATTAGAAGTCAAACATACAGGGGTAATACTATCATACGCAATGTCGAATGCTGCATCGTGAAGTGTTTTGGTTATAATCTCTCGAGATGCCGAATGTACTTCCTTTTCCGTGCCAATGCCTCCTCGGATATCAAGTTTAAGCTCTGCATTAAAAACTTTTAATAGCTTTCCTCCAGCGTCACCTTCGAGATTGCCGGAGATTGACTTGTTTGTGGATTTCTGCTCGCCATTCTCTTCTTCAGTAGAGAAGCCTGTGATAATGCCTTTTTCACTTTGTGCAATAATTGAGTTAACGATATCTGTATCCAAGTAAAGAAACTGTTTCATAGAAGACACTTCCTTTCTATGTAAGTCTTATTTTACGACAGCTTTAGTTGCCTTAATCTTACGATTGCTATATGCCACAACATCTTTGATAACCAGCTTATGAATAGCAGAAATGATTATCGCCATTTTATCATAATCAGGGTTGCCCGCTTCATTCACCGGCAGAGATATGTAAAGTACATCTGCATCCTTTGCATAGAAATTATGGCCGTAATCGAATTGCCCATTATGGGAAGATTTGTGAATTGCTGTTGTAACAAATATCGATGCGTATTTCGGCAAATTCTCCGTATGTACGACTGCGATATGATCATCACCGCCATAAATATAATTTCTATATTTCGCAGAGCCGAACATATCGATTGTGGTTGTATTCTTCTCGAACACCTCGACCTCGTTGCTGATATATGCAGAAATGCCTTCTGATGCTTCGCCGGCAGTGACAAACGGAAGCGTACCTGCAATGCGGTCATCGCCTTTCAAACGCTTTCCCCGTGTCGATTTGCCAAAGAGCTTTTCAAGATTATAGGTATCCCATTTAAGCGATTGGTAGTTTTTGAGTGCGTTTTCTTCATCACTGGATAATTCGTAATTATCCAGTCCGCTTACTGTTAAGTAAGCGGACAACTCCGCTACACGCTCCGCTTCCAGCTCCGCTATAAAGGATTCCATAAAATCAAAGTCGATATAACCATTATTTTTTATAGGAAGTGAAACCATTTGCTTTTTTAATGTTTCGACGTTGAATCTTGAACTCCCCCAAGCGAAAGAGCAAAATGCTTTTCTCATAGTCGAAAGGAAGAATTGAGCGTTATTCTTGCCAAATTTAGCATACTTCGGCCTTAGTATTTTTATTTTATCTCCCGTAAAATATGGTTTCTCTTGATAAAACATTGTAGCAGTATCTTGCCCAAAAGATATTGTATTTCCTGGATTAAGATATTTAATGGGCTCATCAATGTTACCCTTTCTCCCGTTTTCTGTACTTTGGCGAACTATATATGGATGTCCCCTATTTTCGATAATTGCTACTTTATTTGCATCAAAACATTTCTTATAAGATACAACTTCGAACAAGTCTCCAAGTTTAAATTCGCCCCACTTAACAGCCCTCAACTTCTCGTTAAGTGAGGCATTCATTTTCCCAGGCGGTCGTCCTCCATGCCTTGATTTTTCAGAAGATTGGACACTTCCCAAGCCAGATAATCGCTTACGGTTTTCTTGAAATCATCCAGTGTCGGTTTTGTGTCGATTGGAGCCGTCTGATTCCAGTCTGCGCCATTATTGGGATCAATTTTACCTTCGTAGTATTCCTTTTCGGTAAAAATATTCAGCTTAGATTTGCCGAAGCGCACCAGATCCACTATCTCGGCATATCGCTCCTTTGCGTGATCGGTATCCCGCAGGTTACAGCTTGCCTTTTTGCGATTTGTTCGCGTATACCCGTCAACGGAAAAGTCGATGAACTTTACAGTGTCGTCTTTCTGGTGCGCTTCACCGACTCGGAAAACATATACATTGGTCTGGACACTTGACTTGCCGATGAACAGGTCGATCGGCATTTTGATACTGGCAAGCAGAGTGCTGTGCTGCAAAACTCTCTTATTATATTCTGTTGCCTTGCCACTGCCTGCGGAGTTTTGAATGATAATTGCGGCGTATCCTTTGCTCATCATCGAGAGGGCTTTTTCAACGAAAACCATTCCATTGCCGGGGGCTGAATAAGGCGGGTTCAGAATAAAGGCATCAGCAGGGAAATCGATAGTTTTCTCCACTTCATGCCCCTCTGCATCCACTCTCTTGATTTTATAAGTACCGTCATACTCTTTTAAAGAGTCTTTGTTCAAAATATGTGAACTCCCGTCACCCATCAAAATCATATTGAGGATGGCAAGCATATAAACTTCCGAAAGGATTTCAAGACCGAGAAGCTGATTCGCCTTGATTTGAGCAGATTTCAAGGCAAATTCATCGGGAGACTTGATCTGCTCTTTGGCATCTATCAGCATTTCGTTCATAGCGGCGACAAGAAGACCCGCAGAGCCGGTCGCAAAGTCCCACACATAGGAATCCTTATTTACCCTTGCAAGACGTGCCAAAAGGGTGGCTACATAAGAGGGGGTCAGAACAACATCGTTGAGTTTATCCTGAGAAAAGCCGAGCCAGCTATACATTTCATTGAATAGCTTACCGGTAAAATCGGTACTTAACCCGATTTTATAGTAAATGCCCAGATCGTCAATGATTTTTGTAAAGACCCGTTTAAGCTGGCTTTCTCCGTCTTCAACCTTATTGATATTATCGGTTGTCAGCGTGTTCTGTAAGGTACGAACAATCAGATCACGTTTTTCCTGCGGCAAATTCTTTTCGCCCAAGAACGCTTTGATTTTCCGAAGGATAATATCGCCATCACGGTTGCCTTCCTCGGTCGAGGATTTCAGTTCTGATTTCTCAAGTGCAGCAACCTTCCCGGGAACGCCGAGCGTTGCAATAATGGAAGCCGCCACAAGGTAAACACGGTCGCGCTCACTTAACCCTTTTTCGTTGTTGTAGATGTCATTGTTCAGCTTTACAAGGCTGGCGTTGATTTCCTGCTCACGGTGTTCCCTGAGCTTTTCGATTTCTTCCTGCGAAAGCTGAAGCTGTTTCACTTTCTCGATGAAGGCATCGAAATTACTCTTTTTCAAGAAAGATAAGTCAGTGAAATCATCGACCTTTTGACCGACACCGAAATTACTTTTGGAAACATAGTAAACGCCGATCTCATATTCCAGTTTTCCGGCATCATTTTTATAGCCGGTCATTCCGATGGCAATAATATCAGTATAGCTCGTATAATGCAGAAGTGCGTTTGCATAATGAACGGCACCATTCACGGCATACGAATTGATATTCTTGAAATCGGGTTGATTCTTTGCGGTTTTGTTTGCAACCTTGCCATCCACATCAAGCTTAACAAGCTTATCTTTATAGCCCTTATACTCAATCAAAATCGGATAATTGACCAAATTCTTGTCCTGCAAAAGGAGCTTTGCATCGGGACGATTTCCGCCGACACCACCATTTTTAGAATAGTAGTCATTAAGCGCCTGGTCTATTTCTGTATTTAGCGATTCCTGCTCTAGTTTATAATCAAGCTTATACGATTTCAGCCAGCCGTTTGCAAGATCGGCAATGTTCGGCTCGACAGATTGAATTTTAGCCATTGTTATTTCCTCCCTGTGTCCAGCTCCCGTTATAAGCGGACCAAGATTCTGTGTATTTTTTGCCAGTAACCGCTGCCTTGTACGGATCTACCAAGAACGCTTTTATCGTACTCAGTACCGTGTTATAATCGTCGGTCTTTGTATCAATTTTTCGGCAGAAGGCTTTCCACTTTTTCTGCATTGCATCGTCGCTGCCAAAGGCCATGACCTGCTCAAACTGCTCCACCGTGAACTTGTGTCCACGGTTTTCAAAGGTCTTTTTCAGTGCTTCCGTCAGCGTTGCACCGTTGAAATCGAACTTGTTTGCAAGATAATAGAGATCGTAATAATCCTTCATCCGACTGGAAAATTCCATCAGGCTGAGAATTGCATCCAGCTTTTCGGCAACGGTCGTTTCCAGCGAATACGTATTGACCGTCGGAGCCTCAAAACCGTCAAGCTGCGTTGGTATCTTCCGCTTTTCCTGTCTCGGCACGATGATATCCCCCACACCGAAATCAATGCCAAAAGGAGTTTTTGTGTTCTTTATCCTTGCTGCGAGGGAAGCACCAATACCGGCGTACTTCTTTGCCACAGCAATGGGAGCCACATTTTTGATTTCAAATGTGATAAAATCGTTGCCTGTTTGGGTTGCAATGATCCCCTCCAATATCGCTTGAAGCTGTTCCGGTGTATTGGGCATCTTTCTGAGCAGAAAATCCACATCAGCCGTAACACGGCTATCGAAATCCGTGAGGGAATAGAGGAACAGTCCGCCTTTGAGAACCAGGTTTTCCGCATATTTTGACTTTTCCAGTCGGCGCAGGAACTCTTCCTGGCAGAAAAGCTGTAAGCAGAGCTGATAGCTTCTGCCGCTTTTTGCGGCTTTATTTTTGAGCCGTGCAAGCACGGATGCAGCCACGTCAGCCATTCAGCAGCACCTCCATCACACTCATCATTTTCTTATAAACACCCATTTCCTTTGCGTATTTGGAAAGGTTGGCAAGGTTTTTCTTTTCATCCGCCACATAAGCATTGACGGCTTTGTTGAATATCTCGTTATCCAGCTTCGTGCGGTACTTGAAGCAGTCGCAGACGGTGCGTTCACGGTCATAGACTGGAAGTGTTACGCCATTGAAGGTGCCAGTTGTTTCCCCCAGGTGATACATCGGATTCTGCACATAATACGCTTTCACCGGCACTTCCGTCTGAATCGCCTTCACCGTTCTAGAATAAGAGCGTGGGACGGCAATCGACCATTCTCTGGGCGCAAAGTCGCTATAGCCGTAGTAGAACAGAGCTGATTCAACGCAGATGACCCCGTGCGTCATCAGTTTCGAAAGGATAAGCTCCTCTTTGGGCTCGTCCCCGACAGCCAGCTTGTAATACCCTTTCTTCACACGCTCGAGATACCCCTGCTTACAAAGCGCATATACATCTTGGCCTTTGAGTCCGGCAGAAATGAAATCCGATTTCTTTGCAATTTCTCCGATGACATCAAAAACTTCGTTAACGATATCGTACTTGCTCAACCTGTCACCAACTTTCTGCACGCAATATTTGCATTATGCGTGTTTATATTATAATGCCCAGGCCCTCAAAAATCAATATGTTTTGCACGCTTTTTGAAAATTTTGCGTGTAAATTTTGAAAAGTGGTATTGCAATTCAAAGAGCACAGCGCTATAATATCCATACAGATTGGATCTACACCAACCTATCTGCCTGACAAGACAATGACAACAGGAATTATGATACACCGTAATTCTTGGATAATCTAAGCAATCCCGATAATCGGAGCTAAACGCTCTATACAAAACTGTTTAGGTCATGGTTTCAGGGAGCGAGTGGGAATGATTTCAAGGGTCGAAAAAAGTCCGTAAACACTGGACTTTTTGAGCCATGATGCCCTTCGCGGCAACGATTTGGCAACAGAATTTCATTATTCCCAGGAAAAAGAACTATCTGATTTCAAATGAAGTCAGGTAGCTCTTTTTTGTAACCGTCAAACCTAACCGCGCATAGACACACATGAGACAATAGTAGCGGAACGTTGCGAAAGGTTTCGCTACTGTTGTATTGTGGGATGTCAGAATGACAAGCGCAGAGTTGAAACATCGGGCGGAGCTACAGGAGTGGGCGGCACAAATCCAGGAATGCCGCAGCAGCGGTCTCTCCGTAAGCGAATGGTGCCGGCAGCAAGGTGTTACAACAACACT
>ERZ826016.3647-NODE-3647-length-10298-cov-2.855999_pt1 | contig 10298 bp, 8 predicted proteins | sample MGYA00519872_ERZ826016 | MGnify/ENA primary metagenome ERZ826016 (study PRJEB31778, sample SAMEA3449218) | human gut metagenome | biome: human gut; feature: human-associated habitat; material: faeces | place: United Kingdom | collected 2010/2012 ... | reverse complement strand
GGATCTTGCCGCGGGCCGCAAAGCGCAGAGCACCGACGATCTGGAGGAGGACGGCCACGACCATGCCGCTCCCGCGCCGCAGCCGCAGGAGCTCAAGCCCTTCGGCTTCCTTGCCGTGTGCGCGGGCGACGGCCTCGCCGCCGTGTTCGCCGACCTCGGCGCGGACGGCATCGTGAACGGCGGACAGACCATGAACCCCTCCACCGAGAGCATCCTGACCGAGGTCGAGAGGATCGCGGCGGAGACGGTCTTTGTGCTGCCGAACAACAAGAACATCGTCATGGCCGCGCAGCAGTGCGCGGGCCTGAGTGAAAAGAAGGTCATCGTCATTCCGACCGCGACCGTGCCGCAGGGCATCAGCGCGATGATGGCGGTCGACCCCGACGAGACGGACGCTGCGGCCATCGAGCAGGCGATGAACGCCGCTGCTTCTGCGGTTACCACGGCGCAGATCACCTACGCCGCGCGCAACAGCGAGTTTGACGGCTTCGCCATCCGCGAGGGCGACTACCTTGCGCTGCTCGAGGGCAAGCTCTTCGACACGGACACCAGCATCGGCGCGGTGCTCGAAAAGCTCGCCGCCGAGGCGGACAGCCGCGGCGCGGAGTTCGTCAACCTCTTCTACGGCTCCGACGTGAGCGAGGAGGATGCACAGAAAGCCGGCGAGCAGTTCGGCCGGCTCTGCCCGGGCGCGGAGATCAATGTGGTCAGCGGCGGCCAGCCGGTGTACTACTATATCATTTCGATGGAATAAGCACAAAAAGGAACAGGAGGGAAAGGCCGCGGCCTTTCCCTCCTTTGCTACATCACGCCCGAAAGCAGACCCAGCATGGCGTTCGCGTGGCGGTATTCGTCCTGCGAAAACGCCAGCAGGAGCTGCTGTAAGCAGGGGTCGAGCGTTTCCTGCGAGGCGCGGTGATAGTTGAAGCCGCCGCAGACCTCCTCGTGATACCGCTCCCGCAGTGCGGCGCAGTAGCCGTCGCAGCGCAGCGGAGGATAGCAGATCGCGGGGCAATAGCGCTCGCCCGTGATGAGATAGACCGCGGCGAGAAGACGCCGGGCGTGCCTCCCCTCGTCCGACGCGATGGCGCGGAACACCTGCCGCGCCTCCGCCGTCGGCGCGCGCCGCGCGAGGAAAAGATAGGTCCTCCGGTCGGCGAGCTCCTCGCGGATGAAGCCCTGCAGCACCTCCAGCGATTCCAGCGCCGCCGTGCCCATGCAGCAGGGGTCTGCCTGCGCGCCCGGGAGCGTCAGCTCGGCGTTCCGCTCGGCGGCGCTCAGACCGTCGCCGGGCGTGTCGGCAGCCATCGCCGCCGCGGCACGGACGTCGGGATAGGGGTCCAGCGTCGGATCCACCCGCTGCCAGACGCGCGCACAGCGCCGGTAATCGTATGCGGCGTTCTGCGCCGCGGACAGCTCGTTTTCCATAGATCGGTCCCTCCTCGTTTTTCTTCCCTATCCTATGCGGGGCGGGCTCGTCACTTTTCATTGATTTTTTTTGCAAAAGCTGGTAAACTATATAGCGTTTTGATATTCCGGGTGATTTTTTGCGGAGAAAGCGGAAAAATGTGGCATTTGCAACTTTCTGTTTCTCCGGAAAGCGGTATACTTCAGATAAACTCCAGGGCAAGCAGGAGGAACTTTCATGTTAGAGCTCAAGAACATATGCTACACCGTCTCCACGCCGGAGACCGGTGAGCAGACCATTTTGAAGGACATCAGCGTCACCATTCCCGACGGCAAGCTCATCGTCTTTACCGGGCCCAACGGCGGCGGCAAAACGACGCTCGCCAAGGTCATCATGGGCCTCGTCACGCCGACGAGCGGTCAGATCCTCTGGAACGGCGAGGACATCACCGCCCTCGACATCACGGCGCGCGCGAAGCGCGGCATCAGCTACGGCTTCCAGCAGCCCCCGCGCTTCAAGGGCATCACCGTGCGCGACCTGCTCACCATCGCCAGCGGCGACAGTAAGCTCAGCAAGGATAAGTGCTGCCGCTACCTCACGCAGGTGGGCCTGTGCGCGAACGACTATCTCGACCGCGAGGTGGACGTCTCCCTCTCGGGCGGCGAGGTCAAGCGCATCGAGATCGCGACGCTGCTCGCGCGTCATTCCGCGCTGATGATCTTCGATGAGCCCGAGGCCGGCATCGACCTGTGGAGCTTCGCTCGCCTGACCGAGACCTTTGAGCAGCTCCACCGTGAGCACACGGCGAGCATGATCATCATTTCCCATCAGGAGCGCATCATTCAGCTCGCCGACGAGATCATCGTGGTCGGCGGAGGCGAGATCAGGCACCGCGGCACGACCGAGGAGGTCTTCCCCCTCATCATGGCCGATACGCTCGGCTCCTGCCCCGTGCTGAACCGCTGAGAAAGGAGAGACGAGACTATGTTGACCGAAATCGACTCCCGTCTGCTGGAAAAGATCGCAGACCTCACGGGCAAGCCCGTGGGCGCATTCAACATCCGTAAGGACAGCGGCTGCGAGGCCCGCCAGTCCACCGAGCATATTGAGATCGTCCCCCAGCCGGAGGGCAAGAGCGGCATCATCATCCGCATCAAGCCCGGCACGAAGGGCGAGCAGTGCCACATCCCCGTCATCATCAGCAAGACCGGTCTTTCCGAGATGGTCTACAACGACTTCTACATCGGCGAGGACTGCGACGTGGACATCGTCGCCGGCTGCGGCATCCACAACTCCGGCTGCGATGAGAGCCGCCACGACGGCGTACACACCTTCTACGTCGGCAAAAATTCCCATGTCCACTACTCCGAGAAGCATTACGGCGAGGGAGACGGCAACGGCAAAAACGTTATGAATCCCCAGACCATCGTGTATCTGGAGGAGGGCGCGAGCATCCAGATGGACACCGTGCAGATCCGCGGCATCGACTCCACCAAGCGCTACACGAAGATCGTCTGCGGCAAGGATGCCGAGGGCGTCGTCACCGAGCGCCTGCTCACCCACGGCCATCAGGAGGCCACGAGCGACATGGAGATCGTGCTCGACGGCGAAAATTCCCGCGGGCGCGTCATTTCCCGTTCCGTCGCGCAGGATGAGTCCAGCCAGCTCTTCTATCCCCGCATGGTCGGCAACGCGAAGTGCTTCGGTCATGTGCAGTGCGACTCCATCATCATGGGCAGCGCGAAGATCCGCTCCATTCCCGAGATCGCGGCGAACTCCACGGACGCCCAGCTCATTCACGAGGCCGCCATCGGCAAGATCGCCGGCGACCAGCTCCTCAAGCTCCAGACCCTCGGCCTGACCGCCGAGGAGGCGGAGGATACCATTCTCAAGGGCTTCCTCGCGTAAGAAGAAAAAAGGAACGCGGCTGCTATGCAGCTGCGTTCCTTTTTTATGTGCGGTGCGCTTACTCCTGAACGGGAGCCTCGGCGGGCGCTTCAGCGGGCGCCTCGACCGGCGCTTCGGCGGGAGCGGCCTCGGGAGCGGCTTCGGTGACGTTGGCACATTCGGCCTCGACGGGCGCATCCTCACCCTGCAGCGCGGCGATCTTCGCCTGGCTGGCGCGGATGGCGGCGACGATGTCGGCGACCGCCTCGGGAGCCTCGCCCTTGAGCTCGGAAACATACCACTCGCCGATGGCGCGGTAGTTCTTCTCAATGGCGCGCTGCTCGCCGGCGATGGCGACGTTGGTCTTAACGGTGTCGGCGGCGTCCTGCGCCTTCTCGCTGGCAATAGCGGCGACCTCCTTGCCCTTTTCGGCCGCGGCAAACGCGACGTCCTGTACCTTCCTGCTCAGATCCTCAAAAAATGCCATGATCTTCTTCTCCTTTCTATTATGCGGGGTTTTCCTGTTGCCCCTATTATACGCGCACACCCTCGCGCTTGCAAGCGGAGAAATGCACGAGAATGTAAATATTTTGTGTCCGTTATCCGAATCGTTCGGCACATTTCATGCCTTTTCGATCCAGCCGCAGGCGCAGCTCACCGCGCGCTTCCACAGCCGGTATTTTTCATCGCACTCGGCCTGCGCCCGCTCGGGGGAGAACACGCGGTCGCTCACGCGCAGGGCGCGCACCTCGTCCATGCTCTGCCAGAAGCCGACGGCAAGGCCCGCCAGCGCCGCCGCGCCGAAGGCGGTCGTTTCCACCATTTTCGGGCGGTCCACCGGGATGCGCAGCAGGTCGGACTGGAAGCGAAGCATCACGTCGCTTACGCTCGCCCCGCCGTCCACGCGCAGCACGGTGATCTCGCAGCCCGCGTCCTGCCGCATGGCGTTCATCAGGTCGGTCACCTCGAAGGCGATGGCCTCGAGTACCGCGCGGGCAATGTGGGCGCGTGTCGTCCCGCGCGTCACGCCGACGATGCAGCCGCGCGCGTACATATCCCAGTACGGCGCGCCGAGGCCGGTGAAGGCGGGCACGAGATAGACACCTCCCGCGTCCGGCACGCTCTCGGCGAGAAGGTCGCACTCATGCGAGGTGCCGATCAGCCCCAGCTTGTCGCGCAGCCATTGGATGGCGCTGCCGGCGTTGAACACGCTGCCCTCGAGCGCATAGGTGGTTTTGCCGCCGATCGACCAGGCAACGCTCGTAACAAGGCCGCTTGCGCTGCGAACGGACTGGCCTCCGGTGTTGAGGAGAGTAAAGCAGCCTGTTCCGTAGGTGTTCTTGGCCTGACCCTTTTCGATGCAGCCCTGGCCGATGAGCGCTGCCGCCTGATCGCCTGCGCTGCCGCAAACGGGAACGCCTGCAAGCATCTCAAGCCCGGTTATTCCGGGTGCGACCTTACCGTAGATCATTGAGGACGGCACGGGCGTCGGGAGCATCGACATGGGGATGCCGAGCTTTTCGCAAAGGATCTCGTCCCACTGGAGCTCGTTTATGTCAAACAGCATCGTGCGCGAGCAGTTGGAATAATCCGATACATGCGCCTTGCCCCCTGTGAGGTTCCAGATAAGCCACGAATCAACGTTGCCGAACAGCAGCTCGCCGCGCTCGGCGCGCTCGCGCGCACCCTCGACGTTGTCGAGTATCCACTTTATTTTCGTGCCTGAAAAATATGCGTCTATGAGAAGGCCGGTTTTATCGCGGACATAGTCGCCTATGCCGTCGGCCGCGAGCTTATCGCAGATAGGAGCCGTGCGTCTGCACTGCCAGACGATGGCGTTATACACGGGCTTGCCTGTGTTTTTATCCCAGACGATCGTAGTCTCACGCTGGTTTGTTATGCCTATGCCGGCTATGTCCGTAGGGGAAAGCTCGCTTTTTTCAAATGCCTCGGCAAGGGCGCGAAACTGCGTTTCCAATATGACCATCGGGTCGTGTTCGACCCAGCCGGGCTTGGGATATATCTGTGGAAAAGGATACTGCGCTATAGTTACAGGCTTACCCTTTGCATCAAAAATTATCGCTCTTGAGCTGGTCGTTCCCTGATCGAGTGCGACAACATAACCGTTCATATGATTACCTCCATACTGATTTTGCTAATTCCGTTGCATTTTGCTGCAAGTATGCTATAATTCATATAATAACATATACGGAGGTCGTTTTCCATGCCTAGTTTCAATGATTTTTATTTTAATTCAAGCACGGGCAAAAACCGCATCCATGTTCGCAGATGTGTTCCCGACGGGCAGGTGCGCGCGGTCGTGCAGATAATGCACGGTATTGCCGAGCACATAAGTCGCTATGATGATTTTATGGCGTTTCTTGCGTCTAACGGTTTCGTTGCCGTCGGTACAGACCATCTCGGCCACGGTCAGAGCATTGAAAAGCCCGAGCAGATGGGCTTTTTCGCCGAGAAAAACGGTTGGGATTATATCATGAAGGACGAGGAGATACTTCGTCTTGCAATGAAGCAGACCTATCCGAACGTTCCGTTTGTCCTGTTCGGACACAGCATGGGCAGCTTCATGGCGCGCACGCATCTTATCCGCTATCCCGGCGGCTTTGACGCTGCGATAATAAGCGGCACCGGCAATCAGGGAGCAGCACTCGTAAACGGCGGCCTTTTCATGGGAAATCTCGTCACGGCTCTCAAGGGCGCGCATCATTACAGCAAGTTTCTCAATAACCTCGCCTTCGGAAGCTATAATAAGATATATGAAAATCCGCGCACCGAGTATGATTGGCTCACGCGCGACACTGACGTTGTTGATAAATACATTGCCGATCCGCTTTGCGGCTTTATACCGACATGCAGCCTGTTCAGGGATATGATGACCGGAGTTAAGTTCATTACAAACGTCAACAATCTCAAGTCGATGAAGAAGGATATGCCGGTTTACTTTATGTCCGGCGATAAGGACCCCGTCGGCGAATGCGGCAAGGGCGTAAAGCTTGCGTATGAAAACTTCAAAAAAGCCGGCATGAAGGACGTTTCCATAAAGCTATATAAGGACGGCCGTCACGAAATGCTCAACGAGATAAACAAGGCTGAAGTCTATGCCGATATCCTCGCTTGGATAAACAGCAGGATCTGATATTTTATTATAAATTAATATGCAAACACCGCACGGTTCATTTCCGTGCGGTGTTTTTTACTTTCTGCGTCTGTTTCTGCGCTTTCTGATCTTCCTCGGATCGGGGATTAGCACGCCCACTGCAACATAGCCTATAACAAACAGCAGTATGACTGATATAACAAGAACAACACTTTCAATGTCCATAACGGCACCTCATCTCTTGGTCCAAAGCTGCGGCGACAGCAGCAGAAGCAGGGGGTATATCTCAAGCCTGCCGAGAAGCATGGCAAATGACAGAACAAGCTTTGAAAACGCAGAATAATCGGCATAACTCAGGCTCGGGCCGACTTGCCCGAAGCCGGGGCCAATGTTGTTCACGCAGCTCACGGTAGCCGAGAAATTGGTCTCTATCCCGAACGGCTCAAAGCTTATGAGCAAAAACACGGCCCCGATAACCGCAATATACAGTGCAAAGTAAGAAAGAATCTGCCTTTCGCCCTGTGCGTCAACGCGTCGGCCGTTTAAAATGACTGTGCTTACCTCGCGCGGACGCAGAGCGTGACGCAGGTCGTTGCGCGCTATCTGCGCAAGCACTGTAACGCGGCTCATTTTAAGACCGCCTGCCGTTGAACCCATGCAGCCGCCGAAGAACATGAGAATAAGCAAAACGGCCTTGGGAAGACTCGGCCAGGCATCAAAATCCGCGGTGGCGTAGCCTGTCGTCGTGACGATGGAGGATACCTGAAAAGCGGAAAGCCTGACTGCGTCGGCGATGCTGCCATACAGGGGCATGATGCTCAGCACGATGATTATCATTGCTGCAAGGCTTATGCCCAGGTAGCATTTAAGCTCGTTTGATTTGAGCACCTCGCGCCATCTTTTGATAAGCAGCAGATAGTACATGTTAAAGCTCACGCCAAACAGCAGCATAAACACGGTTATCACCCATTGACAGAAGTGTGAGTACGATGCGATGCTGTCGGCCTTTATTCCGAAGCCTCCCGTGCCGGCTGTGCCGAGCGCGTGAACAATGCTGTCAAACAGCGGCATGCCGCCGCACAAAAGGAGCACGGTCTCGAGCACGGTAAGGGCAAGGTATATGTAATACAGGATCTTTGCCGTTCCGCTTGCCCTGGGAGTGAGCTTATCCACATTGTGCCCCGGCATTTCAGCGCGAAGAATGTTCACCGAGCGCTCGGGCGTTTTTTCCATGACGGCCATTATGAACACAAGCACACCCATGCCGCCGACCCAATGCGTGAAGCTGCGCCAGAACAATAGACCGTGGCTGAGCGCTTCAACATCCGTGAGGATAGATGCGCCCGTTGTCGTAAAGCCGGAAACGGTTTCGAAGAACGCATCTATAAACGAAGGTATACTGCCGCTTATGACAAACGGCAGAGCGCCGAACAGCGATATTCCGATCCACGACAGAGCCACTATCGCAAGCCCGTCGCGAGTGTACAGATTTTTGCTGTCACTGCGGCAGAAAAACTTGAGGGCGGCCCCCACAACGGCAGCCGCAGCAGCCGATATCACAAAAGAAAGCGAGCAGCTTTCGCCGTAGATAAGCGAAACGGCAAGCGGAAGCAGCATAAGTGCGGCTTCCAGAAGAAGCACTCTTCCTACTGTATGAAAAACGAGCTTTATCTTCATTTTGCTATCACATCCGAAAGATCGTACAGCTTTCTGCCGGCGGCTATTATTATAACGCGGTCGTCGGGCAGTATAACGTCGTCGCCGCATGGGATGATGTTTTTGCCGCCGCGGATTATTCCTGCCAGCAGAATGTCGGGCTTGAGGTCAAGCTGTTTTACGGGAATGCCCGTGTAGCCGAAATCCGGAGAAACGATAAACTCAAGCGCCTCGACCTTGCCGTTCATGAGGCTGTAGAGCGTTTCGACCCTGCTGCCCATGGAGTTTTGCAGCGCGCGGGCGTATCTTAAAAGAACGTCGGCGGTTATGTGCTTCGGTGACACGGTGCATTCAACTCCCAGATGCTCCGAAAGCTCGTGGTATGCATCCTGATTGAGCTTGGCGATGACCTTCGGCACACCGCGGTCGAGCGCGTAGTACGAAAGCAGCAGATTTTCCTCGTCCATTCCGGTGAGTGCCACGAAAGCATCGGCGCCGTCAAGCCCCTCCTCATCAAGAAGCTCGTGCTGCGAACCGTCGCCGTGAATGACAACAGCGCTGCCGCCGAGTGCGGCGGATATATCATCGCAGCGCTTTGCGTCCTTTTCGATTATCTTTACGCCGTTTCCGCTGCGGATAAGCTCATCGCTCAAATATTCCGCTATGCGGCTTGCACCGAGCAGCATCACGTGCTTTGTGCGCTTTTGCAGTATGCCCATGTTGCCAAGCAGCTTCTGCATATCCTCGGGCGCGGCTATAAGGCCGAGCTTATCTCCTGCACGCAGAACAAAGCTTCCGCGAGGAATGTACGCGGTCTTGTCGCGCAGCACGGCGCACACAAGAAACGATGCCCCGCTTTTTGCTCTCAGCGCCGAAAGCTCAACTCCATCGAGCGCAGAGCCGGGCTTGACGCTCATTTCGGCCATCTCAAAGCGGCTTCGCGTAAAGCTCTCGGATTTTACGGCAGACGGAAACTTTAGAATGTTATATATGGCCTTTGCCGTAAGTCTTTCGGGATTGATGACCATCGAAAGCTCAAGCTGATTTTTAATAAAGTCAAGGTTTTCGCTTGTGTATTCGCTGCCGCGTATGCGCGCAACGGTGTGCTTTGCACCCATGCGCTTTGCAAGAAAGCAGCTGAGCATGTTTATCTCGTCCGAGCCTGTTGCCGCGATGAAAAGCTCGGCGCTGTCGGCGCCTGCGTCCGACAGAGTTTTAAAATGCGTGCCGGCGGCGCATATGCCCATGACATCGTAGTTTGTGCTGACACTGTCTATGACCTCACGGTTGGAGTCAACAACAACGATCTCATGTCCCTCGCTTATAAGGCTTTGCAGAATGCTTTGGCCAATTTTACCGCAGCCGACTATAATGATTTTCATAAATCGCGCCTCGTTTGATCTTTTTATGATTAGACTATAATACCGATTAGACTATAGCACCGGCGGCATTATAATGGGATTAGAGGATCGCCCAAAACATTAAAGTTTCATTAAAACACAGACTAAAAATGGGAAAACGGTTTTCTGGCGCCGTTTAATATGCTATAATTGCGGCAGAAATGAGGTGGAAGAATGCAGCGCGAGGAAAAAATACTTGTATGCCTGTCCGGTTCGCCGACGAATGCGCGTGTCGTCAGAGCGGCTGCCAAAATAGCCGAGGCATTCCACGGAACGCTCACGGCGCTTTTTGTTGAGCCTGCAAATTATGATGCCGAGCCTGACAGCCGCCTTGCGGAAAATATTCGCCTTGCAAAGCAGCTCGGAGCACAGATCAGAACGCTTTACGGAGATGATGCCGCGGCAGTCATAGCCGAGTATGCGCGTGTTTCAGGCTCAACAAAGATAGTGATAGGACGAAGCCCGGGTAAGCGCGGCTTTTTTTCAAAAAAGAGCATAGTCGATCGCTTGGGTGAGCTTGCGTCCGATATAGACATATATATAATCCCCGACAAAAGCGAGACCTCGGATACGCCGCGCGGCTCGGCACGCAGTCAGGAGCGGCTCAGTCTTCGCGATGCGCTTATAACCGCCGTTATGCTTGCTTTCTGCACAGGCATAGGCTATTTGTTCTCCGATCTTGGATTTTCTACGGCAAACGTTATAGTCATTTATATAATCGGCGTTCTCGGCATTGCCATGCTCACCGCCGGACGCAGCTACAGTCTTGCCGCATCAATACTCTCGGTCCTGATATGCAACTTCTTTTTCACGGAACCGTATTTTTCGCTGT
>ERZ826016.3643-NODE-3643-length-10304-cov-16.502098_pt1 | contig 10304 bp, 7 predicted proteins | sample MGYA00519872_ERZ826016 | MGnify/ENA primary metagenome ERZ826016 (study PRJEB31778, sample SAMEA3449218) | human gut metagenome | biome: human gut; feature: human-associated habitat; material: faeces | place: United Kingdom | collected 2010/2012 ... | reverse complement strand
AGCACGGAACAATCCGTAGGCATCAAAGTCGGGGGCTTTTGACCCCGACATCATATAATTATATGGTAACTATTCAGAGCCATGCAAATCATGTCAACATGTACGTCGAATGCTTGCATTCGTAAGAACATTTGATATGATTTATATGGCGAAGTAACCACAATGAGCAGAGAACAGGCCGGCCTGTTCTCCAAGGAAGCCTCATAGAGGCGATTTTGCGAATGGAGGTCTGAATCGTTACATTATTAGGTAGAAATCATAAAGAAGGTGATCCGTCATGTCCACAAAGAATTCCAACTTTTTTTCCAGAGATTGTATGGTACAGGCTCTGATCCAGCTGCTGAAGACCAAATCCCTGTCCAATATTACAATTACCGAGCTGACCGAGCGTGCCGGTGTCTCCCGCATGACCTATTATCGCAATTACCATTCTCTGGATGAGATCTTCAGCAGTTATCTGAAGGATCTGGTAGAATCCTACCGTCAGGATGTTGCGACATGGCCGGACAAGGGCAATTACAATGACTCCCGCAATATGCTGCATTGTTATGAATATTTCAATCATTACAAAGAATTCATTGCCTGTCTGGTGCAGACCGGTCTGGGGCACCTGCTGTTACAGGCACTGGACAGCTACATTCTGGATACCTATTATACCGAAGACAAGGGGCAGGATTTTTATTACACGCTCCGAGCCTTCTCCGGTTCCCTCTACAATATTTATGTCACCTGGATTCTGGAAGATTCCAAAGAATCCGCTGAAGAGATCGTATCCATTATCTGCAAGATCTATTCGTAGGTTCCCCGATCTGTTCTCCATAGTAATTCAGCAAAGGACTGCGCAAAATACGCAGTCCTTTATTATTTGATAATTTATCTCTGATCCAAAGGAACATATTCCAGTTCCTGCATTACGCTCTTGTAAGCGGGACGAATGATCTTATCCATATTGATCAGCTCTTCGATACGATGTGCACTCCATCCTACGATTCTGGCAATGGCGAAGATCGGGGTATACAGTTCCAGAGGAATCTCCAACATGCTGTATACGAAACCGCTGTAGAAATCAACGTTGGCGCTGACACCCTTGTAGATCCGGGATTTCTGGGAAATGACCTCCGGTGCGATCCGCTCGATCATGGAATACAGGGCGAAATCCTTGTCTCTGCCCTTGGCTACCGCCAGTTTTTCCACGAAGCTCTTGAATACCTGGGCTCTGGGGTCAGACAGGGAGTAGACTGCATGCCCCATACCATAGATCAGTCCCTTGCCGTCGAAGGCTTCTTTGCTCAGAATCTTGTTCAGATATGCCCTTACCGCATCCTCATCTGTCCAGTCGGACACATGTGCTTCGATATCCCGCATCATCTCTACGACTTTGATATTGGCACCACCATGTTTGGGTCCCTTCAGGGAGGAAAGTGCTGCCGCAATGACAGAATAAGTATCGGATCCGGAAGAAGTCACGACTCTGGTGGTAAAGGTAGAGTTGTTACCACCGCCATGCTCCATATGCAGCACCAGTGCGGTGTCCAGTACCCTCGCCTCCAGTTCGGTGTATTGTTTGTCCGGGCGAAGCATCATCAGCAGATTCTCTGCGGTGGAAAGTTTCTTCTGGGGACGGTGTATGTACATACTCTCATCATTGGAATAGTGATTATATGCATGGTAGCCGTAGACTGCCAGCATAGGGAACACAGCGATCAGTCCCAGACACTGTCTTAATACATTTTCAATGGAAGTATCGCTGCAATTTTTATCATAGGAAGCCAGTGTCAGAACACTCCTGGTCAGGGAATTCATGATGTCACTGCTGGGAGCTTTCATGATGACATCTCTGGTGAAGTTGGTTGGTAAGGTTCTGCTGGATGCCAGAATATCGTTAAAATGCTTCAGTTCGTCGCGATTCGGCAGCTTACCGAACAAAAGTAAATAAGCCACCTCTTCAAATCCGAAATGATCCCCGCGGAATCCGTTGACCAGTTCGATACAGTCATAACCGCGATACCACAGCTTACCTTCACAGGGGATCTTTTTGCCATCCTCCATTTTGAAGGATTCGATCCGTGAAATATTGGTAAGACCTGCGACTACACCATTACCGTTCTTATCACGCAATCCCCTCTGCACACCGTATTCGTCGAACATCTGCGGTTCCAATCTATCTGCCGCTCTGCACAGGCCGGCATGTTCCAACATATACTCTTCGTTTTTCTTCATCCAAATACCTTCCTTTCCCTCACATTTTTATATACTTATTTATCATAACTTTTTGGAAGGGGCGATGTCAATTAACAAAATATAAAATATTGAGTGATATTTATAGGGCGAAGGAATATTATCCCAGAATCCTCTTTGTATTTTCTTTTATTTTCTCCGACAGATCTGCGTATTTTATCAGTTCTTCCTCGGTAAATCCCACAAATCTCGCCTCATCATAATCCCGCTGTGCCAGTGCCAGTTCCTTCATGACCGCTTCCGCAGTGGGAAGGATTGTCACTGTGACCTTGGTTTTACGGTCTTTGCGCCTTGTCTCCGGCTTTTCCGCTTTTCCCTGTACTTCTCCGGCTGCCTTGCTTTTTCTGGAAGGCTTGGGTTCCTTCACTTCCTCTATTTTCAAGAATCCCTTCATGGTCAGGCGTTGCAAGCCGCTGGTCAGGTTCGTGCGGGAGATTCCGGCGAAATCCGCCAGTTCCCGTCTGCTGTCCCACTCGTGCTTTTCACACAGGCACAGAAGCAGCCGCACATCCGCTACCTTCAGATCTCCTTTTAATGCCACCGGCTCCAGATAATGTTCCAGAAGCTTCCGCTTACGGTAAGCATCCCCCGCCGGTCCCTCGGCCTGCAGGATCTCGGTGTTGACAAAGACTCTCTCGTCTCCCAGCTTCTTGGATCCGGGCAGGATGGAAGGCGGCACGTTTCCGTCTCCTGCCGCATCAATGAAGAAACGATATACCTGCAAACGGTTCTTCTCGTAGTCCTCTTCTTCCAGCACATGCTTGTAGAAGTTATTGTAATACTCAAAGACATTCAACTTCATCTTTACCGTCTTGGAGATGCTGATTCCCTGACTGGCAAGGGAGCCTTTGCGCTTCACATAATAATAGATTGGGGCATGCAGGGCATAGAATACTTTCGCGTAACGGATATATTCCAGATTGAACAGAAAATCCTCACACCAGTTGATATTCGTATCCATTCGCAGACTGTGCTCCTCCACCAGATCCCTGCGGTACAGTTTGTTCCACAACACACCATAGTAAAAGTCTGCCGGATTCTCCATCATATGTGCCGCGAACTCCTCCTGGGTGAGCACACCCTCCTCTTCAATGTCTCCCTTGGGGGACAGACGCTCTCCCACCACGCGGTAAAAGTCTGAAATGACCATATCGCAGCCATACTCTTCCGCCGCCCGCACGAACAGTCTTGTGGCATCCGGCGTGATCCAGTCGTCGCTGTCTAAGAATTGCAGATATTTTCCCCGTGCACGATCCAATGCCAGATTTCTACTGTCGGAGACTCCGGTATTTTCCTTCTGGATCACAATGACTCTTGTGTCCTTATTGCCGTATTCCTCGCAGATGTCACCGGAGGAATCCGTACTGCCGTCGTTTACCAGAAACACTTCAAAGTCCGTGTATTCCTGATTCAAAATGCTGTCGACACAGCGTCGTAAATATTGCTCCGCATTGTATACCGGAACAATGATGCTTACCATGGGACGCATAAGCTCATCCTTTCTGAAATTACTTCATAACAATAAGTTCGTACGCCCTGCTGCCGATACCGATCTTCTCCGCATGCTCCAGACAGGTCTTGTACTCCGCATTTGGAGTGGTATTTTCAAAATGATCATGGTGATCACAAAAGCCCTCTTTTGCCATGGCATCCGTCAGCTGGCTGTTCGGCAGCGGTGTCTGCTTCAGGCAGGCATCCACACAGGCCTGATCCAGCGCCAGAGGATCGAAGGAGGCGAACATACCGATATTGGGCAGGATGGGTACATCATTCTCCCGGTGGCAGTCACAGTTCGGAGACACATCCACCACCAGAGAAATATGGAAATTGGGTCTGCCGTCCACGACCGCCTTCGCATACTCTGCCATACGGCAGTTGAAATCCTTTGTTGCCGCATCACAACCGCTATGGATTGCGTCGAAGTTACAGGCACCGATACAGCGTCCACAGCCCAGGCATTTGTTATGATCAATATGCATCTTATGGGTAGTCTCGTCGTATACCAGTCCCTCATTGGCACATTCTCTCATGCATCGTTTGCAGCCACGGCACAAATTCTCATTGATCTCCGGTTTGCCCTGAGCGTGCTGTTCCATTTTACCGGCTCTGGATCCGCAGCCCATCCCGATATTTTTGTTAGCACCGCCGAAGCCCGCCGTTTCATGCCCCTTGAAATGATTCAGGGAAATAAACACATCCGCATCCATGATGGCACGACCGATCTTCGCATTCTTCACATATTCGCCGCCTTCTACCGGTACCTCGATGTCATCCGTTCCCTTCAGTCCATCGCCGATGATCACAGGGCACCCTACTGTCAGGGGTGTGAAACCATTCTCCCAGGCACAGTACATATGCTCGATGGCATTCTTACGGCTGCCGGGGTACAGGGTATTGCAGTCAGTCAAAAAAGGCACACCTCCCAGCTCCTTTACCACATCCGCTACTGCTTTCGCATAATTCGGACGTAAGAAGCCCAGGTTGCCCAACTCTCCGAAGTGCAGCTTGATGGCAACAAATTTGTGATCCATATCAATATTCTGAATTCCCGCCGCCTTCATCAGACGCTTTAACTTACTGGGAAGGCCCTCTCCCAGACGGGTCCTGAAATCTGTAAAATATACCTTTGATTTTTCCATTGATTTATCCTCCGTGCAAAAAAGATATTACGATTATAACACATCTTTTCCGCTTTTTGAGAATTTTTTTGCATTCTCCACAAACCGCTTTGCAAACTCCGGGCAGGAGGGATAGTAGAGGTGGGGGAAGCCGTACCAGTGATTCTCTCCCACGTGGATGCAGGGATAATTTCGTCCGGTGACTGGTTTGGTAGCGATGCAGTCTGCGCCGTTGTCCTCACTGTCATAATAGTGGAATTCGTGGGCACGGATGCTGCTGCCATGAGACATAAAATATCCGCTGCTCTCTTCCAGTTCAATGTATCCGAAGCGCACCAGATGTCCGGTGTCGAAGCATTTTCCGGGCAGGACTCCCACCATGGGATAAGAATGTCCTTCCCGGTCCGTCAGGGTCGTATGCAGGTATAGAAAACCACCGCACTCTGCCACTGTGGGCAGGCCGTCTGCGACTGCCTCCCGGATCGCTGTACGCATGGCATCGTTCTCACTTAACTGCCCGGCATACAGTTCCGGATATCCGCCTCCCAATAACATTCCATGAATATTTTCCGGCAATGCGCTGTCATGCAGTGGGGAAAAGTACACCGGTTCCGCGCCCGCCTGTTCCAGCAGCCGTAGGTTTTCTTCGTAATAAAAGCAAAAGGCTTCATCCCTGGCTACGGCGATCCTCGGGCGCATTGCTTCGCTGGTTTCTACGGTGTCCGGTTTTTCTGCTGTGTCGTCACTTAGTTTTCTTTCCGATCCGGAGTCCTCCACTAACTCCGCTTCCTCTGCGATCTGCAACAGCTTTGAAATGTCTGCGGTCTCCCGTAATCTCTCTGCCGTCATACGGATCTGTCCCTGCAAGTCTTCGAGTTCTCCCGGCATGCACAGGCCTAAATGTCTGCCGGCGATCTGCAGGTCCTTATTTTCCGGAAAATATCCAAGTACTGCAATACCCAGTTCATCTTCTGCCAAGGGCTTCAGTATCTCATAATAGGCTGCGGACATCCGGTTGAAGATCACGCCCCGGATCAGATGTGCCTTATCGTAAGCCAGAAAACCGGCGATCAGAGAAATTACCGATCTTCCCATGCCTTTTGCATCCACTACCAGTATGATGGGGGTCTGCGTCACCTTTGCCAGATGATAGGAGGAGCCTTCCTCACGGATGCCGCCCAGCCCGTCATACAATCCCATGACGCCTTCCATGACCACAAGCTCGCCTTCCCTGCGATCCTTCAAAAACAGCTTACGGGTGCCGTCTTCTCCGGTAAAAAAGGTGTCCAGATTCCGAGAGGGCACCCCCAGCACCTGCCTGTGGAACATAGGATCAATATAATCCGGACCACATTTGCAGGAAGAAATATCCTCTCCGTCTTCTTTAAAAATCTGCAATAATCCACAGGTGATCGTAGTCTTGCCACTGCCGCTCTTCGGTGCGGCGATCATGATGCGGCGTATCTTCTTTTTCTGTGCTCCGGTCATCTCTGTACTTCTCCATTCTTACCGGTTCCTGTCTCCCCTGCGTCCTGTTTCGTTTTCTTCGAATTATCCATAGGATCCGTTCCTGTCTCCCGAAACGTAAACGAACAGATCCATACCGGATTTTCCGCCTGGGGCAGATGATAGCTTAAAAGCTTCTTCACCCGGCTTACCTGCATCTGCAGGATCTCCTCTTCCTCCAACGGAAAAGTATCCAGCACTTCCTTAAGTTCTGCAATGGTCTCCATGCTGATGGCATTGATCACAATACGCATATGGGGATTCTTCCGGTACAAGACCCGTAAAATATCCATCAATCTGCCGCCGCTGCCGCCGATAAAGGCATGGGTCGGCACAGGTAATTCTTCCAGTCCTTTCGGTGCCGGGGCTTCGATGATCTGTATATTATCCATATGAAAATGCTCTCTGTTCTTCCGAAGCAGTTCCACCGCCTCCGGCTTTCTCTCAATGGCATAGACCTGCACCCGTCCGGGCACCCCGGCGATCTCTATGGCAACGGATCCGGTACCGCTGCCGATGTCATAGACCACGGCGTTTTGTGTCAGATGCAGCTTGCAGATACTGACTTCCCGGACTTCTTCTTTTGTCATTGGCGTTCTGCGGAGCTTTCCCTCGTTTTCCGAAGCATCCCGCAGGAAACAAATGTCGGCTCTTCCATGGGTCAGGCGTTCCGGTTGCCAGTGAGGATTGCGGATCAGGCAGGTATACAGCCCTTCCTCTGTAATTTTCTCACACTGCCCGGGTGTCAGGATCCGGATGCTTTCCTCCGGATAGGACATCTGATATCCCACGATCACCTCACAGTCTGTCATCCCCGCTTCTGCAAGCAGACGTCCGATCTTACGGATGTCCTCACTTCCTGAGGTCAGTAAAAATACCTTCTCATGGCTCTCCACCGTTGCCGAAAGCCGGTTCAGCTTCTTACCGTGCATGCTCAAAATGGCGGCATCTTCATAACTTTCTCCCACCCGGGCTGCCAGAGTGACCACGGAAGAAATTCCCGGCAGGATCCGAACTTCTGCGTTCAACGCTCCTGTGGCAACGGCTTCCTGCAAGGCCATATACAGCTTCCTGCATCCGCTGTAGAATCCGGTATCCCCGGAAAAAAGAACCGTTACCCGAAGGGGATCTTTCTGTGCTGTAATCCCGTTTTTCTGTAATTGCTCCAGATACGGCAGAATCTGCTCCGTCATGTAGTAGGGTCTTTTTTCTATTTTGGCAGAATATCTTTCGATCATGCGCTCCGCACCCAGCAGGATATCTGCAGTTTTGATCGCATGCTGCACCTCTTGTGTCTGACCGTCTTTGCTGCCCATGCCGATTCCGGCAAGGCAGATCTCCATGCTGCCCTGCCCGGAGAGCTTACAGTCACAGAGCTGTTCCAGTTTTCCACAGATTTCCGCAAAAGAATACGTATCCACAGCCTTCCTGGCAGGCTGTATCACATACACCGGGATCCCCAGAATTTTCGCAGCTTCCAGTTTCTCCTGGTACCCTCCGGTGCGTCCGCTGTTCTTCGTGACCATGTGGCGGATATCGTATTGCTTCAGGATAGCGGCATTCATTTCTGTGGAAAAAGGTCCCTGCAATGCCAGGATCTGTCTGCCTTTGATTCCCTGCTCCATACACAGTTCCAGGCTCTCTCTGCCCGGAAGGATCCGCACATACAGGCGGTCATACAATCTGCCGGAGTCACAATATGTCGCCAGTTCCTTACTCCCTGTGGTCAGCAGAATATTACCCTCTGTATTCTCCAGCGCTTTGGCACAGTCAGCATTGCTTTCAAAATACCGGATACTTACGTCAGGATCCTCTGCTTCCGGAGTCTCCGAAATTTCTCTCTCCAGACGCAGGTAAATGGAAGACTGTGTTTTCACAGCGTCCCGTATATTCTCTGTAACGACCCGGGCATAAGGGTGGGTGGCATCCACTACGATCTCATAGCCCTCGCTACGCAGAAATTCTTCCATCTGCTGCCGGTCCATTCTGCCACGGTGAAGAGATACGAGTGGCTGCCCCTTTGTCCCTGCCGCCTCCGCATCCGTCTGTTCCCGCATCACGATCTCACCATATTCCGTTGCCACGCATACGGTATGCGCGATTCCGGCATCTGCCAGGATTTCCGACAGTCGCCGTCCTTCTGTGGTTCCCGCAAAAATTACTATTTTTTTCATCCTGCTCTCCTCCCAAAGAGAACTTAATGTATGTTATTCTCCACATGATATCCGCGCTTTGTGATCAGCTTGTCCCTAAGGATCTCCGTCTCCGAATTGCCAATAAATACCGTGGTGAACATATTGACTTCCCTCTCCCTTAGTTCCCGCAGCGTACAGGTCACCGCCCTGGTGCCTTCTCTGCCGATGTTTTCCACATAGCCGCAGGGGCGCTCCCCTTCTATGGTTTCCAGTAAAATATCACAGGCCCTCTGCAGATAGTCCTTTCGCCTGTGACTGGAAGGATTGTAAATTGCCATGGCAAAATCACCCGTTGCTGCCGACCGCAGTCTCTTTTCGATCTTCTCCCAGGGAGTCAGCAGGTCACTTAAGCTGATCACACAGAAATCATGGTTTAAGGGTGCTCCCAGTACCGCCGCTCCACTGCTTGCCGCTGTAATACCGGGAATCACGATCAGTTCCGTCTGGGGATATTCTTCTCCCAGTTCATACATCAGCGATGCCAGACCGTAGATACCGGCATCGCCGCTGCAGATCAGTACCACCCGCTTCCCGGCTTCCGCCTCCCTAAAACACAGTTCGCAGCGTTCTGTCTCCTGCCTCATGGGGGTGGTCAGCAGTTTTTTCCCGGCGAAACGTTCTCCCAGTAATTTGACATATACGGTATAACCCACGATCACATCCGCCTGCTCCAACGCAGCAACGGCTTCTCCTGTCATCATTTCTTCCCTGCCGGGACCTATTCCCACGATATAGATTCTATTGCTCATCTGATTTTCCTCTCTCCATCATAGGCAAGCCACGCCCAGCTTCTCTCACTCTTCCATCCATTGTAGGTTTTGCATGGCTCTCTCCGCAATTGCCGCCGTCATACCATCCTGCGCCTGCTTGCTTAAGAGTATCCATCCGCCTGTCCCGGCTGCTTTCAGGGCGGCGCGCTCGCATACATTGTCCACGCCCACCTGTGTCTTTACGAACTCGGAACTGTGAAATTCTCCCGGCACCGCCTGTAATTCCTGTGCTGTATAAGTCCTAAACGGTATCCTGTATTTTTCACTGAATTCCAGCAGGCATCGTTCCTCTTTTTTCACGTCAATAGAAGCTAATGCTGCGATCTGCTCTATGACAATGCCCTGTTCTTCCAGTATTTTTTTTAAAAATAAATCCAGCTTTGCACTGTCCGTATCCCTCTTGCAGCCCACGCCCAGAATATATTTTTTCGGCTGCAGCAACAGTTCTGCTGACTCTTTTCGAAATATTTCTTCCGTGCCGTCCGCAATCAGGACATCCACCTTCCCCGCAGGGGGATACGCACATAGCCGGATCCCTGACGGAATGGTCTTGTCCACAGCCAGACGTCCTGTCTGTATCGACATGGTAATTTCCTCGCCTGCCAGTACTTTTGCAGACACTCTGGCAATCCCTTCCCGGTTGCAGATCCGCAGATCATTCCTTTTGGCAAAGATATCCACTGCGAAACTGTCATGTAAGTCTGTGGCCGTGGTGATCACCGGGATGGCACCCAATGCTCCTGCCAGACGGACCGCCAGTTCATTGGCTCCACCCACATGTCCGGACAACAGGGGAATCACATACTTTCCCATTTCGTCTGCCACCAGTACCGGACTGTCATGCAGTTTATCCATGATCCAGGGGGCAATGGCACGGACCGCGATGCCGCAGGCACCGATGAATATAAGTGCATGGTGAGCCGCCATCTGCTCACCGGCCCAGGCTGACACGCTCTCCTGTACCGCTATTGTATCCC
>ERZ826016.3635-NODE-3635-length-10340-cov-2.783568_pt1 | contig 10340 bp, 8 predicted proteins | sample MGYA00519872_ERZ826016 | MGnify/ENA primary metagenome ERZ826016 (study PRJEB31778, sample SAMEA3449218) | human gut metagenome | biome: human gut; feature: human-associated habitat; material: faeces | place: United Kingdom | collected 2010/2012 ... | reverse complement strand
GTTCAAGCAAGAGTAATGGAAACACAAAAACCACCAATAAAAATAATTTGTCCTGGTGTAGTTTATCGTTCAGATAGTGTAGATGCTACACATTCACCAGTGTTTCACCAAATAGAAGGATTAGTTGTTGATAAAAATATATCAATGGGAGATTTAAAGGGAACATTAGAAATGTTTGCAAAAAAATGCTTAGGAGAAAACACAAAAATAAGATTCAGACCACACCATTTTCCATTTACAGAACCATCAGCAGAAGCAGATGTATCATGCTTTGTATGTGGAGGAAAAGGCTGTAAAGTATGTAAAGGAGAAGGATGGATAGAATTGCTAGGCTGTGGAATGGTACATCCTAATGTTTTAAGAAACTGTGGAATTAATCCAGATGAATATTCAGGATTTGCATTCGGATTTGGTGTAGAAAGAATAGCAATGGCAAAATTCGGAATTGATGATTTACGATTATTATTTGAAAATGACGTAAGATTTTTAAAACAATTTTAGGCATACTATGAGTGCCTTTTAGAAAAAAAGAAAGGAATGTAATAAAATGAAAGCAAGTGTAGAATGGTTAAAAGAATATAGTAAAATAGATGTAGACACTGTCAAATTAGGAGATATACTAACAATGGCAGGTCAAAAAGTAGAAACAATAGAACAAACAGGAAATGATATAAAAAATGTAGTAGTAGGAAAAATATTACAAATAGAAAAACATCAAGACTCAGATCACTTAGTAATAACACAAGTAGATGTAGGAACAGAAAAATTACAAATAGTAACAGGAGCACCAAATGTAAAAGTTGGAGATATAGTACCAGTAGCAAAAGACGGAGCAGAATTACCAGGTGGAAAAAAAATAAAAACAGGAGAACTAAGGGGAGTAACTTCTGCTGGAATGATGTGCTCTGTAGGTGAATTAGGAATAGGTTTAAATGACTATCCAAAACAAATTGAAGAAGGAATAATGATTTTAAAAAGAAACTCAGAAAATAAAGGCGAAGAAATAAATATATTACCAGATATAGACATAGAAAAAGAATTAGGTGCAAATATAGTAGAAATACTAGATTTAAAAGAAGATATAATAGACTTTGAAATCACACCAAACAGACCAGATTGTTTATCAATAGAAGGATTAGGAAGAGAAACAGCAGTAGCATTAGGAGAAGAATTTAAAAATCCAAGAAAAGACATAGACAATATAATTTCAAATAAAGAAATACCAGATAAAGAAGAAATAGAAGGATTAACAGTAGAAATTCAAGCACCAGATTTATGTTACAGATATATAGCAAGAATGGTAAAAAACGTAAAAATAGGACCATCACCAAAATGGTTAACAAAAAGACTAAAAGCATGTGGAATAAGAAGCATAAACAATATAGTAGATATAACAAACTATGTAATGCTTGAATATGGTCAACCACTTCATTTCTTTGACAAAAATAAACTAGGTAATGAAATACTTGTTAGAATGGCAAATGATAATGAAGAAGTAGTGACTTTAGATAAAAAAGAAAGAACATTAAGTTCTGATGATATTGTAATAACAGATGGAAAAAGAGTAGTCGCAGTTGCGGGAGTAATGGGCGCACTTAATACTGATGTTGATGAAAATACAAAAGAAGTATTAATAGAAAGTGCTATATTTAATCCTACTAATATAAGAAAAACAGAAAAAAGATTAAATCTAAGAAGTGAAGCATCTATGAGATATGAAAAAGGATTAAACTATGAATATACTATAAAAGCACTAGATAGAGCGTGTCATTTACTTGAAAAATATGCAGGTGGTAAAGTATTAAGTGATTATGTACTTTATGATAATGAAGATAAAACAGAGAAAAAAATAACATTTAAAACAGAAAAGGTAAATTCATTACTTGGTATTATACTTACTGATAAGGATATTGAAGATCAATTAGATAAATTAGATTTTAAATATACTTTAGATGGTGATACTTTTGAAGTAACTATTCCAAGAAGAAGATTAGATATAGAAAATAATGTTAATGATATAGTTGAAGAAATTGGTAGATTATATGGATATCATAACTTAAAAAATACACTTCCAGTATTACCTACAAAAGAAGGAAAATATGAAGAAGTAATAGCATTTAGAAAAAATATCAGCAAAAGAATGAGAAGTTTAGGATTAAATGAAGTTAGAACTTATACATTAGTTGATAAAAAAACATCTGATTTGTTCTCTAAAGATAAAAAGGTAATAGAAGTACCAAATCCAATGAGTCAAGATAGATCAGTACTTAGAAAATCAATGATACCGTCTTTAATAGATGTAATTAAATATAATAAATCTAGAGGACTTAAAGATATTAATATTTATGAAACAAGTAAAGTATTCTTTGATGATTTTAAAGAGGAAAATTATTTAGGTGTTGCATTATATGGAAATTATATAAGTACATCTTGGAATAATTCGAAAATAAAAACTGATTTTTATGTAATAAAAGGTATTGTAGAAAATTTACTTGATTATTTAGGTCTTAAAAATAGATATTCATTTGTAATTAGTACTGAAGAAAATTTACATCCTGGAATAAGTGCAGATATTATTTTAGATAGACAAAAAGTTGGATTTATTGGAAGAGTTCATCCAAAACTAGAAAAAGATGAAATATATGTACTTGAACTTTCAATAGATAAATTAAATGTAAAAACTAAACCAATTAAATTTAAACCAGCATCAAAATTACCAAGTATAACAAAAGATTTAGCATTTATAGTTGATAAAAATGTAACAAGTGAAGAAGTAGAAAAATTAATTAAAAAGTCAGGTTCAAGAATGCTTACTAATATTGAAGTATTTGATGTTTATACAGGTGAAAATGTTGATAAAGATAAAAAATCAATCGCATATAAATTAACATTTACTGATATGGATAAGACATTAACTGATGAAGAAGTTATGAATGTATTTAATAAAATAATAGATGATGTAACTAGTAAAATGGATGCTAAACTTAGAAATATGTAAAAGTGCAAATTTAATTTGTACTTTTTTTAGTTATAGTGATTTATTGAAATAGTAATTATAATATGATATAATACTGAGCAAATTTAATTGATGAAGGTATAGTTAGAAGGTTAGAATTTAATATGATGCTAAAAGATATAAATATTTTTATTGGTGGTTCTATAAATGCAAATATGAGTGATTGTTATACATCTTTTGCAAATGAATTAGGTGATTTAATAAATAATAGAGATTATAAAATAATTTTTGATGGTTGTAGTGGTTTACCATCTATAGTGTTTAAAAAAATAAATGAATTTGATAGAGCAACTGTATGTTATACAGAACATTATATGGCACATTATTCTAATTGGAATGAATATCAACATGTAATATATCGATCTTTACAAATGAAAAATCAATCTGAAATGACAGATACAATTATAGAATTGTCTGATGCATTTATTTTTATGAAAGGTCAATTAGGCACATTGGAAGAATTGTTTAGAACAATTAATGGTAAGAAAAATAATGAACATGATAGCCCTATTGTTATAGTTAATATAAATCATGAATGGGATGATCTTATTAATATACTTGATATGTGTGGTGCAAATGATCTTTATTATGTTTCCGATAATCCTATTGATTGTTTAAATTATATCGAAAAACAATTATATAGTGAATCATCTACTTTTTATAAACACTATGTATTTAATGGTTATGCAGAGCGATGTAAACCTATAATATTAACATATAAATAAGTAATGTATTTAATAAAATAAGAGATGACATAACTAGTAAAATGGATGCTAAACTTAGAAATATGTAAAAGTGCAAAATAAATTTGTACTTTTTTTAGTTGTTATAATTATTCAATTTTTTATTTTTTTCGTATTATATAATCGAAAGGAGCGAAATTATGGATAATTGTGAAGAGCAAAGAATATTAGATATGATTAATAAAAATAAGAAATGTTGTAGACCATGTTTTGGTCCAACAGGCCCAACAGGAGCAACAGGTCCCGCAGGAGGCCCAACGGGCCCAACAGGACCAACAGGTCCACAAGGAATACAAGGAGTACAAGGCCCAACAGGCCCAACAGGTCCACAGGGAATACAAGGACTTCAAGGTACTCAAGGACTTCAGGGAGAACAAGGTCCAACAGGCCCAACAGGTCCACAGGGAATACAAGGACTACAAGGTACTCAAGGACTTCAAGGAGAACAAGGTCCAACAGGTCCAACAGGTCCAACAGGTCCCGCAGGAGCAACAGTTTCACCAACTAATACTTATGGAAGAAAATATGATACTACAGAAAATACAATCACTTTAACACAAAATGTTGCGGCAGATGTACCACTTGGAAGTAATGGACCAGCAAATGGAATAACTTTAGATACACAAAATAAATTAACGATACCAGAAAATGGCGTTTATCAAGTTGATTATTATTTTTATGGTAGTCCAAGTACTAATACAGATGTTACAGTAAGACTTAATCAAAATACAACACCTATTAGTAATACATCAATTACTAAAAGTTTAACAGCAAATGTAGATACAGAATTTTCTGGAAGTACTATAAATTCATTTAATGCAAATGATCAAATAGGTTTATCAATAGAAGCAACAGATGCAGCAACTATATCTCCAGGACCAGATACTAGTGCTTATATTAATATTGTAAAAATAGCTTAAATATAAAGACTCCTCAATTTTGGGGAGTTTTTACATACAAAAATTTACATCTTTCATAAAATATATTAAAGGAGTGAAAAAATGAATGATTGTGAAAAACAGAGAATATTAGACATGATTAATAAAAATAAAAAATGTTGTAGAACATGTTTTGGTCCAACAGGTCCAAAAGGTGAACAAGGGGAAGTAGGCCCAACAGGACCGATAGGATTATCAGAAACCATAGAAGTAGGAGAAACAAAAACTGGTGATCCAGGAAGTAAAGCAAGTGTTGTAGATAGAGGAGGACCTAATCACATTTTAGATTTTACAATACCAAGTGGTCTTTCAGGATTAAGTAAAATACAAAATGCATATATAATAAAATACAATGATGGAACAGTTGCAACTGGTATAAAAATAGAACCAGATGAAAGAATTCCATTAGATAGAATTGAACTTGATGTTGATAATTTAGTTAATCTAAATAGTGAAGATAATTTAATTAAATTTAACAAAATAGGATATTATAAAATTACTATTATGATAAATGCATCTATAAAAACAACTCCAAATACTTTTAATCCAGATACAGATTTTGTATCATATGGATTTAGACAAACTAATACAGATAATATTTATGTTGGAGCTAGTAAATGGATTTATAATAATGAATATTCTAATGTAATATCTCAGGGAATAGTCGCAATAGATAGTACAGATAATGATTATGAAATAGTTAATATTGGTTCAAAAGAAATATATTTATTATCACCAGATTTAAATAATATAAAATCAAATTCTTATTTTACAAATACACTTGTAAATATAGTAATTGAATATTTAGGAAAGTAGGCAAATATATGAAAAAATATAAGGTTTGTGTATATGCAATATGTAAAAATGAAGAAAAATTTGTTGATAGATGGTTTAATTCTATGAAAGAAGCAGATGAAATATATGTACTTGATACAGGATCTACTGATAATTCTATAAAATTATTAAAAGAAAAAGGAGTACATGTAAAGCAAAAGAAAATAAATCCATGGAGATTTGATGTAGCAAGAAATATTTCTTTAGATATGGTTCCAAATGATGCTGATATATGTGTTTGTACTGATTTAGATGAAGTATTTTTAAAAGGATGGAGAGAAAAATTAGAAAGTGTTTGGAGAAAGGATGCAAATAGATGTAGATATACATATAACTGGAGTTTAGATGAAAATGATAATCCTAAAGTATCATTTATATATGAAAAGATTCATAGCAGAAATAATTATAAATGGATTCATCCAGTTCATGAAGTATTAGAGTATGAAAAAGAAAATGAAAATGTTGTAATTAATGAAGATATTATTTTAAATCATTATCCTGATAGTACTAAATCAAGAAGTTCATATCTTCCACTTTTAGAGTTATCAGTAAAAGAAAATCCAGAAAATGATAGAAATATGCATTATTTAGGTAGAGAATATATGTATTATGGAAAATGGAATGAAGCAATAGATACACTTATTAAACACTTAAATTTAAAGAGTGCAACATGGAAAGATGAGAGATGTGCATCTATGAGATTTATTGCTAGATGTTATGAAAATTTAAATAGATATGATGAAGCAAAAATGTGGCTTGAAAAGGCAATAAATGAAGCACCATACTTAAGAGATCCATATGTTGAAATGGCACTTTTAGAATATTCTTTAGGTAATTACGATGAAGTAATAAGTAACTGCCAAAAGGCACTAACTATTAATGGTCATGAAAAAACATATATAAATGAAGTATTTAGTTATGATCATACTATAAATGATTTATTATCAGTTTCATATTATTATAAAGGTGATTTATATTTGGCTCTTGAAAATGTTAATAAAGCAATTAATTTATCACCAAATAATGAAAGATTAAAAGAAAATAAAAAAATAATAGAGTACAAAATAAAAAATACTAATTTAGATTAGATTTAATCTTTTCTAGAATAGTATTTTTTTCTTCTTTATTTGAATTTTCCCAAACAAGCATAAAGAATATTCCAAGACCAGGAAGAGTATCCTCGTTATATTCATTTACACTATCATCAATAGCTTTTTCAATAGTTTCTAAATTATCATCTTTAAAGTTTTGAATAATATAATCTTTTATATTCATAAAATCATTCCTTTCAAAACTTATTATGCTCATTTTTTTAAAATATATTCTTTTTTTAAATTGTCAATAAAATAATCCTCAGTATAGTTTTTATCTTTAATTAATTCAAGATTTCTTTTACTATTTATTGGTTTAGGTAATTTTCCTTCTTTTAAATAACTATCTACAAATACAGATACAATTTTTGATAAATAACCAATAGTAAATAAGTTAAAAGTATATTTATCTATATTTTCAATGCCTTCATATTTTCTTAAATATTCTTTTTGAAAACAATTTTTGATATCAAAATCTAAGTTACCAATTCTAATATTATCTAAATCACATAATTTTATACCATTTTCAGTAATAAATATATTATTTTCACTTATATCACCAATATATATTCCATGTTCATTAAATTTTTCTATTTTTTCTTTATATTTTCTTAATATTTCAATTTTTTTCTTTCTACTATCAAATACTTCTGCTGTTTTATAGTTTTCTAATTCCATTGTATAACCTAAAAACATTCCATTTTCATATACTAAACTTATTGGTCTAACTTCATCAGAAAATAAAGGATCGTTATTTATTATTTCAATTTTTTTTCTTTTGTTTTCAAAAGTTTCTTCTGGAATTTCAATTTTTTGTGTAGGAAGTTCAATATATTTTTTTAATAATTTTATACAACATATATTAGACCCATCTTTATATATATAAATTACACTTTCCATTCCTTCATCTATTTTTTTTATGATATTATTTCTATTTAATTCTATTCTTTTCATATTATCATCCCTTTTTTTCTTTACAATATTATACTCGAAAATTAAAATTAATCAAATTTTTATGTTATAATTACTTATAGTAGGTGATAAAATTTGAAAAAAGTTATATTAGTAGACGGAAATAACTTACTTTTTAGAAGTTATTTTGCAACTGCATATTCAGGTAATATGATGAAAAATAGTAAAGGTTTTCCAACAAATGGACTTTATGGCCTTGTTAATATGTTAAACAAAATAATAAGAGAAGAAAAACCAGAATATATGCTTGTTGCATTTGATAAAGGAAAAACATTTAGACATGAAAAATATTTAGATTATAAAGGTGGAAGAAATGAAACTCCAGATGATTTAAAAAAACAATTTTCAGTCGCAAAAAAACTTGTTCCATTAATGGGAATAAAATGTTTTGAAATAGATAATTATGAAGCAGATGACATTATTGGTACATATTCTAAAATGGCTCTTATAGATCCAGAATTTGAAACAACAATAGTAAGCAGTGATAAAGATTTATTACAACTTATTAATGAAGAAACAGAAGTAAAATTATTAAAACAAAAAGATTATATAAGAATGAATGAAGAAACATTTATAGATACTTATGGAATAAAACCAATTAGAATGATAGATTTAAAAGGACTTATGGGTGATGCATCTGATAATATACCTGGAGTTAAGGGAATAGGAGAAAAAACTGCTTTAAAATTACTTCAAGAATATGATAGCCTAGAAAATGTATATAATAATATTGATAATATAAAAGGCGCAACTAAACAAAAATTAATAGATGGAAAAGAATCCGCATTTATGAGTAAGGATATTGCGACAATTTATAATGAAGTACCTGTTACATATTCTTTAGAAGAATTAAAATATGATGGACCAGATGTTAATGGCTTAAGAGAAATGTATAGTGACTTAGAGTTTTATAGTTTCCTAAAAGATTTTAAAGAAAAAGAAAAAAAAGAAGAAAAGTTAGAATATAAAATAATAGAAAATGTTAATGATCTAAAATTAAAAGAAAAGGTTTCAGCATACTTAGAAATAAGTGAAACAAATTATCATAATGCAGATATTTATGGAATGAGTTTATATGATGGTGAAAATGTATATTATGTACCATTTGAAGTATTAAAAGAAAATAAAAACATATTAGATGGTAAAGAAATTTATACATATGATTTAAAAAAGATGATTGTTTCTCTTAACAAATATGATATAGATATAAAAAATTGTACATTTGATGCGATGATCGCAGGATATATATTAAATTATAATGTTAAAGATGATATTGCATATCTAGCAAATACATTTAATTACGATATTACTCTTTTTGATAACTTTAAAAAAGAAAAAAATATGAGTACCGAAGCACTTGCTGATTTAACAGTAAAAAAAGCAAAATTTATTTATGATATTAAAGATGAATTTATAAATAAAATGAAAGAAGAAGAACAACTAGAACTTTTTAGTAACATTGAAATGAAACTATCTTCTGTACTTGCTTCTATGGAAATAGAAGGCGTTAGAGTAGACACTAAAGTACTTGATGAAATGGGAGAAAATATTAATAAAAAGTTAGATGAATTAACAAGTGAAATATATAATTATGCAGGAGAAGAATTTAATATTCAGTCTCCAAAACAATTAGGTGAAATATTATTTGAAAAACTTGAAATACCATATCCAAAAAAGAAAAAAACATCATATTCAACTGCTAGAGAAATACTAGATAAAATAGTAGATTATCATCCAATAGTAGAAAAAATAATAGAACATAGAACATTAAATAAAATATATACAACATATATTGTAGGAATAAAAAACTGTGTAAAAGAAGATGGTAAACTTCATACTATATATACACAAACTTTAACAAGAACAGGAAGATTATCATCAATTGAGCCAAATCTTCAAAATATTCCAATTAGATATAAAGAAGGAAAAGAAATAAGAAAAGCATTTATTCCTGAAGAGGATTCTGTATTTTTATCAAGTGATTATTCACAAATAGAACTTAGAATGTTCGCACATATGTCAGGAGAACAAAATTTAATAGATGCATTTAAACATCATTTAGATATACATACAAAAACTGCAATGGATATATACCACGTTAGTAAAGATGAAGTAACTAAAAATATGAGAAGAGATGCTAAAGCAGTTAACTTTGGAATTATATATGGTATAAGTAGTTTTGGACTTGCGGAAGATCTTGGTGTTGATATTAAAACAGCAAAAAAATTCTTAGATAATTATTTAGAAACATTCCCTGGAATAAAAAATTATATGGATAAAATAATAAAAGATGCGTATGAAAAAGGCTATGTAAAAACAATAATGAATAGAAAAAGAAATATTGATGAATTATATAATACAAATCATATGATTAAAGTTCAAGGTGAAAGAATGGCACTTAATACACCAGTTCAAGGATCAAGTGCTGACATTTTAAAAAAAGCAATGATTGATATATATAATGAATTTAATAGATTAAATTTAAAAAGTAAAATGATACTTCAGGTACACGATGAACTTCTGATAGAGACCTGTAAAGAGGAAATCCCGCAGGTTTCTGCTATTCTTGAAGAAGAGATGAAAGGTGCCGCAAAGCTTTCCGTAGAACTGGAAGTCGATATGCATCAGGGTAATAACTGGTATGAGGCGAAGTGATGATGATAACAATAGGAATTACCGGCGGGGTTGGTGCCGGAAAATCGAAGATTTTAGCATATATTCAGACACACTGCAACTGCCGGATTTT
>ERZ826016.3621-NODE-3621-length-10375-cov-2.453973_pt1 | contig 10375 bp, 8 predicted proteins | sample MGYA00519872_ERZ826016 | MGnify/ENA primary metagenome ERZ826016 (study PRJEB31778, sample SAMEA3449218) | human gut metagenome | biome: human gut; feature: human-associated habitat; material: faeces | place: United Kingdom | collected 2010/2012 ... | reverse complement strand
TCTCTTCCTCTTCTTATAGATTCAGATTCTTATGATTTCTGTATCATTTCGTCGATGAAAGTAGGCGATAAATGTGGAATCACAAAGGATTTTGGCTGATCATTTCGGACCAAAGGTGTTTTTTCTAAAAAAACTACTTTGATGACTATCATTTTATCAACATAAGACATAATAACATTTAGTCTCTTTACAATCAAACATCTTTTTATAGCTCTTCCACCGAATAAGGTTTCTTTATTTTTCTAGTATATTAAATTATTATCAAAATCCTGTTAGCTTCACTTATCTATTTTATATTATCTAAAATTCCGTTCAACTTATAACGATAAAGTATAGTCCCATCATTCTTCTCTTTTATGTAACATGAGTCCCAACTTTATCAATAGCAATTGAGCTTACATTTTGATCTAACGTAATCTGTTACTTAAAACTACCATCTATATCAAATATACATAAAACATTTCCTTCTTCCGAACCATCATTATATAGATTCAGATTTTTATGATTTATTACGATAAGATCATTCATCTATCTGAATCATCTCGGAAGATAATATTGAGGGAAAAAAACTTAATTACTACCGCTCCCATTACCATTCAGTGAAACTACCAGTTTCTTAACCTCTTCCCGCATCTCCTTCACTGCTGTAGACTGAACTTTAGGCTCCTTCGTCAGCACTATTTCCGCCGTACGTTTCAGTTTTTCCGGTTGCCTGTATCCCGGCTCTGCATAAAGTTTAGCCAACAAATAATAAGGATAAATCCGGTTGGGTAGCCGATGTGTGGAACGTATCAGCCATCCTTCTGCCTTTCCATATTCCCCTTCAGCCTGGTAGTTTTTACCTATTATATTTAGAACCATCGGATCATTACAATGCACAATTGCTTTTTCAAGTATTTTTGTCGAACTTTCGTAATCTTTCAACTTATGCAAACAATGCCCATATTCAAAAAGGAAAGCACCATTACTATTTAACTCCGAATATAATGACTCATAACCCTCTTTTGCAGCCTGATAAGCGCCTATTTTATAAAGCATCTTGTAGCTAGACCATCTTTTACAAGCATCATACCAATTATGATTCCAATAAAAAATCCCCCATAACGTAATCATTACAGTAAATAATAGCATATAGAAGCGCGAACGCCCCACAATACAAGCTGCTAACAGAAAATAAAACGCCACTGCAAAACCGGGAATTTGCATAGGATAAGAAAAACATGCGAATATTAAAACAGAAATCACACCTCCACAAGTACTGAAACGTTTTTCAGTAACACCTTTCCAAAGACTAAAGCCTATTATCGATAACATTGCCAATAAAAAAGGAATACCATGTTCAACGGCACCCTGCAAATACTCATTAAAAGCATATTCCGGACTCCCTGCTACCCACTCTTCAGTTTCCGAGTAATTTGCATTGGCAAAATATTTTTCCTGAGCTATTCCATATGCATGAACAAATCCATCCGAGCCATATCCAGTTAATGGTCTCTCGGTAATAGCCATACTAGTAACCTTCCACATCAATAAGCGTCCACTAGCCGAATCAGCTTTTAAAAAGAAAAGAGCATAACCGGAGGCTGACACTACTACTAGCCCAATGGCAGCAACCAGAAACACCTTTTTTTTATCTTTTTTTACTACTTTTCTCAAACGAATCCCCCATGAATAATGTACTCCATATACCCATAATCCGGAAACTGCAGTTGCCAACCATGCGGAACGACTCATGCCCGCAGGCAAAACACAGAGAATCAATAAGATTACACCTAAACTTATATAATATTTCCCTTGTTCCATCCTGTCTCGGTTAGCCTTATCTTTCAATAATAGCCATTCACCTATACAAACAGGAAACACCATTGCTAAATAACCGGAATAAGGGCCCGGGTTATAAAAGGACCCTGTCAATGCAAATAATGAATGGTGAGACGCCACTTGCCCATATATCTGCCCCAACCCCCATATAGCCTCAACACCTCCTAATAAAATAAGACTCCAAATAACTGAATGATAAAATCGATCTTCTTTTTTATCATTAATACTGAGAGAAAAAAGAGAACATACCGCAAACACAACAGACATTCGACTAAGCCACATTTTCTGATATGCCATTTCTCCCGTATCAAAATGATCTGGAGAAATTAAGACTACTCCCAGAAATGAGATCACTCCTACGAATACTATTAGACTAACAATGACTCTCAATTTAATCCAACTAGTATTCACATAATATATTCTCTCTTTCATAATCTATAGCTAAGGTTTATGGTTGTTTTCCTATAATATCATGTAAGCTTACTATTTTATTTAGCGTCACCGCTAATCTTTATCATAAATGGAGCATTCTTCGCATTACAGTGCACCGTAATTGTTTTATTAAAATGTTCCGGATATCCCGCTTGATAGTATACTTTAATTGGTATCGATTTACCAGACAAAACAGGCTGTTTATCATATTCCACTGTTGTACATCCACAAGACGTAACCACTTCATTTATTACTAAGGGATTATCTCCTGTATTTGTGATCAGAATATCCTGTCTTTGTTTCTCTTTCCATGGAAATTCTCCAAGTTTCAATTGAGTCTCAGATAAAGTAGCAGTTGTCTGCGGCTGGTTATCTGACTTATTAGAATATTCCTTACCTAAAATGACACTTAAGTAAAGCTCTTTCACTTTTGAATTATGTATCGGATTACCAACAGCAATCACTTTATTCTCCTTATCTAACAAAAAAGTCTGAAACATTGTTTCCGAAGAAAAATGATTTAATTTATTAATAGAATCCTTTTCATCTATACAAACCGGATATTTAAACTTATCAAATTGCAAAATCCGACAAATCTCTCTTCGTTTTTTGGGATTAAAGTAAAATAAAAACTGTACAGTATTAGGACATAAAGAATCAACATCGGTTATAAATTTCTGCCATTCATCCAATTTTAACTTACAGCTGATACATCCCATTGAATCGACATAAGAGAATATTTTATATTCACCTCCCATCGGATAAGCAACCGTATCTTTTCCTTGTATTGAGAATATCGGATTACAGGGAAACAAAATTTCCTTATGTTCCCATTCCTTCAATATGGATGCTATATTTTTCTTTTTACTATCACTACAAGAGAATAAAAAGAATAACAATAATAGAATACTATATTTCATCATTTGTTTCATTATCATTAAATGCATTTTCAGTTCATTACTATTAATCCCTCTTGTTTATCTCTATTACAAACAACCACATTTCCCAGTTCATTAATAGCAATGATCTCCTAAATACGATCCCATATTAGTTCCATCTCTTTTCAAGATTCAAACCTCAACAATCCCTATATTTTTATCGGTGACGAAAGTAGGCTATTAAAACTGAATTACAAAAAAATTTGGCTGACTATTTCGGACCAAGAATATTTTTATTCGTAAATGCCCTTTTGATCATGGTATTTCTAATTATAATTGGACTGATTTACATTTAGCTCCACTATAATTCAAATGAGTCTTTGATAGAATATCCCCCTTTCGTCTAACAAATTATACTCATGCTTATACCCCCTCTATAAAAAGAAAAGAACTTAGCCTGATATTACTGTTCCATTTATTCAATCTTTATCTAAGGCTACAATCCAAAAGCGTTATAACTGCTAATTTACTCATCATAATTCACATTTAGCTAACACATAATCGGGATTTCCACCTATCATATATAATGTATTACTATTACTACCAGCAACTATACGCATAATAGGCATTCCTACATCCACGATTTTCAATAAGTTACCTGTATAATCATATAAAAATACAGTATGAGGAAACTTACTTATATCACGTCTCACTATAGATTCATCCACCGGATCCTTTTCCCGGTCACGTTCTAGAGTTATGATATAATCTTTACTCATACAAACATCACTCGCTCCTTTTATTTTTCTATCAAAAATAATATCATCATCCGTTATAATATAATTTTTCTGATCTGCTTTGCGTTCCCACAGCAAAGTAAAGACTGAATTTTCTCTTTTATATAAAGCTAAATATGGAAATCTAAAAGAAGTAACTACAAACAGCCCTCTCGTCGAATCATAAAATTCATATGTACCTATATGCTTCTTTATCTTAGGGATAGGATAAACACCCCAAAATGACTCATGACCATCTATGACTGATCGAAAATATGTCTCTGAGCCATTTTTTGTAGTTTCGATATACATTCCATGATCCATTTTTTCCATTTTCAATTCCCGTTCAGTATCCGATACTTCGCAAAACGGTTCTTGTCCATTTATTAAGCTATCAATAGATAAAAATCCCACTGTTTTCCCATTGGCATCTACAGCAAAAATTTTATTATCTACACAATATCTATTAATCATAGGTGTAACAAATTCCTTAGGTCCTTTCCCTACTTTTCCCATTACTCCCAATTCCTTACCTGTCGAAGCACTATGTACATGCAAGAAATGATTATGAGAAAAGGGATCAGACCAAACTAAATAGTTATCTACTAAGAGTAAATCACCTGGCATTGTAGTCAAAAGTTCATCATTTAACACTTGCGAATACTGATTTATTCTTGGTATTTCTTTATCTTTGGAACAAGAACAGAATAAAAAAAATATAAAACTCACAATAACGACATCATTCTTACACATAGTATTAAACTTTATAACTGAATATTAATCGATAAATCATTATAAAGAAAGCTCTATTTAACTTAGTTATCTCTTCCCAATGAGTAGATAGAAAATTATTAATTTTATCCCTACAAAGATAATCAATTAATATAAAAAAATAATATACTCGATATTTCGGAGATAACATAGAAAAGTTTCTATAAAAAGAAAAGAGCATAACCAGATACTTCTGTTCCATTTTCCCCCAACAGCGGCAACCGAAAACACCCTTTTCTTATTCTTTCCTTATGTAGACAAATAGTTTACCTAGCTATATCTGTATTTTTTTATTCAATCCTCTTCATTATCCGCTCCCAACGCGTTTTATCTGTATTCTTATTCTTCGAGTACCAAATACGAGTCACTTTTCCGACAATATACTCTTCCGGTAGCATCCCCCAATAACGAGAATCCTTAGAGTTAGCCATCTTATCACCGGATACAAAATAATAGTTCTTCATAAACCGATATTGATGTACTACACTATCACCCAATAAAACGTTCCCATTCTTGAGACGCAACTTTTTCTTCTGTTCCCAGCCAATCAATTGCCTATACAGAAGATAACTAGTATCATTAAGTAATACAGATTGTCCTCTTTTAGGAATGGGCAATGGCCCAAATTCCCGGATATTCCAGTCCAGATGCTTGTCATTAGGGAAAGTCTTTGTCACAATTCCCCATTCCTCGGGATTCTCCAAATCGGCAAGCTCGATTTGAGCCTCTCTATTTCCCAATATCTCATTACAACCACGTATTGCATACAGTCCGTTTCTTATTTCTAGTGTATCTCCGGGAAGTGCAATGCAACGCTTCACAAAAAAACGCATGATGTCCATTCGAATGCAACTCCATTCTTTCCGGTAAGGGAAGTTAAAGACTATCACATCATTACGCTTCAAATCTCCAAAACCCGGAAGCCGGTAAATTGGTACCTCCTCATTTCTCAATGCAGCAGACACATCAAATAACCGTGCTCCATGCACCAACTTATTTACTAGAATATAATCACCATCCAGCAAAGTAGGCTCCATTGAATCCGAAGGAATCTTGAAGGATGCAAAACAAAAAAGTTGAAGCAGAAACAATATAACACAAGAACAAATCCCCCAGAATACAATATTCAGGACAGTATTTAGCCACTTCCTTATGCGATTCATTCCTATATTCATCGTTGCTTTTGTAATTCTATCAGTTCCTGATACGCTTTTAAACCTAAAATAGCCTTAACTTCTTCTTTATGTGCTGCAGGTATCTGTTTCACTGCAGAAGTTTCTTGCTGTTTAACGGAATCTTTCCGTTGCTCAGCCATAAGTTCTTGCTGTTTCTTCACCATTTTTTCCAAATAATTTCCCCATTGATATATATGTCTCCAATGTTTCTCCGCATAATCAAAAGCTCCATCCGTCTTCACTATAGCCAAAGTCATCATCAACATATTGGCTGCCATTTCGATCCCATAATCATTGACACTCTCCTGATGAATAGCAATCGGAAAGAATCCAATATCAAAAGGAGGAAATTGCTTAACCCAATGACCATTCTCACAAAAATCAAAAACAGGTTTCAATGTGCCTTTCATCCAATCCATACGTTCATAAAACATCAGATAAGGAAAACTATCAAAAGCATCTCTTACTCTACCCACTATATTACTATAGCATAACAATTCACCATCCGGAGCTACCGAAAGTCTACGAGTCGCAAGAAAGTTTCGGTAATATGGAAACATCTTCTCAGCCTTTATTTTACCCTTTTCCAGAGATAACTTCTGCGAGTAATACATATCTGTTTCATCACACTTCCTTTGCAATGTCTGATAATTGTCCCCTATATTCCTCAAGACCTCTTTTATATTCGCATTTTTATTTCTCTGCCAATAATAAGGCAAATTCTCACCAAAATATTGTAAAACCTCTCCTTCCTCATATCCCAAAAGCACTACACCACTATCCGCACCTTTACGCATCATATTCTTCTGTGTCAGGATAATACGACCATCCTTACATACAGACTGTACATCTTCCGCTTTTACCGCCACATACAGACTGTCTCCCTGTATTATTCTCCAATCTTTTTCTACAGACTCTTTTATTTTCACTCGATCAAACATCCATTCCATATCCATATCGAACGAAATATCAACATCATGTTGCTGACCATCCGTAGACACTATCCGATAAGAAAGAAATCCCACCGGACATCCCATATACTCCTGATCCTGTAATAAGGAAGGTGCAACAAAACTAAGTTGAAGCTCCACATCCCCACATTGAAAAGAATAATGTGTTTGAGTTGCCTGTATATCTACAGATTTAAAGAATGCAGTATCAACATCTATATACTCCTTATTCTCTATATACAATCCATAATCCAGTAACGCATTACTTGAAATATTATAACAATGAGCAGCAAGCAAATTATCTCCTTCTTTTATTTTATCTACAATCGTATCAGGTAGTTGCCTACACCCAACTGACCTGTTTGTATAGTTGGAATGTACCACTTCATCACCATTGCAGAAAATAGTGACAATATCATCGCATAGAAATCGAATATACAATTTGTGGTTGTCCAACGCCTCTTTATTTAAGGTTACATGCCTACGAAGGTAAATATTTTCAGCACTCCAAATAGTATTCGTAGCATACCAAAGTCCTTCAGTTCCAAAAGCAGCACTCCCTTCCTGCCACTTGCTATCATCATATCCCATCTTATTCCAACCTTCTTCCGGACGCAAAAAGAAATATTTACCTTTCCATCCACAGCTATCTCCTGCCAAAGGAGCTAGAGCCCGGATACGCAATGAGTCTCCTCCCATGAAACGATATCCTTTACCATCCACATACAAAAGACCCATTAATGGAAAATCCTTTCCTTTAAACACATGCAAATATTGATGATACAACGTATCTCCAGCCACTTCAACCGAGAAGGTCGGAGCCAAAGGAACCAATATATGACGAGACGGATGTATATCATTTCTTAATACCTCAATGCGCTCCGACGAATCACAGGCAGTCAGCAAACCAATGATATATACAAATATCATTAGCAATTTGCCATTATAATATGTCATTCTTTTTATTTCCATGCCTGACGACCATTTTCATATACAAAAATTCTTTCCTGAACCCCACGTGTTAGATTACGCAATAACAAAACCGCATTTCGAGGAACATTCCGATAAACAAGAGAATCCGTAGTTGCCTTTATTTTACCAGCCGATTTCCAGTCACCATCACAATAAGATAATTCAAACATATCATCGGGACGAATGTAATTATCCCGATTTGCTGGAGTATAAACAATCCTATCCACTTGCATTGGTTCACCCAGGTCCAAACCAGTCCAACCACCATCTTCTTCCAAATAATCAAAACATGTCCAAGTTTGCCCGTCAAAAGCGTTAGGATATTCATGGCTGCCATCTTGTTGATAGCAGCCACTAGTACCTATAGGATTCCCTTTCAACGGAACAGTATCGTTCACGTTATAAAAAGCAATCTCAGCAATCTGGCAATGTGTCTTTTTATATCCGTAATATCTTATATATCTATATTTCTTGTTACTCCAACTATTTACAGATGTATACATCCGATTAGGTTTACTTCGAATCATAAACAAAGTATCTTTTTCTGAAAAATCAGCCTTGTTGCTGCCCTCAAACACACCACCAATTAATCGTTCCCTAAATAAATTCTCCTTTTCAATTGGGAACTTTGCATATAGCACTACATCTTCCGTTTCATCCTCACACGAATAAAAATGTAACTTATTGCTCATCCTATCTATATAGAAAGGATCAGTGATAAAAGATAGTTTCCCTTTTTCATAAGTGCCGACACGCAGGACTGCTCCTTTTCTAATATCTCTAAATTCCAATTTGTTCGCGTCATATTCTGTCCAATCCACCGGCACCCATCTGTCACGATCGGTAATACATAAATAGGCTATTTTTCCTTTTGCTTTATCCTTATCTATTTTAGACGATGGTATTTGTAGTCGCCCCATATAATACCGAGCATAAGAATATGTCACATCTTTAAACTTCGGAAGCTTCCAAAAAGGATATAGATCAAGAGTTAGCTCGGCCATCTCATTGTATAACTCTCTATTTACACTAAACGTAGAACGATAGACTTTTACCGCATCGTCATTATTGTACCAATCATCCTTACAAGTATACACAAAAGAACCCGGAAACTCCGTTTTACAATCTCTCCCATTCTGGTCCCATGCTGTCAGCCAAAAATGCCCTGCATTTGCAAGATCACACCCTAAAATAAAATCTATTGCACAAGGAATACCCAAAGCCCGAAGCAGGTACATTCCAAAATCGGTACGATCCCGACAGGTACCTGTCATATTAGGAACAAATTTCGGCCCTATATGTCCAAAAGGATATGGAGCAACTGTAGAGTTACGCCGAAATTTATCCGGTAACCTACTAATCAAATAGTTTGCAGCAACAATGGGATTCTCCTTATCCAACTTATCTGACATACGCAATGAATCAAGCAATGGATTATATTTCTCATAGTACTCTTCACGCCAATAAGTCAAAGGTTCATCATCAATACGATACGGCAATATATATTCACAGAAAGCATCAAACGTCACATGCTTGTTCCAAGGCTGCTCCTGCCATACTTTAAATGCCCATTCTATATTATTACACAAATAAGCGGAATCAACTTCCATTACATCACATTTTTTTTCCAGCTGTCCAATGGGTCCAAATACCTTTTTCACAGAATCAGCAATCTCCTCCGGTGCCTTTTTGGGATAAGTTTTCAACCAGACATAATACATTTTATAGTTCTCCAGTTGTTCTCCGGTAGAATACTTATAATAAGGTAAATTCTCAATCAAGAAACAAGCTGCCTTATATTTCAGACTATCAGACGGATTTTTTTGGTAATAACGAAGTACTTTCTCCAATTCATATCTATTATCTCCGGCCAACTGCAAAGAAATCTCCAATGGAGATATTGGTTCAACTTTTTCAGCCGTCAATAAATCCACTATTTGCCATCCCAACACGATTAGCAACCCTACAAAGACAATATGAAATCCATACCGTTTTACCATCTTTTTCGTATCAACTTTTATTTTGTGCTGCTAATAAATTCCCTGATTGGAAAGCATCTTTTCACATTAAGTATCTTACACATATCAAATATTTGTTTTTCGGCAGTGAAAGTAAAGGATAAAAAGGAAAATGCAAAATAATATTGCTGACCATTTCGGACCAGCCATATTTATATCTTTTTTATCGTCCTTTTTTCGAATATTTTCCGGATTTTATTGCATTTGCCCTCGTAGTCGAACAAGTTTTTGATGGGCCGTCTACCCTAAAACTCTTTTCACATACTCATCGTTCCCATTCAATAATTCATCTGATGAAACAGATTCTTTAATCATTGAATCATTCAAATAAATAGCCCACTGAGTTAATACCTTCCAATGCAAATCTGCAATCCTGAATTTCCCTGTACCTACAATTGTCGATATTAAATGCAATCTATAGTACTTTCTATCCTCTTTATTTTGTGTTGTATTCCTCACACATTACAAACTGTGGAACTCATCCTCTCAAAACATTTAATATAACAACTGCATTTCTCTCCTATTTATATATTACAGTCAATATGTGGAGCAATTACAAAAGAAAAGGAGCAAACTGAATAC
>ERZ826016.3611-NODE-3611-length-10414-cov-3.154841_pt1 | contig 10414 bp, 12 predicted proteins | sample MGYA00519872_ERZ826016 | MGnify/ENA primary metagenome ERZ826016 (study PRJEB31778, sample SAMEA3449218) | human gut metagenome | biome: human gut; feature: human-associated habitat; material: faeces | place: United Kingdom | collected 2010/2012 ... | reverse complement strand
TGGGATGCCAACCCTTACGTGTGGGTAATCGAATTTGCACGATGCGAGAAACCTAAAAAAATGTGGGTTGAGCGGGTGGATTTGTATGATGAAAATTTTTTTTCACAATGCCAAACCTGTCAGCATTGTTATCAAAAAAACGACGACGACTATGTATATTGCAGAAAGCGAAAAGGCAAGTGCCAATATAAACCTTACAATGAAAGGCAGATTAGTAATGAGTAATCACAAGTCAATTTCCAAGAAAATACGGCTTTAAGTCTATGAAAAGTGTAACTATAAATGCTCTTATAGTTTACCATGGTTATACCCATATGGAGTTGATAGACTACAACAAAATGCTCAAAAAACACTGGAAGAGATTGCAGAGTTAGCATCGGTAGATTTTGCAGAGCAGGTAGCAGCAATATTGGATCCAACAAAACACGCATACACTTTTGATGAATATTTAATACTTCTGCAAGATATTCGAGATGGTATAGCATCTGGAAAGCCGGAGAAATACATATTATATTTAGCGCTAGCGCAAACGGTGTAAAGCAAACCTTACTAGAATTGTACAAGGAGAGCGATTGACATGGAAGAGTTGTTTGAATGGCTCATTTGTGGTCTTATAGATGTTCTTGAATACATATGGTGCGGAGCATTTATAATATTAAAAATATTTATAATAATAACGTTATTTTTGTTTTTGCCAGTATATTTGTTTACAATCAAACAATGGATAGCTGGCACAGCATGGATAATTATTGAGATTTGCCTTTTCATAGGCTGGGGAACTAGTAAGTAGGATTCTAATGGAATGGCATCATCAAATCCTCTTGTAAAATGAGGGCACAATGAGTAAACTTCGTTATATTTAGAAAGCGAGAAAACAAAATGATTTTTGGTATAAAAACAAAAAAAGATAGAAAAATCGAAGAACTTCAATCCAAGATAGATTATTTGGAAAAAGTGGAAATACCTAGCAGTAAAGTGTCGCCACTAACGGTTAAAGCCTTTGGTGCATCAGTTATGATAGATAGCATGAGTAGCATCCCAGAGAATTGTATCAAAAGAGACTTAGGCATGAAAATGGTGGACAAACTTATTGATAGTAACTCGTTGGAGATATCCAAAGAAGTTTGTCAGGAATCGGGCAAAACAATATATAAGTGTAATTTGTATGTAATATAGAGTCATTAAGATAAGAGGTGAGGAAAAAGTGATAAATTTAAGTGGCGCAACAATCCGCAAGATTATGGCTGGGGCGGTATCTGTTTTTGCACAACATGATATCCAAAACGGCAGACTACCAAGATACGAGGAAAACTTTAATATAGCCAGACGAACGGTTACAATCTACCTTATTAGTAAAGTGAGAAAGGGAGTGAAGATACTATGATTCATTCATTTGATACAGGCATAGCAGAGGAGTATGGTTTATTTGAAGCCATTCTTCTAAACAATATCTACTATTGGTTGGAACATAACCGCAGTAATGGGAGGCATTATTACGACGGTAAATATTGGACTTATAACTCGGTAGGTGCTTACGCAGAACTTTTCCCATACATGTCAAAAGGGAAGATTGAGCGTGCATTGAAGCATTTGGAAGAAGAAGGGATCCTTGTCACAGGGAATTATAACAAAATTCCAACAGATCGAACAAAGTGGTATGCCCTCACAGTAAAGGGATATCAAGTTGTTCAGCATGAGAAGGAAGAGACGGAACAAAATGAGAATTGCATTTCTCAAAATCAAGAAATGGATTCCCCAGATTTGAGAAATGCAATTCCTAAAAATGAGGAACCAATACCATATATAAACACAAATAATAAACCAGATAATAAAACTACAGAATCAAAAGATTCTGTTCGTCAGACCGATGTCCGACGTTCCACAAGGACGGATCCGGATGTGGCAGAAGTAATTACCTTGTGGAATCAATTGGCTGATATCGGGATAAATCCGGTAAAAGGTATCTCATCGAGTTCAAAGCGGTATAAAAACCTAAAGGCACGGATACGGCAGTATGGCATCGAGCCTGTGAAAGAAGCGGTTGAACAAATTCGAAGCAGCGCATTTCTTCAAGGCAATAACAAAAATGGCTGGTGCATTACTTTCGACTGGTTTGTTCTTCCGAACAATTTTCCTAAAGTGCTGGAGGGCAATTATGCAAACAAAGGAGTGACGAGTGATGGAAGACATAAGACGGGTGGCACAAAATATCATGCAGGAGATTACTACGGAGAGGGAGCAGTCTCGTTTGACGGATTCCAAGATATCCAGTGAGGTGTGCCCAAAGTGTCACGGCTTGGGAGTGATTTTTTACAACCGCGGCAATTATGAGTACGCGAAAGATTGTGATTGCGGCATTAATCAGCGGAAAGAAGAACAGAGCCGCCTCGCATTTGCAGAAATCCCGAAGACATTTGAAGAGGTGTCACTTCAAAATTTCCGCTTTGATCTTTACCAGAGTGAAACTAGCAGAAATACCGCAATGGCGGCGGCAAAGGCAGTAAAGTTTTGGCTTGAAAATTGGCAGACAAACCAGCAGGACGGCAAAGGATTGTACTTGTTTTCAGGCACGAAAGGTTCTGGAAAGACACGGATGGCGGTTAGTATCGCCAACTATCTTATCCGGCAAAAGAAGATATATGTGCGCTTTGCTACATCGCCCCAGATTATAAGCCATATAGCTGCATCTTGGGAAGATGGGGGAGAGGCGGCACTTCTTTCTGGCCTTGGAAAGGTCACGGTGTTGATTATTGACGATTTTGGCACGGAACAGGTTAAGCCGTGGATCGCCGAAAAATTTTATCAGATCATCAACGAGAGGTACATAAATCGCCGCATTACTATTTGCGCATCAAATATGAGTTTAGATAACTTGGAATATGACGACCGCATTACGAATCGTATCAAGGAATGCAGTTATCTTATCCCATTTCCGGAAGAATCAGTCCGGGACAAAATCGCAGAGGACAATGCTAGACAGTTGCGTCTGGCAATTCAAAATTAAACCGCATCGGAAAACAATAACCCAAGAACAGAAATGAGAAGATGTTATCATGAACGATTTCATCAATGAAAGCAGCATATCGGAAAAAGAATTGTTGAACTTTATTCAGGACAATGGTATGATTGATTTAATAAATATAAAGCAACAATTAGATATGCAAATGAAGGAAAAGATTTTACAAAACCACAAATACAAGATCTGGCAGGGGAGCAATGGCAAGTGGCACACCTATATCCCAGATCCGGTGAAAGGAAGAAGACTTATCAACCGATCTACGCGAGAGGATGTTGAGCAGGCAATTATCGACAATGAGCAGAGCGGTGATTCATTCCAGGAGCGATTTGAAGTTTGGGTAAAACGGCAGGAAGACTGCGGAGTTAGTCCGAATACGGTTCGCAGATATCGTACGGATTATAATAGATTTTTTGCTGGTGAAACAATTGAAAAAATGGCTTTGAAAAACATTGATTCTGATTTTTTAGAGGCATTTTTTATTCGAAAGATCAAAGAGAAAAAAATTCCGTATCGTTCCGTACAAGGTATCTTCGGATATACTCGCGGTGTCTTTGAAAAAGCACTTCGTGATAGAATCATCAAAGAAAATCCATGTAACTACGTCGATTTCAGATTGTGGAAAAAGCATTGTTCTGATGAGAAAAAACGTCCACCAGCACGAAGTATCATAACAGAGGAAGAGATGGAGAAATTTATGGAAGTATTGAAAAAGTCCATTAAACAAAATCCGGAATATATCCAAAATTATGGTGTCATGCTTTCGTTTTATACCGGCATGCGTGTCGGAGAACTGGCTGCATTGAGATGGGAATGTGTATCTTTTAAGGATAAATATATCCTTGTTAATAAGTCCGAGAAGATAAATTTAGACACGAAAGAAACTTATCTGGACAAGACGAAGACAGGAAAGATACGTTATGTTCCTTTGATGGACGAAGCGGCAGAACTATTGAAGCACGTTCGTAAGATCCAACTAAAAAATGGATGGAACAGTGAGTTTATTTTTGCTAATGAAAACGGTCGTGTTTCAGCGGCGGCAATTTCAGGCTGCATTCGTCGGCGGTGTCATACTGCTGGACTGGGCGAAAAGAGTATCTCATCTATGCGAAAGACATTTAACTCAAAATTGCGTTGCAGTGGAGTGTCTGCGGTTGTGGCTGCATCTATCCTGGGACATTCGCCAAGAGTAAATGAAATGAATTATACTTTTGACGTCGCCCAGATGGAATATAAACTACAACTCGTAAACAATGCGATGTTGAAAAAAAGTAATTTTCTTTAAAAAAATTTTGGATTACTTACTGATTATTTGTTGATTATTTGTCGACAAATTACCGAAATATCGTACGTTGTGGATTTGATAAAGGTTCGAATCCCTCCGTCTCCGCTATAAAAAATGGCAGAAAACGACGGAAAACCGTCGTTTTTTGTTTAAAAATCGAAAGAATGTTCTGATTACCTCGTGATTACCCCCAAAATTCGGAAAGGAAAATTTTTATTTCTACATTTCAAAACATAGGAAAAATAAAAAACTAAACAGTCGGTACTGGTATTTTCGCTGGTTTGTGTGCTGGAGACGGAAATTAAGTAGCCTAAGAAAGCAAAGAGGTGTCAGTTTTGGCACTTTTTTGTTGTAATAAAAGCTATAAATTTTGAATCCCCCCCTTGACAGACTATCAATTGATTGGTATACTATCAATTGATAGCTACAGAATGCGTTATATGGAGGTGTTATTTATAGTATTAAGTTTAAAATCAAACAAAAATGAAATAGAAAAATTTTTGCAGGATATGAAGAATATCTTAGAGGACGAATCGTTTAATATACATGATAATATAAAAGTTGTTAAATCCAAAAAGAAAGAAGAAAAAGAAAAGTATTCAACACCATATACTATGGTGGATTTGGAGTATGATGATAGTGATGTAGTGGAATGTTTAAAAGATTTAACGATTAAAGAATATTCGGAAACATTAGTGGATAAAGATAATCTAGAACCACCATTATTATATGTTTTTGGTAAAGATATCAGTAATAAACAAGTATACATTAAAGTAAAAATTAAAGGGGATAAAGCGAAGTATGTGTTATGTGTATCATTTCACTATGCGGAGTATGAGATGTCGTTCCCATATTTTAAGTAATATGGTTGAAAGGAGTTGTGTAAAATGAAAGAGTTGAAATTAATAAAAAAAATTCATATGGAATGTCCGCTGTGTGATAAAATCCATGAGGTTGATGAAATGGAGCGGACCACAACACTGACTATTAAAGGTGAAAAAGTAATTTACAATGAGAGGTTTTATTTTTGTGCTAATTCGGATGAAGATGAAAATGAGTTTGAAACAGGTGGTATGATGAACAAAAATCTGTTAAATGCTCGAAACGCATATCGGAAAAAGAAAGGTCTTTTAACTTCTGATGAAATCGTGGCAATTCGTGAAAGTTATGGCTTGTCACAAGTGGATTTGGCAAAATTGTTAGGTTGGGGAGAGGCAACTATCTCACGATATGAAAGTAAAGCAATTCAAGATGAGGCATATGATATGATGCTTCGTTTGGTTAAAGATGATCCGTTGAAAGCGATGGAACTTCTTAAGAAAAATAGTAATAAGTTTTCTGAATCAAAAAGCAAAGAAATAAAGAAAAATATTATAAAAAGAATAAATGAATATGGTAAGGAATTTCTTACTCGTCAAACTTTCAAAGGAGAATGCAAATTTTGATGAGCCTTCGGATTCTAATGGATATACATTACTGGATATAGAAAAATTGGAAACCATTATTTCCTATTTGGCTCAAAGTATGTCCTATTTTTATAAGGTTAAGCTGATGAAATCTTTATGGTATTCGGATGTTTTATATTATAAGAAAACTGGAAAATCCATGACGGGATTGGTGTATCGTCATGATAGAATGGGAGCACTTCCGGTAGGACATTATAGTTTGATGAACTTGGAAAAGTTGAATGTTTGTGAAGAAATAAGTCAAAATGATAACTCCATGTTACATGTATATCCTTGCTTAAATGTGGATTATTCTATCTTAACGAAGGAAGAAAAGTCAGTGCTTGATGATGTGATTAATAAATTTAAAGATTTTAAAGCCAGCGAGATTGTAGATTATATGCATGAGGAAATGGCGTATAGAGAAACGAAAGATGGAGAAATTATTCCATTTAGTTTGGCGAAAAACATACGGGAATTTTCTTTAACAAATTAGGATAGATAAAAAAGTGTCTTTAACACATCAATTTTTCTTCCCCTCATTCTTGAAAAAAGGTGAGAACAGGAAGAAACGCGGAAAATCAAGATAGTTTTCTGGATTTCTATAAAATCTGGTTGACATTTGAAAAAAATGTGATATACTGATTTTTAGATAAGAAATATATTGAAACCGATGAGCAAGAGTAAGTAAAAGTGAAACATTGTTTTCAGAGAGCTGCAGGTTGGTGCGATGCAGCAGCAATATCATTTTGAATGGACTTGTGAGGGCAGCTTGAAAGAGTATCGAGTAGACGCTGACGGAAGCCTGTACCGTTAACAACAGGAATGCATGGTGGTGCATGATGAGTGGGTTATACCGATTAGCCAATAAGGGTGGTACCGCAGAAGTTGATAGCCTCTGTCCCTGTTCTAGTGATAGAACAGGGACAGAGGCTTTTTTTATTGCTTTAGGTTAACTATTCAGGCCTCCTCCCACACAATCGGACAATCTCTTTTGCACACATCGTAGCAATAAACAAAAAGGAGATGTTTACGATGTTGTTAGAAAAAATTGAAAAATACGTGGCGGATTATGATGTGATCCCGGTAAAAAAAGAAATTTATGCGGATCTTGTGACGCCCATTGCGTTATTGCAGAAAATTGCAGCAAAGAAAAAACGTTTTTACCTTCTGGAAAGTGTAGAAGGAGGAGAAAAATGGGGACGTTATTCTTTCCTTGGGTACGATCCGGTCATGAGGGTATCCTGCTTTCGGGATAAGGTCGAGATCGAAGAAAAAGGAGAAAAAAAGACAATCACCACAAACGATTCGTTTCATGTGATCCGGGATATTTTAAAGAAGTACCGTTCGCCGAAGATAGAAGATATGCCGCCGTTTACCGGAGGATTTGTTGGATATTTTGCCTATGCGATGATTGAGCATGCAGAGCCGGTGTTAAACATCAAGCGAGGCGAATTTAATGATTACGATCTGATGCTTTTTGATAAAGTGATTGCGTACGACCAATTAAAACAAAAGATCATTGTTGTAGGAAATGTAAAGACCAAAGGGGATTTGCAGCAGAATCTGCAAAAGGCAGAAAAAGAGATTGATGACATTATTACTATGATTCAGGAGGAGACGAAATTACCGGAATTTCCTTCTTATGACAAAGTGAAATTTGAATGTAATGTATCCGAAAAAGAATATGAAGATATCGTCGAGAAGACAAAAGAATATATTCGAGATGGAGATATTTTCCAGGCAGTAATTTCCAGGCGGTTTGTCAGCCCTTATGAGGGAAGCCTGATTCAGCCGTATCGTGTGTTGCGGACGACAAATTCTTCTCCATACATGGTTTATATGAACCTGGATGATGTGGAGATTATGAGTACCTCACCGGAGACGCTGGTTCGCTTGCAGGATGGCAGATTGACGACATTCCCGGTCGCAGGATCCAGACCGAGAGGAAAAGACGAAGCGGAAGATGAAGCCCTTGTCAAAGACCTTCTCAGTGATGAAAAAGAATTGTCGGAGCACAATATGCTCGTGGACTTGGGACGAAATGATCTGGGACGTATCGCAGAATTTGGTACCGTGGATGTGACAAAATATATGATGATCCACAAATATTCAAAGATCATGCATATTTGTTCGCAGGTGGAAGCAGATATCCGAAGCGATGCCGATGCACTGGATGCTGTGAAATCCGTGCTGCCGGCAGGAACCTTATCCGGAGCGCCGAAGATCCGGGCTTGCGAGATCATTGACGAACTGGAAAGCGAACCGCGCGGAATATACGGAGGAGCGCTTGGCTATCTTGATTTCAGCGGAAACTTAGATACCTGTATCGCCATTCGTATGGCAGTAAAAAAAGACGGAAAGGTCTATGTGCAGGCAGGAGGCGGTATCGTCGCTGACAGCCGGCCGAGACTGGAGTACGAAGAGTCCGGCAATAAAGCAAGGGCAGTGATCGATGCGATACAAAATGCAGGAAAAGATATGACAGGAGGTTTGATGATATGATTCTCTTAATTGACAATTATGACAGTTTTTCCTATAACCTCGTTCAGTTGATCGGGGAGATCGATCCGGATGTCAAAGTGATCCGAAACGATGAAAAGACCGTGGAGGAAATTCGGGCGATGAAACCAAGTCATATCATTTTATCACCGGGACCGGGATATCCAAAAGATGCCGGTGTATGTGAAGATGTGATCCGCAGTCTTGGCGGCGAGATTCCTATTCTGGGCGTGTGCCTGGGACACCAGGCAATCTGTGAAGTGTTTGGAGCCACGATCTGTCACGCCAAACAATTGATGCATGGAAAAAAGAGCAATGTAAAAATTGATACCGAAGATCCGATTTTCCGGAATCTTCCGGAACGGATCGATGTGGCGAGATATCATTCCCTGATTGCGGGCATTGAGACAGTTCCGGAGGAACTCAAAGTCATTTCCGTGGATGATAATCAGGAAGTAATGGCAGTAAAACACAGAGAAAAAAGGATTTATGGATTACAGTTTCATCCGGAATCAATCCTGACGCCGGATGGCAGAGTGATCTTAAACAATTTTTTAAAAACAATATAATTTCAAGGAGGCAGTTATCATGGTAATCAAAGAGGCAATTCATGAGGTAATTAATGGAAAAGATTTGAGTTATGAGATGGCACAGGGTGCGATGAAAGAAATTATGTCAGGGGAAGCATCCCAGGTATTGATGGCAACCTATCTTACGGCACTTCGTATGAAAGGCGAAACCATTACGGAAATTACAGCATCTGCACAGGCCATGCGTGATCTTGGTGTACATTTGGCACCGGATTATGATGTCCTTGAAATCGTAGGAACCGGCGGAGATGAAGTGGGAACGTTTAACATTTCCACCACATCCGCATTTGTTATCGCTGCGGCAGGAATCCCGGTAGCAAAACACGGAAACCGAAGCGTATCCAGTAAAAGTGGTGCGGCAGATGTGCTCGAAAGTCTGGGAGCAGATATTGCGATTGATGATAAAAAGAGCAAAGAAGTTCTTGATAAAGTAAAAATGAGTTTCTTATTTGCACAGTATTATCATTCTTCCATGAAAAATGTCGGCCCGGTTCGTAAAGAAATGGGAGAGCGTACGATATTTAATATCCTTGGTCCGCTTACGAACCCGGCAAATGCAAGCATTCAGCTTTTGGGTGTATATAACAACGATCTGGTTGAAAAACTGGCAGAAGTCTTGAAAAATCTTGGAGTAAAACGAGGCATGGCAGTTTGTGGAAACGACGGACTTGACGAGATCACCCTTACCGGTCCGACACATTGCTGTGAGATTCGTGACGGCGGCTTGACATCCTTTGATATCACACCGGAACAATTCGGATTTGAAACCTGTGATCTGAAAGAACTGATCGGAGGAACACCACAGGAAAATGCACAGATCACAAGAGACATCTTGTCCGGAAAAGAAACCGGTGCAAAGAGAAACGTAATCTTGATGAATGCCGGAATTGCCATTTATCTCGGAAAAGAAGGCATTACGATGGAAGAGGGAGTCGCTATCGCGAAAGAAATGATCGACAGCGGAAAGGCTCTTGAGAAACTGGAAGAATTTATAAAAGAAACCAACGCCTGAGTAAGGCAGGGAGGAATCTTATGATTTTAGATGAGATCGCAGCAAAGACAAGAGAGCGGGTAGTGCGGTGCAAAGAGAACGTCAGACCGGAAGAGATGAAAAAAAAGGCACTTTCTCTGCCGTCGGAGACGGGGTTTCCTTTTGAAAAGCAATTGAAAAAGGACGGTGTTTCCTTTATCTGCGAAATAAAAAAAGCGTCTCCATCCAAAGGCGTGATCGCAGAACATTTTCCGTATCTTGACATTGCGGCGGAATACGAAAAAATAGGTGCTGACTGCATTTCGGTATTGACAGAACCGGATTATTTTATGGGAAGCACCGAATATTTGAAAGAAATTCATGAAAAAGTAGATGTTCCTCTGCTTCGGAAGGATTTTACCGTGGATGAATATATGATCTATGAGGCGAAGGTGATCGGAGCGAGTGCCGTGCTTTTGATTTGTTCTCTTTTGAACGAGGAGACCCTTTGGGAGTGGATCACACTAAGCCACAGTCTTGGACTTTCGGCATTGGTGGAGGCGCATGACGAAGAAGAGATTCAGATGGCGGTACGCGCCGGAGCAA
>ERZ826016.3609-NODE-3609-length-10419-cov-3.037244_pt1 | contig 10419 bp, 18 predicted proteins | sample MGYA00519872_ERZ826016 | MGnify/ENA primary metagenome ERZ826016 (study PRJEB31778, sample SAMEA3449218) | human gut metagenome | biome: human gut; feature: human-associated habitat; material: faeces | place: United Kingdom | collected 2010/2012 ... | reverse complement strand
TGTTTTTTATTACATTCAATTCTGCGTTTTTTTTCTGTTCTATTTTAAGAATTTGTTGCGCCTTTTGTTTTTCAACAGCATTGATTTTTTCTGTTTCGTGCGGGCTTAGTTTTTGATTTTTTATATTGTTTATCGCTTGTTCTACAGATATTTTGCCATCACTTAAATCATCAAGTTCTTTTAAAAATTTTATTAGCGGCTCAATATCTCCTTTTTCAAATTTGCAAGTATCGAATGCAACAATACCCTCAAAGATAGTTTCGTTGTTTCCGGGTTCTTTGTTTGCAAAATAATTCAAACGTTCTTTAAACTGTTCTACGTTAAAATGCTCGTAATCTCTTTGTGCTTTTTCTATTGCATCTGAAGATACCATAAGCTGTTTGATTTTTTCCGGAAGCTTTTCAAATTTATATTCTGGTTCATGAATCGATGAGATATTGAATGTTTGATTAGAATTAGTATATTGTGCATTTTTGTGATTTTAAAAAAGCTGAGATTGTACTTTGTGTACATCGAAGTTTTTTAAAATTGCAAAATGAGCAATATCCGGATTATAATCTTTAATTTGTCAAATTGATTAAAATTATTAAGATGTGAATTTTTAATATTTATCACAAGGTGAAGCTATATATCTATATGCTGAGGTTTGTAATAAATATTGAAAATTTGCAGATTAATGATTTTTATCGATTTGGATTATTTTTTACTCTTACTAACTAACTTTCTAGGACCTTTTCTTGTTCTAGCATTAGTTTTTGTTCTTTGTCCTCTTACAGGTAATCCTTTTCTATGTCTTAATCCTCTGTAGCATCCGATTTCTGTAAGTCTTTTAATGTTAAGAGCAACTTCTCTTCTTAAATCTCCCTCAACTTTGTATGATTCGTCAATAACTTTTCTTATATCATTAACTTGATCATCTGTTAAGTCTTTTATTCTAGTATCTGGATTAATTCCAGCTTTTGCTAGTATTTTTTGAGAGCTTGTTAATCCTATTCCATAAATATATGTAAGTCCTATTTCTACTCTTTTTTCTTTAGGTAAATCTACTCCTGCTATACGAGCCATATTATTTTGCACCTCCAAAATTTTTCTTTTATTATATTTATTATTAGTTTGTCTTTGTATTCTCTAAAGGTGAAATGCACCCCGCTACGGGTCTTTAGATATTCTCAAGACATATATATAAACACAAATTTGATATGTAAATTTTTATTTTATAAATAAACTTTCACAGCCGCTACCTAATTTGTGTTATAAACAATTAAAAAAACAAATTATCCTTGTCTTTGTTTGTGTTTAGGGTTTTCGCATATAACTCTAATTACACCTTTTCTTTTTATTACTTTGCATTTGTCACATATTTTCTTTACTGATGGTCTTACTTTCATTTTTTGCACCTCCTATTTATAAGTCTTAAAACTTTATATTATTTGGGTTAAATTTAAACTTTATTATTTTGCTCTCCAGATTATACGACCTCTTGATAAGTCATATGGTGATAATTCTACTTTTACTTTATCACCTGGTAGAATTTTTATATAATTCATTCTAAGTTTTCCTGAAATATGGGCTAATATTTGATGTCCATTTTCTAGTTCTACTTTAAAATTTGTATTTGGTAATGCTTCTACAACAGTACCTTCTACTTCTATAACATCTTCCTTTGCCAAGATATCCCCTCCTATAAGAGCAATTTATTATTATACATAATTTTTCCATTTTGATAATAACTACTATATTATACATTATTTTTTTAGGATTGTCAATATTTCTGGCTCTTTTTCTGTAATTAAAATTGTATTTTCATAATGAGCTGCCATTGTTCCATCTTCTGTTATGATTGTCCATCCATCATCTAATTCTAAAATATTTGGTTTTCCTTGTATTACCATTGGTTCTATCGCTAGAGTCATACCTGGTTCAAGTCTTATTCCTCTTCCTGCTTTTCCATAGTTTGGTATTCCTGGATCTTCATGCATTTCTCTTCCTATACCATGTCCTTGAAATTCTCTAACTACTGAAAATCCTTGTGAATGAACATACTCTCCTATTGCGTGACAAATGTCTCCTATTCTATTTCCTGGTTTTGCATATTTTATTCCTTCGAAAAATGCTTGTTTTGTAACATCTACTAATCTTTTATTTTCTTTTGATGTTTCCCCTACTATAAATGTTCTTGCTGCATCTCCATTAAATCCATTTTTTAGAGCTACTGTATCAACACTTACAATGTCTCCTTCTTTTATAACTCTATTTCTTGATGGTATACCATGTATTACTTCATCATTTACTGAAACACAAGTTGCAGCTGGAAACTTAGGTACTCCTCTTATTCCTGGGTCATATCCTATTTGAGCTGGTGTTGCCCCTAAGCTTCTCATTGTTTTTTCAGCTAATTTGTCTAATTCATATGTTGTCATTCCTGGTTTTATATTTTTTTCTAATTCTTCATAAGTCAATGCAACTACTTTGCAGACTTGTCTCATTAATTCAATTTCTCTTTTTGATTTAATTGTTACCACTTTAGGTCTACTCCTTTTTATATATTACAATTTTTTATTTTAATTGTTCTACTATATCATTTGCTACATCTTCACCTAATCTGTTTATTGATTTGCTTACTACTTCTGTAACCAAATTACCTTTATTTTCGTAGTACTCTACTAATGGTGCTGTTTGTTCAAAATAATTTTTTAGTCTTGCTCTTACTGTTTCTTCATTATCGTCTTTTCTTGTTACTAATTCTGAACCACATTTATCACATTTTCCTTCAACTTTTGGTGGATTTAATACTATGTTGTATATTGCTTTACATTCTTGATTTGAGCAAACTCTTCTATTTACTATTCTTTCTATAATTTCTTCTTCTGGTGTTGTTAGATTATATACTTTATCAACTTTTTTACCTTTTGAAGCTAATATTTTATCTAATTCTTCTGCTTGTTTTACTGTTCTTGGAAATCCATCTAAGATTATTCCATTTTCTACATCTGGTTCATTTAATCTATCTTCTATTATTTTTATTGTTACATCATCTGGTACTAAATTTCCTTTTGAAATATAGCTATCCGCTAATTTCCCTAGTTCAGTTCCTTCTTTTATATTTTTTCTAAATATGTCTCCTGTTGATACTTGTGTAAATCCTAATTTGTCTTGTAACTTTCCAGCTACTGTTCCTTTTCCTGTTCCAGGCGCACCTAACATTATAATAATCATTTTTCATCTCTCCTTTTTATAAGATTATTTTGGTAATAATCTTTATAATAATTATCACTTTTGATAATCATTATAAAAACTATTTTTATAAACCATTATAGGGTGATATAATTAAATTATCTCTATAATTATATCTCCCCATAATTTTATTTATTATTCCAAAAATCCTTTATAATGTCTCATTACTAATTGTGACTCTAATTGTTGTATTGTTTCTAATGCGACACCTACAACGATTAATATAGATGTACCACCAAAAGCAATATTTAAACTTGTAAATCTTAATAACATTGGTAGTATAGCAATAATTGCTAAGAAAAATCCACCGAACCATGTTAATTTAGATATTATTGATGATAAATATTCTGTTGTTGGTTTTCCAGCTCTAATTCCTGGAATGAATCCACCATTTTGTTTTATGTTATTTGAAACTTCTGCTGGATTAAATGTAGCATATGTATAGAAGAATGTAAATGCCATTATTAACACTAAGTATACTAATGCATTTGCAATTGAATACCCAATTCCTACACTTGAAGATGATGTAGCTATTGAGAATTTATATAATCCTGCTAAAAATCCAGTTTTGCTTCCAATATCACTTACAAATATTTGTATAATCATTGCTGGGAATGTTAAGAATGATGATGCAAATATTATAGGCATAACTCCAGCCATTGCTAATTTTAATGGAATATGCGTATTTTGTGCTCCAACCATTTTTCTTCCTACAACTTTTTTAGAGTATTGCACTGGAACTCTTCTTTCTGCTTGTTGTACAAATACAACTCCAGCTACTAATATAATAGCTCCTATTAATATTCCTATTGCCATTAGTAATCCTGTTGTGCTAAATCCTGCATCTGTCATTATTAAATTCCATAATGTTGTTACAAAACTTGGTAAACCTGATATGATACCAACAAATATAATCATTGAAATTCCATTTCCAATTCCTTTACTGGTTATTTCATCACCAAGCCACATTAATATTGATGTTCCTGCAACTAAGGCAATTACAACCATTGCTCCTGTTGCAAAGTTTGTATTTACGAAGATTCCAGAAGATTTATAAGATACAAATACTCCTATAGCTTCAACTAATGCTAAAACTAATGTTAATATTTTTGTGTATCTGTTTATCTTCTTTCTTCCTTCTTCTCCACCTTCTTTAGTTAATCTTTCTAAAGATGGTATAATCATAGCTAATAATTGTATAACTATTGATGCTGTGATATAAGGGCTAATTGACATTGCAAAAACAGAAAATCTAGAAAATGCCCCTCCTGAAATAATATCTATTAATCCTGCAATTCCATTATTTGAGTTCATTGCTTCATTTAATGTTATACTGTTTACTCCTGGAACTGTTATATAACATCCTAATCTAAAAATTACGATTAATAATAATGTATATAATATTCTTTTTCTTACATCAGGTGTTTTTAATGCATTTTTGATTGTTTTAAACAACTAAATCACCTCAGCCTTTCCGCCTAAAGCTTCAATTTCTTCTTTTGCTTTTGCAGTAAATCTTGTAGCTTTTACGTTTAATTTTTTATCTAGTTTTCCTGTTGCTAATATTACTATTCCGTCATTTACTTTTCCTATAATTCCGTCTGCTAATAAAGTTTCTGCTGTAACGTCTGTTACTGTTGATTTATTTAACATTGTTAAAGTTACTTCTGTGTAATCTTTTGCATTTATGTTATTAAATCCTCTTTTTGGTAATCTTCTATATAATGGTGTTTGACCACCTTCGAATCCTCTTCTTACTCCACCGCCAGATCTAGCTTTTTGTCCTTTATGTCCTCTTCCTGATGTTTTTCCTAGTCCTGAACCGATTCCACGTCCAACTCTTCTTCTTGAAACTCTACCTTCTGCTGGTTTTAATTCTCCTAGTTTCATTTTATGCTTGCACCTCCTTAATCTTTTATAACATCTTTATTTTATTATAATATTTCTTCTACTTTTTTACCTCTTTTTTTAGCTACTTGCTCAGCTGTTTGCATTGCTTTTAATCCTTCGATAGTAGCATAAACAACGTTTCTTGGATTGTTTGTTCCAATAACTTTTGTTCTTATGTTTCTGTATCCTGCAAGCTCTAATACTGGTCTAACGCTACCTCCAGCTATAAGTCCAGTACCAACAGCAGCTGGTTTTAATAAAACTTTTGCACTACCAAATTTTCCAACAAATTCGTGTGGTACTGTTGTATCAACGATTGGTACTTCTACTAAGTTCTTTTTAGCTTCTTGAATAGCTTTTTTGATAGCATCTGGAACTTCAGCAGCTTTACCATTTCCAACACCAATATGTCCATTTTCGTCACCAACTACAACTACAGCACTAAATCTAAAAGTTCTACCACCTTTAACAACTTTAGCAACTCTATTTATAGCAACAACTTTTTCTTTTAATTCGTTTTTTTCTTCCATCGGTTTTTATTTTCTCCTTTCCTAGAACTCTAATCCGCCTTCTCTTGCAGATTCTGCTAATGCTTTTACTACACCATGATATATGTATCCACCACGGTCAAAAACTACAGTTTTGATATTTTTTTCTATTGCTTTTTTAGCTATCATTGTTCCAACTTCTTTAGCAGCTTCGATATTAGCGTGTTTTTCTTTAATATCTTTGTCTAATGTTGAACAACTTACTAATGTTTTTCCAGCAACGTCATCTATAATTTGTACATATAAGTTTGTGTTACTTCTATATACACATAATCTTGGTCTTTCAGCTGTTCCGGAAATTTTTGTTCTAACTCTTATATGTCTTCTTGTTCTTTCCATTTTTCTATCTGTTTTCTTAACCATTTTTATTCTCCTTTCACTCACTTTGTTCGTTCATCATAAATTTAAAATTTCTCCGAAATTATAAATTTACGAATCATTCGCTTCGCTCATTCATCGTCATCTAAAATTTTTTCAAAATTTTATCTGCCAAATCACATTGTTCAGCTTAATTTCTATTTACCTGTTTTTCCTTCTTTACGTCTAATAACTTCATCAGCATATTTAATACCTTTACCTCTATATACTTCTGGTGGTCTTTTTGATCTAACAACTGCTGCTGTTTGACCAACTAATTCTTTATCAATTCCTCTTACTATTATTGTATTTGGATTTGGTACATCAAAAGTAATTCCTTCTGGTGCTTCAAATATTACTGGGTGTGAATATCCTAAAGTTAGGTTTAATCCTGTTCCTTGTTTTGCAACTCTGTAACCAACTCCGTTGATTTGTAATTCTTTAGTATATTCGTGTGTTACACCTATTATCATGTTATTAATTAATGTTCTTGTTAAACCATGTAAACTTCTATTAGCAGCTTCATCGTTAATTCTAGAAACTTTAATTGTGTTTTCATTCATTTCTAAAGAAATGTTTTCATGAATTTCTCTTTCTAATGTTCCTTTTGGTCCTGTTACAGTGATTTTGTGTCCATCTATTGTAACTTTTACTTCTGCAGGAACTGTTATAGGTTTATTTCCTATTCTTGACATTATCTTTTCCTCCTTCTTTTTTGAATATGTCATATAGCTTTCGCCTTTTTATTTCATGGATTATATTACCAAACGTATGCTAATACTTCTCCACCTACTCCTAATTCTCTTGCTTCTTTATCTGTTTTTAATCCTTTTGAAGTTGAGATTATAGCTATTCCTAAACCATTTAAAACTTTTGGTAATTCTTCTTTTGAAGCATATACTCTTAGTCCTGGTTTACTAATTCTTTTTAATCCGTCGATTACTCTATTTCCTTTTTCGTCATATTTTAAAGTAACTCTTATTATTCCTTGATTGTCATCTTTTATTTCTTCGAAAGATTTGATATATCCTTCTTTGAATAATATTTCAGCAATTCCTAATTTCATATTTGATGCAGGTATATCTACTGTTTTGTGTTTAGAAGTGTTTGCATTTCTAATTCTTGTTAACATATCTGCGATTGGATCTGTTGTATTCATTTTTTTCCTCCTTTTCTTTTATTTCATCAAGATTTTACCAGCTTGCTTTTTTAACACCTGGTATTTCTCCTTTATGTGCTAATTCTCTAAAACATACACGACAAATACCATATTTTCTGATATAAGCATGTGGTCTTCCACATATTTTACATCTGTTATATTCTCTTGTTGTGTATTTTTGTGGTCTAGCTTGTTTTACTTTCATTGATTTTTTAGCCATAGTTTTGATTTTCCTCCTTAACTTTAATAATTAGTTTTTGAAAGGCATTCCCATAAGTTTTAATAATTCTTTTGCTTCTTCATCTGAATTAGCTGTTGTTACAAATATGATATCCATTCCTCTTAATTTATCAACTTTATCATATTCGATTTCTGGGAATATTAATTGTTCTTTTATACCCATAGAGTAATTTCCTCTACCGTCGAAAGAATTTCCTGAAACTCCTCTAAAATCTCTAACTCTTGGAAGTGCTACGTTGAATAATTTGTAAGCAAAGTCATACATTTTATCTGCTCTTAATGTTACTTTACAACCTACATTTACACCTTCTCTTAATTTAAATGCAGCGATTGATTTTCTAGCTTTAGTTACTACTGGTCTTTGACCTGTAATTTGCATTAAATCGTTCATTGCGTTTTCTAATGATTTAGGATTTTCTTTTATATCTCCTAATCCTATATTGATTACTATTTTGTCAAGTTTTGGAACTTGCATTACTGATTTATATTCAAATTTTTTCATTAATGCTGGGATTACTTCTTTTTCATATTGTTCTCTTAATTTTTCCATTCTTTGTTAATCCTCCTTTCTTCTATTTCAATTTTGCTCCGCATTTTTTACAAATACGTTCTTTTTTATCTTTTTCTATACTATATCCTACTTTTGTAGTTTTTCCACATTTAGGACATACAACATTTACTTTTGCTGATGGAATAGCACATTCTACTGCTATAATTCCACTTTCATCTCCTTGTTTTCTAGCTTTTACGTGTTTTTTTCTAACGTTTACGCCTTTTACAACGATTTTATCAGCTTTTGGTGATACTTCTAAGACTTCTCCTGTTTTTCCTTTGTCATTTCCTGATAAAACTTGGACATTGTCTCCTTTTTTTATTCTCATTAGAGATTGCCTCCCTTCTTATTTTTTATAATACTTCTGGAGCTAGAGATAATATTTTCATATAATCTTTTTCTCTTAACTCTCTTGCAACTGGTCCAAAGATACGTGTTCCTTTTGGTGTTCCATCTTCTTTTATTATTACAGCTGCGTTTTCATCAAATTTTATATATGAACCATCTGGTCTTCTTAATCCTTTTTTAGATCTTACTATAACAGCTTTTACAACATCACCTTTTTTAACAACGCCACCTGGTGTTGCTGATTTAACTGAAGCAACTATTACATCACCTATGTTAGATGTTTTTCTGTATGATCCACCTAAACATCTAATACACATAATTTCTTTTGCACCTGTGTTGTCTGCTACTTTTAATATTGTTTGTTGTTGTATCATTACCTGTGTTCCTCCTTTATTTATTTTATAATTGCTTTTTCAACAATTTCAACTACTCTCCATCTTTTATCTTTAGAAAGTGGTCTTGTTTCCATGACTTTAACTTTGTCACCAATTTGGCAAGCATTTTCTTCGTCATGTGCTTTTAATTTATATGTTCTTTTTACTGTTTTTCCATATACGTCATGTCTTACACTTGTTTCAACTGCTACTACAACTGTTTTGTCCATTTTATTAGATTTTACAGTTCCTATCATAGTTTTACGAAGATTTCTTTCTTCCATTTATGAATCCTCCCTCTTCTTTGTTATTTAACATTATGCTTTAGCTTCTGCTATTTTTCTTTCTGTTAATACAGTATTTATTTTAGCTATATCTTTTTTTACTTCTTTTATTTTCATTGGATTGTCTAATCCGTTTGTAGCTAAACTAAATTTTAATTTGAATAATTCTGTTTTTAGTTCACCTAATTCTTTTTCTAAATCTGGTGAAGACATTTCTCTTATTTTACTAATCTTCATCATTTCCACCTACCTTTTCAGTTTCTCTGGCAACGAATTTTGTTTTATTAGGTAGTTTATTCATTGCAAGTCTTAAGGCTTCTCTAGCTGTTTCTTCTGGTACACCAGCGATTTCAAACATTACTCTTCCTGGTTTAACTACAGCTACCCAATATTCTGGAGCACCTTTACCTTTACCCATACGAGTACCGATTGGTTTAGAAGTTATTGGTTTGTCTGGGAATATTTTAATCCAAACTTTTCCACCTCTTTTAATATAACGAGTCATAGCAATTCTGGCTGCTTCTATTTGGTTACTTGTAACTAAAGCAGCTGTTACAGCTTGTATTCCGTATTCTCCATCTGTAACTCTATTTCCTCTTGTTGCTTTTCCTCTCATTCTACCTTTTTGCATTTTTCTATGTTTTGTTCTTTTTGGCATTAATGGCATTATTGGTCTCCTCCTTCCATTTTTTTAGTTGGAAGAACTTCACCTTTATAAATCCAAACTTTTACACCGATTTTTCCGTATGTTGTATCTGCTTCTGCGAATCCATAATCTATATCAGCTCTTAAAGTTTGTAATGGAATATTTCCTTCTTTGTAGAATTCAGTTCTAGCCATGTCTGCTCCACCTAATCTTCCTGATACTGAAGTTTTTATTCCTAAAGCACCAGCTTTAAGTGATTTTTGCATACATTGTTTCATAGCTCTTCTGAATGAAATTCTTCTTTCTAGTTGTCCTGCAATATTTTCTGCTACTAATTGTGCATCTGTATCGATGTTTTTAACTTCTACGATATTTAAGTTAACATCTTTTCCTATTAATTTAGCTAATTCAGCTCTAACGCTTTCTGCTCCAGCTCCACCTTTACCGATAACTATACCAGGTTTTGCTGTACATAAATTAACTTTTACCATTTTAGCTGTTCTTTCGATTTCTATTTTAGAAATTCCAGCAGCATATAGTTTTTTCTTTAAAAATTTACGGATTTTTTGGTCTTCTACTAGGTAATCTGAAAAGTTTTTAGAATCTGCATACCATTTAGAATTCCAATCTTTGATAATTCCAACTCTTGCCCCTGTTGGATGTACTTTTTGACCCATGGTTAAATTAAGCCTCCTTTTCTTTTAATACTATTGTTATATGACTTGTTCTTTTTCTAATTCTTACTGCTGAACCTTTTGCAGCTGGTCTTATTCTTTCTAATGTTGG
>ERZ826016.3606-NODE-3606-length-10427-cov-2.917567_pt1 | contig 10427 bp, 12 predicted proteins | sample MGYA00519872_ERZ826016 | MGnify/ENA primary metagenome ERZ826016 (study PRJEB31778, sample SAMEA3449218) | human gut metagenome | biome: human gut; feature: human-associated habitat; material: faeces | place: United Kingdom | collected 2010/2012 ... | reverse complement strand
ACATCGCTTACTATAAAAAAGGGTAAAAAAGCGACGATCAAAGCCACTGCAATGCCAAAAACAAAAATAACATATCAGTCTAAGAACAAGAAAGTCGCTACAGTAAACAGTAAAGGTGTTGTCCGGGGCATTCGGAAAGGAAAGACAACCATTCTTGTCACAGCGAATGGGAAAACTGTTAAAGTTCAGATTACCGTAAAATAATTTCAAATAAAAATCTGAAATTCTTTCAAAAATAGGTTGACGAACTGGGGAAATATGTTATAATCTCATCTTTGACAGTTGATTAGTTAAAAAAGTGCCACAATCCCTGTAAATACAAGGGGTGTGGCACTTTTATCTGCATACACGAAATATAGTAATGTTTTATCTCCGCTTACTTTTTTTCTGAATTCCTTTTATTTTCCGTTTTGTTATGAATTGATAGTCCGTTCTGAATCCGCAGGTTTCATGGAGATCGTCAGTGATTTCCTGACGCTCATATACCGGCATGAAGCCCTGTTCTTCTATATCCGTAAATTTTATGTCTTTTAAAGTGTGAAGTAATTGTTCTGTGGTATAAGTCCCTTTCAAGGAGCGGTTTAATAACCGGAAATGTAACAGAGCAAGAAAACAGGTAAGAAAATGAGCCTTAATTCGGTCTTCACGGTTTAAGTAAACGGGTCTGGCTTCAAAGTCTGTTTTCATAGTTCTGAAACAGTCTTCAATCTGCCATCTTCCTTCACTGACTTTTAAGATATCTGCAACGTTATCATCAAGCAGGTCTGTACATACCGCATAAAGCCCGTCATACATTTCTTCTTCAGCAATCTTATCCGTATCGAGATAATAGTGGATCTTAGCTTTTTCTCCTTCGTTGGTTACAGCTACCTTATTTACAAATCTTGCAGGATCATTTGGATTTTTGCGCTGTTTTTTTAGAGAGCCATTTGCAACCATTTTTTCTGCCCGACAGATCTGCTCCGCACGGATGGCTTTCTGATAAGCGGCATATTTAGGGGAGTAGGTTATGATCAATCTTTGATCCAGTTTTTTTGTTGTAAATGGTTCGTCTTTATAATAAAGCTGGTTCTTGTCATCATCTGTCAGTTTTGTGAGGTCAACAGGTTTATCATCTGAGAGACGTTTGAAGCCAGTTTTCTTTAAAGCCCATGCCCGGTCTTCAGCAGGCAGCTTTTTGATGGACTGAGTGACAATAAATGCCCTCTGTCCCATGTGATTAAGAACACGGTTATCCTCAGAAGCAAGTCCGGCGTCACTGCAATAGATAAACTTATCACAGCCGAATTGTTGGAGAATCTTTGTTTCTAAAGGTTTTAAGGATTTCTGCTCATTTTGGTTTCCAGGAAAGAGTGAGAAAGCCAAAGGTATTCCGTCACCATCCGTAAAGAGACCCATTTGAATAATGGGATTCGGACGGTGCTCTTTGCTTTTTCCGTATTTTTTATCTCCATCTTCCTGTTCGATTTCAAAGTAGTAGTTTGTGCAATCATAATAAAGGATCCGATCCATTCTGTCACCAAGAAAAAAGCTGTTTTTATAAACTTCTGATTGAATAAAATCCATTTCAGAAGCAAGAACAGAAAGAGCTCGGTAAACATCATGAAGTTCATAAGTTGGAGGCTCAAGGAACTGTTTTGCTGCTCGAAAGGAAGAACTTTTGCTGGAAGGTTCCAGAACCCTTGTATAAATTAAATCAGATAAAATCGCATTAAGATCATACTCGAATTTATGTCGGCTTTTGATTTTTCGGCAGACAGAATCGAGCTTAAGTCCATAGTAAATAGACTGAAGAAAAAGATATCCGCCAGAAAAAAGTTTCTGCTTATTATAGTCCATGAGTCTGTTGGAATGAAATGGGATCATGACAGTAGCATCCTCTTTTTCACTTTTATATTTCAGTGTTTCAAGACGAGCCTGTTCATTTGCCCATTCAACAACTCCGTCACGATCCGTGTGGAGCTGCGCTGATAATTCAGCTAACGTACCTAATTTTCGGATGGTTTTGGAAGTACTTTTCCCATTGGCATTTGTATAGGACTGAGTGATGTAAAAGGACTCAGAATTTTTTGATTTTGATGTTGTTATACGCACAATAATCACCTCTGTCACCATTATACCACATATCACTAAATATTACTATATAATAAAAATAAAAATTTGACAAAAAAATAAGCCTATTTCAAGGCTTTGTGGTACTTTTTTGGATTTCAATGTGTCAAACTCCCGTGTTTATGAAAGTTGTGTTTTTCTTGGCAATATGTTACAATTACTCCATATAAATTTATAACTTTTCTAGACAGAAAGTAAAAGGGGAACGTCATGAAGTGTATTAAAACAACGGACGCGGTAGGACATGTACTGTGCCATGATATTACCAGAATTGTGAAGGATGTGGTAAAAGATACAGCCTTTCGTAAAGGACATATTGTACAGGAAGAAGATATTCCGGTTTTGCTATCTCTGGGAAAAGACCGTCTTTATGTGTGGGAGAAGGATGAAAATACTTTGCATGAAAATGAAGCAGCGCAGATTCTGTGTGATGTGTGTATCAATGAGAATATGCATCCAACGGATGTAAAAGAAGGAAAAATTGAGTTGATTGCAGATTGTGACGGAGTATTTCAGGTGGATGTGCCGAGGCTGGATGCTATTAATGAGATCGATGAGATTATGATTGCCACCCGTCATACAAATTTCCCGGTAAAAAAAGGTGACCGTCTTTTAGGAACCCGTGTGATTCCGCTGGTGATTGCAAAAGAAAAAATGGATTTGGTGAAGAAAACAGCAGGAGAAAAACCGCTGGTATCGCTGGCACCTTATAAGAAACGGAAGGTAGGAATTGTAACCACCGGAAATGAAGTATTTTATGGAAGAATTAAGGATACTTTCACACCGGTAATCATCGAAAAAATGAAATCTTACGGTGCTGAAATTCACGGACATATTCTGTGCAATGATGATATGGAAAAAATCACTGCCGCTATTATGAAATTAAAAGAAGAAGGGGCAGATCTGATTGTCTGTACCGGTGGTATGAGCGTGGATCCAGATGATAAGACACCGGGCGCGATCAAAAATACAGGAGCGAGAATCGTATCTTATGGTGCTCCGGTACTTCCGGGAGCGATGTTCCTGTTATCCTATCTGGAAGATGGCACACCGGTAATGGGACTGCCAGGATGTGTGATGTATGCAAAAGCCACCGTATTTGATCTTGTTCTGCCACGTATTATCGCAGGTATAGAAGTGACAAAAAAAGATCTGGCACATATGGGAAATGGCGGATTCTGTCTTGGCTGCAAAGAATGTCATTATCCGAACTGCAGCTTTGGAAAGGGCGTATAAGAGCAGGACAGAAGGAATAAGCATGGAAAAGCTTACGGTAGAGCAGGCACTGGAAGCACTGCTGGAACATACAAAAGTAATGGAGGAAACGGAAACTGTACCACTTTTGCAGGCATGTGGAAGAGTGTTGGCAAAGGATATGATTGCAGGATTTGATAACCCGCCGTTTGACAGATCACCTGTGGATGGTTATGCCTGCAAAGCGGAGGATATAACGGATGCATCAGAAAGTCATCCGGTACAGTTGACGGTATTGGAAGAGATTGATGCGGGGCAGTATTCCAGAGTCACAGTGGAAAAGGGGCAGGCGGTTCGGATTATGACAGGCGCAGCTATTCCGAAAGGCTGTGACTGCTGTGTCCGTCAGGAGGATACAGATTATGGAGAAGAGACTGTCAGAATCTTCCGTCCGACCGGACAGTGGCAGAATTACTGTTATCGGGGAGAGAATTTTAAAAATGGAACGGTTCTTTTGAAAAAGGGTGACAAAATTGGATTTATTGAAGCAGGTATACTGGCCAGTATGGGAGTCATAAAAGTGAAGGTTTATCGTCGAGTAAGAGCAGCTGTTCTGACTACCGGAGATGAAGTAATGGCACCCGGAAAAAGATTGATTCCGGGGAAGATTTATGATTGTAATCAGGGACTTCTGGCGGCTCGCATGAAAGAATTTGGTGCAGAACTGGTGGAAGTGGCAGCCATAGAGGATCGCCCGCAGGCTATGACAGCAGCACTTGAGAGAATTGCACCATCGGTGGATCTGATCGTTACCACAGGTGCAGTATCCGTAGGAAAGAAAGATATTATGCATGAAGCACTGGAAATGGCCGGAGCAAAACGTATTTTCTGGCATATTCAGATGAAACCTGGCATGCCGACATTATTTTCCATGTATCAGGATACACCGGTGATCAGCCTGTCTGGAAATCCGTTTGGTGTAGCCGTCAGTATTGATTTGCTACTTCGCCCGGTATTGCATAAAATGACACAGGATGAGGCATTGAAAACGGTACGAAAAAAATGTCTGTTGAAGAATAAATTCAGCAAAACAATACGTGGACGCAGGTATGTCCGTGCTATGACAGACGGAGAAACGGTAACAATTCCAACAGGTCTTCATTCCAATGGAGTGTTGTCGAGTATGGCTGGCTGTAACTGTCTGATTGAAATGCAGGAAGGACAAACCGGTACCAGAGCAGGAGAGATGGCAGAAGTGATTTTGTTATGAGACAGAAAAAACAACGGATTCTGGCAGTCAACGGAGTGAAAAATTTCGGAAAAACAACATTGATTACGAAGCTTTTGACAGAATTGAAAAAAAGAGGGTTGGAAGTGCGGTTATTAAGCATGACGGTCATGATTTCCAGGCAGACGTTCCGGATACTGACAGCTGGAAATATGCTCAGGCCGGGGCTTGTGGCACCTGTGTATTTTCCGAACAGAAACATATGGTGATTAAATATTACAGACCGGAAGAATTGGGAGAGATGTTATCTGGCATCCCATTTTTTGGCTTGGAAGAAACAGGCAGACTGACGGATTATATTATGGAGAAATGGAGTAAATAAAATATGAATGTAGGAGCAGTGATTGTGGCTGCGCAGGATCTGACCCAGGATAAAATGGGGAATGAAGAACTGGAGACCTTTCTTCCTATGCTGTCTTTAGAAGGAACGACGGTAATCAAAAGAGAAATTTATATTCTCCGAAAGGCAGAAATATCACCGATTATTGTAGTTGGAGGCTATCAGGCAGCAGTGCTGAAAAACCATATCTGCCACAACGGCGTGATTTTTGTAGAAGATCAGGAGTATGACTGCCATGATTGGATGGCATCAGCGCAAGTGGGAATAAAGACAGCTAGGGAACAACTTTGTGACAGCGTGATTGTAATTCCGGTGGAATGTCCTGCATTTAGATTAGAAACCATAGAGCGGCTGCGGGAATGCGGCGAGAATACGATTTTATCTTATGATCACACTCCGGGAAAAATACGGTTACAGATGTGTCAGGCGTCGGAGAAAGAATGCTTGTTAGATGTGAACGACGATGGAATTCTGTATGATATTACGAAGGATGCTCAGCTGGAAAAGGCAAGAACTTATGTTCGCCAGATACGTGATTCCAGAGCTTTGAGTTTGAAAACAAAACTTGTATTGTCTAAAACAGAGGACTTTTTCGGACCGGGATTGTTTCATTTGCTTCAATTTATCGATGAGACGGGATCTATACAGGCGGCAGCAAAGCAGATGGGAATGTCTTATTCCAAATGTTGGAAACTGCTGAACCGGGCAGAAGAGCAGATGGGATTTCCGTTTCTGAATCGTAACAACGGAGGAAGACATGGCGGTAATTCTACGATCACTGAAGAAGGCAGGGAATTTATGAACCGCTATCAGGCCATGTTGGAAGATATCAGTCGTATCAGTCAGAATTTTTTTGATGTATATTTCCAGGATTATCAGTAAATATTCATAAAAAATTATATCCCCATTGCGTAAAATATTGACAAGTTTGCCTAATGGGGATATAATTTTTTTAGCGAGTGTTTTTTGAAAAAATAACGAAGGAGGTATTTATGATGAATACTTGGAAAAAAGCTGGAGCATTATTTTTCACAGGAGTATTTGCTTTTGGAATGTGTATGGGAGTGTCGGCAGAAGAACAGACGGATGTGGTGGTATTTGCAGCAGCATCCATGACAGAGACACTGACAGAGATTCAGGAAATGTACAAAGAGGTGGAGCCAAATGTAAATCTGGTATTTACATTTGATTCTTCAGGAACCTTAAAGACTCAGATTGAAGAAGGCGCACAGTGCGACATTTTCTTCTCGGCAGCTACAAAGCAGATGGATGCTTTAACTGAAGAAGGTTATGTAATCGATGGTTCTGTGACAAATTTACTGGAAAATAAAATCGTATTAATCAAACCAACCGGAGAAGAAACAGCAGTTACCGGATTTGATAATATTACAGAGGCTTCCAGCCTTGCACTTGCAGGTGAAGATGTTCCGGTTGGACAGTATGCAAGAAAATTATTTGAAAATATCGGAAATCTTGATGATGTAATGGCGATGGAAATCAACGAAGGTGCAAATGTTACAGCAGTGCTTACAGCGGTAGCAGAAGGAAGCAACGAAGTTGGTGTTGTATATGCGACAGATGCAGCTTCTATGGCAGATAAGGTTGAAGTAATTGTGGAAGCAACAGCAGACCAGGTTGACCCGGCAGTCTATCCGATTGGATTAATTGAAGATAAAGAAGCAAGTGATGCAGAAGTAAAAGCTGCAGAAGAATTTAAAGAATATGTTGCAACAGACCCAGCACCAATGGAATTATTAACAGCAGCGGGATTTAACCAAATCAAGTAAGTCCCCCTACTTCAATTGCGAATATCCACTTGACACAGTATACAGAACAGTAAAAAATAGAATACATACATAAAATTAAAAAGGGGGTGAAGATCTATGGCTGAAATTTTAGAGACAATAAATTGGAGTCCTCTTTTTATTTCTCTGAAAACAGGTATTCTTGCGACTGTGCTTGCGTTTTTTGCAGGAATTGCAGCCGCAAGGTTTATTATGAAATTAAATAATACCGCAAAAGCAGTTGTAGATGGATTATTGACACTTCCAATGGTACTTCCGCCTACGGTAGCAGGCTTCTTTCTGTTACTGATTTTCAGTCTGCGAAGACCATTTGGAAAGTATTTATACACACAGTTTGATATTAAAATGGTTCAGACCTGGCCGGGCTGTGTTGTCGCAGCACTTGTCATCGCATTTCCGCTTATGTACCGAAATGCAAGAGCAGCATTTGAACAGGTTGATGTAAATGTGATTTATGCGGGGAGAACGCTTGGAATGTCTGAGAGAAAAATTTTCTGGAAGGTAGTTGTTCCGATGGCAGCTCCGGGGCTTGCATCCGGTACGGTACTTGCGTTTGCAAGAGCGATTGGAGAGTATGGTGCAACTTCCATGCTTGCCGGAAATATTCTCGGAAAAACCAGAACAGTATCCGTGGCAATTGCTTCGGAAGTCGCTGCAGGAAACTGGGATACCGCAGCATTCTGGGTCTGTGTGATTGTAATTTTATCATTCCTGATTGTGGCGCTCATCAATCTGATATCAGGAAAAAATATGAAAAATGTGAACAGGTGGATGTGATATGGCACTACAGGCAAAGATAAAGAAGAAATTTTCCGGATTTACATTGGATGTGGAATTTGAAACAAAAGAGGGATGTATGGGAATCCTCGGTGCGTCGGGCTGTGGAAAGAGCATGACCTTAAAATGTATTGCCGGAATTGAAAAACCGGACAGCGGAAGAATTGTATTAAATGGAAGAGTATTGTTTGATTCCGAGAAAAAAATTAATCTTCCGGTTCAGAAAAGAAATGTCGGATATTTATTTCAAAATTATGCCTTGTTTCCGACTATGACCGTAGAACAGAATCTGATGGTTGTAATGGGGGGCAAAAAAGAAGAAAAACGGACGAAGATAAAAGAGCAGCTTGAACGTTTTGAACTTTCGGGTTTGGAAAAAAGATATCCTTCCCAGCTTTCCGGTGGACAGCAGCAGAGAGTCGCCCTTGCGAGAATGTTGCTCCATCAGCCGGAAATGATTATGTTGGATGAACCATTTTCCGCACTCGATGGATTCTTAAAAGATACGCTTCAGCTTGAAATGCTGGAATTGATTGAAGAATACCAAAAGGATGTACTGATGGTTTCTCATTCAAGGGATGAAATCTATCGTTTTTGTGACAATATGGTACTGCTTGAAAAAGGCAGCTGTATCTTAAAAGGAAAGACAACCGATATTTTTGCAAATCCGAGAAAGATGGAGGCAGCGAGATTGACCGGCTGTAAAAATATTTCTGTGGCAGAAAAAAGAGGCAGTCACAGTGTATATGCCAGGGACTGGGATTTTGTATTTGAAACGGAAGAAGAAGTAAAAGATTCCATCAAATATATTGGGATTCGGGCGCACTATATGAAACCGTCGGACGTGCCGGAAAAAATAAATTCCATGAAAATTGTATCGGCCGGTTATACAGAGACTCCGTTTGAGAATCAGCATTTGTTTAAAAATGCTGAAAATCCAAAGAGCAGGAGACTTTGGTATATCGAAGAAAAACCGGATTTAAAAGAAACGACGGAACAACCATTACCGACTTATATGATATTTCCGAAAAAGTCGCTCATGCTTCTTGAGTAAAAAATCTGATTGATAAAAGTTATAATTTAGTGGCGAAACTTCATAGGCTTGCCTGTGGGAGTAGTCAGCAAAGTAACTTCTGTTATGGGCGGAATCGACGACTAATCAGCACGAATGAGAAAAGGAAAACGAGAAAAGAAAATTTCGTTTTTCCTTTTCTTTTTTTCGGAGAAAAGAAACTTGACAAATAATATAAAGTATTTTATGTTACTAGTAACGAACAAAAGTATGGGGCAAAAAGTATTAAAAAATAGAATAATAAAATAATTTGACTTTAAGGAGAATGGAAAAAAATGACATTAAAAGAATGTTATGACGCATTAGGCGGTAATTATGAAGACACCGTAAGACGTCTGTATAATGAAAAATTGGTAGAAAAATTTTTATTTAAGTTTGAAGAAGACCCAAGTTTTGAGAATCTGAAAAAAGCACTGGAGGAGGAAAATCTGGAAGCTGCGTTTCGTGCGGCTCATACTCTGAAAGGTGTTGCACAGAACATGGGATTTGACAATCTTGCAGAATCAAGTTCTGTATTAACAGAAGCTTTGCGTTCCAGAAAGGTTATGCCATATGCAGAGCAGATAGAGGGAGTATGTGAGGATTACAACAAAATCCGTGAAACAATTACGGAGTATAAAAAATGATATGAGTGTTAAAAGAAAATAAAGTAATTGACAAAGACCTGCATCTATGTTAGACTGGAAAAGCGACAGTGGAAGTGGGTCTTTTTTTTGTGCCTAAAACAAAGGATAAAAAAAGATTTGTCGCGGTAAACAAGGAAATGTTGCAAAGGCAGAAACGTGAATCTGCCGGCGATAAAAGACACATGGAGGTGGAAGTCGTGCGCGTAAAAATCACATTGGCATGTACTGAATGCAAACAGCGTAATTACAACATGACAAAAGAGAAAAAGAACCATCCGGAACGTATGGAAACTAAAAAGTACTGTAAGTTCTGTAAGGCTCATACTTTGCACAAAGAAACAAAATAATCTGGCTGTGAGGTGAAGCTATGGAAGCAGAGAAAAAAGGAAAAGCTCCAAAGAAAAGCTGGACCAAAGGACTTCAGGCTGAATTTAAAAAGATAGTCTGGCCGGAACAGCAGACACTGGTAAAACAGACCGTTGCTGTTGTAGTTATTACTGCGATTATAGGTGTACTTATTTCAGCAGTTGACAGTGCAGCTCTGCAGGCATTGAATTTATTGATTAAGTAAGGATAAGGTGAAAGCATGTCAGAAGCAAATTGGTATGTTGTACATACCTATTCAGGGTATGAAAACAAGGTAAAAGCCAACATTGATAAGACAATTGAAAACCGACACCTGGAAAATCAAATTTTAGAAGTTCGCGTACCCTTAGAGGACGTAGAAGAGAACAAAGATGGCAAACGTAGAATTGTCCAGAAAAAAATGTTCCCTGGATACGTTTTAATTCACATGATAATGAATGACGACACATGGTATGTTGTAAGAAACACCAGAGGTGTTACAGGGTTCGTAGGTCCGGGTTCCAAGCCGGTTGCCCTCTCAGAAGCTGAGATGGAACGTCTTGGAATTCAGAACGTAGTAGTTCAGATTGATTTTGAAGTGGGTGACAGCGTTGTTATCACAAGTGGTGCATGGAAAGACACAGAGAGTGTAATCCAGAGCATCAACGAAGCAAAACGTACGGTAACAATAAATGTTGAGATGATGGGACGCGAAACACCGTTGGAAATCGGATTCGCGGAAGTAAAGAAATTGTAACAAAAGTAAAAGGGCCGTAGGTCACAGGCTCGTGGGAGGGAAATCCCCGACATTACCACATTATTAGGAGGGGCCAAAATGGCAAAGAAAGTAACAGGATATATTAAATTA
>ERZ826016.3605-NODE-3605-length-10432-cov-6.734413_pt1 | contig 10432 bp, 8 predicted proteins | sample MGYA00519872_ERZ826016 | MGnify/ENA primary metagenome ERZ826016 (study PRJEB31778, sample SAMEA3449218) | human gut metagenome | biome: human gut; feature: human-associated habitat; material: faeces | place: United Kingdom | collected 2010/2012 ... | reverse complement strand
CGCGGTAGTTCATCATCTCGTCGCGGATCTCCTCCAGCACGGGCTCCGGCATCATAGCGGGACCGGCGGAGAAATTAAATGTACGACCGTATTTCATCTTGTGGTTCCTCCTTTTTCCATTCAAGCGTTGTTTTCCTTGTTTTTGCCAGTTACCCATATTATAGTGCATCCCGTCGTGAGAATCAACAGGGAAAAATAAAAAATGTGAGATGGGCTGAAAGATTTTCAGCTTGACAAAAATTTCGTAGGGCGGCAGCGGCGGCGATTGACAGGCGCCGCAGGAAATGATATAACAGACAGGATATAAAGATGCTGTAAAAAAAGCGGAGGGACGGGACATGGAACGGCTGAAGGAGCGGGTGGCCCACATCGGACAATATGCGGTGACGCTGCTGAAATGGATGGTACTGGGCGGCGTCATCGGACTGGTGGGCGGGATCATCGGGTCCCTGTTCCACATCGGCGTGGACACCGCCACGCAGGTGCGTCTGGCCCATCCGTGGGTGCTGTACCTGATGCCGGTGGGGGGCCTTGCCATCGTGGGGCTGTATCGGCTCACCAAAACGGAGGGAAAGGGTACCAACGACATCATCGCCTCCGTCCACTTTGGTGAGCAGGTGCCGGGGCTGCTGGTGCCGGTGATCTTCGTGTCTACGGTCATCACCCACCTGTGCGGCGGCAGCGCCGGACGTGAGGGCGCTGCCCTGCAGATCGGCGGCGGCATCGGCTATCAGGCGGGGCGGCTGCTGCGTCTGGGGGAGAAGGATCTGCCGCTGGCCACCCTGTGCGGAATGAGCGGCGTGTTCGCCGCCCTGTTCGGCACACCCCTGACGGCCACGGTGTTTGCACTGGAGGTCATCAGCGTGGGCGTTCTGTACTATGCCGGACTGGTGCCGTGCCTGACGGCGGCCTTGACGGGCTATCTGGTGTCGGTGCTCATGGGGGTGCCGCCCACCCGGTTCACGGTGACGGTTCCGGGGCTGGAGGTGCGGACCATGCTGCTGGTGATGGTGCTGGCGCTGCTGTGCGCCGTGGTCAGCATCCTGTTCTGCCGGGGGCTCCACGGGGTGGAGCATCTGCTGAAGCGGACGCTGAAAAACCCCTACCTGCGGGTGGCGGTGGGAGCGGCGGTGCTCATCGGCTTGACGCTGCTTACCAATGGAGACTACAACGGCGCAGGCATGGAGGTCATCGGTCGGGCCATCGCCGGACAGGCGGATCCGTGGGCATGGGTGTGGAAGCTGCTCTTCACCGCCATCACCATCGGGTGCGGCTTTAAGGGCGGCGAGGTGGTACCCTCCTTCTTCGTGGGCGCGACCTTCGGCTGCGCGGTGTCCCCGCTGCTGGGTCTGCCGGTGGGCTTCGGCGCCGCGGTAGGTCTGGCCGCTGTTTTCTGCGGCGTGACCAACTGCCCGGTGGCATCCACGCTGCTGGCGGTGGAGCTGTTCGGCGCGGAGGGGATGCTGTATTTTGCCTTGGCCTGCTGCCTGAGCTATATGCTCTCCGGGTATCAGGGGCTGTATTCCAGCCAGACCATCCTCTATTCCAAGCTGAAGGCCCAGTTCATCAACGTCCATACCAACGCCTACCACGCCGGCGAGAAAACCGAATAAAACAAGTACCTCCCACGGTTTCCCCATAAATGAAGGGACACCGTGGGAGTTTTTTTGCATGATGGAAGAACAACGGTCCGCCCGCAAAGGCGGACTGAACCGGTCCTGTTCCTCATAGGATAGAGGAAGGGGGTGATGGAATGACAAAGGAGGACTTTGATCCGCTGGCCTTTACCACAGCGGTGAACACCCTTGCCGTCGCCATCGCCCAGAATCTGAGCGAGGATGAGCTGGCGCTGCTGACGGCGGTGCTGGTGCAGCTTACCGGCACATTGACCACCATCACCGTCCAGCAGACCTTGTATGGAAAGCAGAAGGATGGCCAGACCTCGTAAGGTCTGGCCATCCTTATGTTGCATAGTGTGTGATATAAAACTGCTTTACAGGCAAAGTTTATTTCCCAAGCAGGCGGCGGGCCGTGTCCACATTGACCTGTTCGATCTGCCGCAGCTTCTGCACGGCAGCAGCCTGTTCCTCTGGGGAGATAGGGGAACTGACCATGCGGTCAATCATGGCCTTGAGGGCATCCGCCGTCAGAGCGTCCAGATCCAGGAAGTTCTCCTGACCGATATACCGCAGGAAAGCGGAGACCTTGGGGTCATACACCACGCCCGCCAGAGGGATGCCCTGTCCGGCGGCGAAGATCAGCGCGTGGAGCCGCATGGACACCACCGCCTGCATCCGGGAAAGCGCGCCGATGATGGTCCCGGCGCTGCCAGCATCATCCAGAAAATAGTGGGGGATGTCCAGCCCTGTCGCGGCCAGCCGACCGGCAACCGGGTCCAGATGCTTTTCCACGGCGGCGAACACCGGCGTCAGACCGTAGGTCTCGTAGGCGTATTTCGCCGCCTGCGCGAACAGGGGGGCCTTGTCCTCAAAGCCCTTCCAATTCCGCAGAGCGAAGCACAGGTACTTCCCGTGAGGCGGGATGCCCGCCCGCAGCAGAACGCTGTCGATCTCGTCCTCGCTGGCGGCGGGAAGGGTCAGAGCCGGGTCCGCCGTCAGGAGGATCTCCGGTTTCGTCACGCCCATGGACTGCAATTCCTTCAGGGAGTCCGGCTCCCGGAGGGTGATGACGTCTACGCTGGCGTTCAGCACGCTGGCCGCCAGCTTCCGGTGCTGTTCCCGGAGAACAGGACCGATGCCGCAGCCGTACATCTGTACCTTGCAGCCGGCTTTGTGAGCAGCCTGAATGTTATGGAGATAGAACCACAGGGACCGGCGGGAGGTGACGTCCTGAATAAGGCTGCCGCCGCCGTTGATATACAGCCCCGCATGGCGCATGGCCTTTTTCCAGGTGAGAACGTCCATCCGGCCAGCCGTCCGCACCCGGTAGGTCAGGCGGGTGGCCTTGGGGTCCTTGGTGAGAACGGTGATGGGCATATCTGGGTCGATGGCGCGCATCTCCTGCAAGATGGCCTCCAAAATGGCGTCGTCGCCGGCGTTGCCCCGGCCGTAAGCACCGCAGATCACCACGCCGTCCCGGTCCCGTTTGGGACGGTTGTGGCGGCGGATGATCTCTTCATAGATATGGAGCTGGGTATCCACCGTACTCTGAATGGAGAATTTGGAGGAGGCCTTTTCATAGAGCTTTTCACCCATCTCATGCCGCAGGGCGTCATCATTGCCAAGAGCAGCCAGATAGCGCCCTAACGTCTGCCAGTCGCCGGGGGTAAAGAGGTATCCGTTTACATCCTGATCGATGAGATAGGGGATGCCGCCCACGGCGGTGGCCACCGTGGCCAGATGGAACCGGGCACCCTCCGTCAGGGCGTAGGGGAAGGTCTCGGAGAGGGAGGTCAGGGCGTTGACATCCAGCGCGGAATAGAACCGATCCATACCGCCGCTGATCCAGCCGGCGAAGGTGACCTCCTTTTCCACGCCCAGTTCCTTTGCCAGATCCTCCAGTTTCTGCCGCTCCTCGCCGTCCCCGGCGATGACCAGCCGCAGCCGGGGGCAGGACTTGTGTCCTTCCGCAAAGCCCCGGATCAGGGTGGACATATCCTTGACGGGGTTCAGCCGGGCGGCGATGCCCACCACCACACTGTTTTCCTCCACGTCGGCCCCCAGTCCCCGGAGATAGGCCAGCCGGTCCCCCTGAGACGGCGCAGGGGTGAAGTCGATGCCGTTGTAGATGGCGTAGAACCGGTCGGGGGGGAAGCCCCGGTCGATGAGCAGGTCCACCATGGCGTCGGACACACCGATGCGGTAGTCCAGATGCCGGAGCGCCCAGGCATTGATGGCCCCGAAGGTGAGCCGGGCGAAGGGGCGGCCCATGTAGTCCAGCTTGTAGTCGCTGTGGACGGTGGACACCACCGGCAGGCCTGTGGGCTTCCGCAGCAGTGCGCCGATCATGTTGGCCCGGCTGCCGTGACAGTGGATCAGCTGATACCCTCCCTGCCGGATGTAGGCCGCCAGCTCCCGCCGCAGATGGGGAATGTTGTTCCCGCCGCAGATCATGGTGGGGATGCCCATGGCCCGGGCCTCCTCGGCAAAGGGGCCGTCCCGGAAGCAGACCAGCTGGGCGGTGATGGTTTTGTTCAGATTTTGCAGCAGACTCAGCACATGGGTCTTGGCCCCGCCGGAATCGCCGCCGCTGATGAGATGGATGACCTTCATAAAAGCGCCTCCAAAAAAATCCTTGTGAAATAGCGGAAAATATTATACAATAGAGAACGCGAAATGTCTACCAAGGAAAAATCGGGCCAAGCCCGTTACGGAGGAAATCATGGAACAGAAAGCAAAACGCATCGGAAAGCTGAATATCATCGACCTCATCGCCATTGTGCTGATCGTGGCGGTGCTGGCGCTGGCGGCCTGGAAATTTATCGGAAAAAACGGCGACAGCATCAACTATGAGCGGCCCCAGACAAAAGTCACCTATCAGGTGAAGGTGGAGGGCGTGGCCCCGGAACTGTATGAAAACTGTCAGGCCCATCTGCCGTCTCCGCTGATGGCCTCCGGCGCGCTGGTGGGCGGCCAGATTGAGGCCGTGGAGAAGGAGACCTATCAGGTGCTGGACGCCAACGGGAACTGGGTCACGGACCCGGACCATGTGACGTTGATCTTCACCGTGACCACCACCACCCCTACCGCCGAGGTCATGACCACCAAGGTGGGCGATCAGGAGGTCCGCATCGGCAAGACCGATTATATCCTCAAGAGCGAGTATATCGAATTTTCTGACGGTACCATTACCAATGTCATCTGGGGCGACTGACGGCCCTTTCCGAAGGGCACACGGCTTCCAGTCCGTGTGCCTTTTTGTTCGACAAGTCATTTACCCAACGGAAATATGAATCAAAAGGAGAATTTCAGCTATGTATTGCACGAAGAAAATCACATCTGATCTGATTTGGCTGGGCGGCTCGGACCGCCGGCTGGCCCTGTTTGAAAATGTATATCCCATCCCCCGGGGCGTCTCCTACAACGCCTATCTGATCCAGGATGAAAAGACGGCCCTGCTGGATACGGTGGATCAGGCCATCGCGGAGCGGTTCTTTGAAAATCTGGAACACGCCCTGCAGGGCAAGCCTCTGAATTATGTGATCGTCAACCACATGGAGCCGGATCACGCCGCCACGCTGGGAACGGTCCTGAGCCGCTACCCGGAGGCCACCGTCATCGGCAACGCCAAGACCCTGCCCATGATCAAGCAGTTCTTCCCCATGGAGGTGGAGGGCCGCTTTCAGGCGGTGAAGGAGGGGGATACCCTGTCCCTGGGCCGCCACGAGCTGACCTTTGTCATGGCCCCGCTGGTCCACTGGCCGGAGGTCATGATGACCTATGATACCACGGAGAAGGCCCTGTTCAGCGCCGACGCCTTCGGTACCTTCGGCGCTATGGACGGCAACATCTTCGCCGACGAGGTGAATTTCGAGCAGGAGTGGCTGGACGATGCCCGTCGGTATTACACCAACATCGTGGGCAAATACGGCACGCCGGTGCAGAACGTGCTGAAAAAGGCGGCGGGACTGGATATTCAGTACCTCTGCCCCCTCCACGGTCCCATCTGGCGGGAGAACATCGGCTGGTTCCTGGAAAAGTATAAGCGCTGGAGCACCTACACGCCGGAGGCGTGGACAGCCGCTATTTTCTGCGGCTCCATCTACGGCCACACGGAAAACGCCTGCGAGATCCTGGCCTCCCGTCTGGCGGAAAAGGGCGTGCGGCACGTGCGGATCTTCGACGTGTCCCACACCGACGTATCCGAGCAGGTCAGCGCCGCGTTCCAGTGCAGCCATCTGGTGTTTGCCAGCGCCACCTACAACGGCGGCATCTACACCCCCATGGAGACACTGCTGCTGGAGTTGAAGGCCCACGCACTCCAGAACCGCACCGTGGCCCTCATTGAAAACGGCAGCTGGGGCCCTGCCGCCGCCCGGCTCATGGCCAAGCACCTGGAGGAGATGAAGGGCATGGAGCAGATCGCACCGCCCATCACCATCCGTTCCGCCGTGAAGGAGGAGCAGTACCGGAAGCTGGAGGATCTGGCCGACCTGATCGCTGCCGACATCGCAGCCGAAGAATAAGTGAAAACCCCCGTCTCCGCTTCTCGCGGAGACGGGGGTTCATTTTGGAATGAGGACATCAAGCAGTCCCGCAGCATTTTTGCCGCGGGACTGCTTTTGCGTATTTACAGCAGGATGATCCCGGCTTCCTCGCATTTTTTCATGGTCTCGGCGTCCCAGATGCTGGCCTGGACCTCGCCAATGTGGCAGTTGCCGATCATCAGCATGCAGAGGCGGCTCTGGCCGATGCCGCCGCCGATGGTCTGTGGCAGCTCGCCGTTCAGCAGCATCTTGTGGAAGGGCAGCTCCGCCCGTTCCTCGCACCCGGCCAGCTTCAGCTGGCGGGCCATGGATTCCTCATCCACCCGGATGCCCATGGAGGAGATCTCAAAGGACCGCTCCAGAATGGGGTTCCACATGAGAATGTCGCCGTTGAGGGCCCAGTCGTCATAGTCGGGGGCACGGCCGTCATGCTTTTCGCCGGATCTCAGCTTGCCGCCGATCTGCATGAGGAACACGGTGTGGTGCTCGGCGCAGATGGCGTGCTCCCGCTCCTTGGGGGTCTTGTCCGGCCAGCGGTCCTCCAGCTCCTGGGTGGTGACGAAGTACACCTCCCGGTCCAGCTTGATCCGCAGGCTGGGGAAGGCCACGTTCAATGCTTCGCTGGTCTCACACACGGCGGCGACGATGGCCCGGACGGTGGCCTTCAGATACGCCTCGTTCCGGTCCTCCCGTGAGATGATCTTCTCCCAGTCCCACTGGTCCACATAGACGGAGTGGATGTTGTCCAGATCGTCCTCATCCCGGCGGATGGCATTCATATCGGTGTACAGGCCCTTGCCCTCGTGGAAGCCGTAGCGCTTCAGGGCCAGACGCTTCCACTTGGCCAGAGAGTGGACCACCTCGGCGTCCTTGCCCCCAACGCCGGGGATGTCGAACCGGACGGGACGCTCCGTGCCGTTCAGGTTGTCGTTCAGACCGGAATCGGAAGTGACAAACAGGGGAGCGGACACCCGGCGCAGGTTCAGGGCATTGGAGAGGTTGGTCTGAAAGGATTCTTTGATAAAGGCGATGGCCCGCTGCAGCTCATAATTAGGCAGGGGGGCCTTGTAGCCCTGGGGGATCACAAGAGTGCTCATAAAAAGGCTCCTTCTTTCTCGATTAGTTCAGCTTGTCCAGACCCAGACGCAGACGGCGCAGGGTCTCATCCTTGCCCAGCAGGTGGCAGATCTCCACGGCGCCGCCGGGCGTCACCAGCTTGCCGGCTGCGGCAATGCGGACAGGCCACATCAGCGTGGCGTTCTTGACCTCCAGCTTGGCAGCCAGATCAATGAGGGTATCGTGGATCGCGTCCACAGTCCAGTCGGAAATGGCTTCCAGAGCGGGGATGGCGGCCTCCAGCATAGCCTTGGAGACCTCGGCGTTGGTCTTGGACTTCTTGTTAGTGAAGAACTCAACGTCATAATCGGGCAATGCGTCGAAGAAATCGACCTTTTCGGGAATGTCCGTTAGCTTTTCGCACCGGGCCTGCAGCAGCGCGGCGATCCCGGCGGCGTCGATGGCGGGGTTCTTCACCGCCTGACGGATGTAAGGCTCTGCAACCTCTGCAAAGGCGGCAGGCTCCATGGCCCGGAGATAGGTGGCGTTGAAATAGGTCAGCTTCTCGATGTCGAAAATAGCGGGGGACTTGGAGATACCGGCGATGTCGAACACCTTCACCAGCTCGTCCAGAGAAAAGATCTCCTGCTCGGCGTATTCGCCCTTGGGCGCCCAGCCCAGCAGTGCCACATAGTTCAAAATGGCGTCCGTCAGGAAGCCCTGAGCCTTCAGATCCTCGTAGGAGGGATCGCCGTGGCGCTTGGACATCTTGTTGTGCTGGTCCCGCATGACGGGGGAGCAGTGGACGTAGGTGGGGACCTCCCAGCCGAAGGCCTCGTACAGCAGATTGTACTTGGGCGCGGAGGACAGGTACTCGCTGCCCCGGACCACATGGGTGATGCCCATGAGGTGATCGTCCACCACGTTGGCGAAGTTGTAGGTGGGCAGGCCGTCCCGCTTCAGCAGCACCTGATCGTCCAGAGTCTTGTTCTCCACGGTGATGTCACCGAAGGACACATCATGGAAGGTGGTGGTGCCCTCGTGGGGGATCCGCTGACGGATCACGTAGGGCCTACCGGCAGCCAGATTGGCGGCCACTTCTTCCTCACTCAGATTCCGGCAGGGATCGTCTGCCCGGTCAAACTCGCCGGAGTCCTCCTCGGATTCCGCCTTCTCACAGAAGCAGTAGTAGGCTGCGCCCTTTTCCACCAGGAGCTGGGCGTAGGGCAGATACAGGTCCCGGCGCTCGGACTGGATATAGGGGCCGGTGGGGCCGCCCACGTCCGGGCCTTCATCGTGATCCAGATGGCACTCCTTCATGGTGCGGTAGATCACGTCCGTAGCACCCTCCACCAGACGGCCCTGATCCGTATCCTCAATCCGGAGAATGAAGGTGCCGTCGGCGTGGCGGGCGATGAGCCAGGTGTACAGCGCGGTGCGCAGGTTGCCCACGTGCATATATCCGGTGGGGGAGGGGGCGAACCGGGTACGGACCTTCCCCTTGGGGATGCGGGCTTCCAAATCTTCAAAAAATGTCTTATCCAAAGCCATGAATGATACCTCCATGTCAAAATATACGTAATTACACAAAATACATTATCCCTATTTCAGACAGGAAAGTCAAGAGTTCGGATTGCAATTTTTAAGGGGGAGTGGTATACTGTATCAGTTAAAATATGCCCTGTACAGATACGTCTGCCGGTTTCCGGCTGAAATACAGAAAAGCGAGGTACTATTATGGGGAACGAAGTTCAGAAAAAAAGAATTCTAAGTGGCATCCAGCCCTCCGGCGATTTGACGCTGGGTTCCTATCTGGGTGCCATCCGCAACTGGGCGGCGCTGGCGGATGAGTATGACTGCTACTATATGATGGCCGACATGCACACCATCACCGTGCGGCAGGTCCCGGCGGAGCTGCGGCGGCACACCCTGGTCCAGTTGGCGGCCTATATCGCCAGCGGTCTGGACCCGGAGAAAAACGTGCTGTTCGTCCAGTCTCATGTTCCTGCCCACGCCCAGTTGGGCTGGGTGCTGGACTGCTACACCATGTTCGGCGAACTGAGCCGCATGACCCAGTTCAAGGATAAGTCCGCCAAGAACGCGGACAACATCAACGCGGGCCTGTTTACCTATCCAGCTCTGATGGCGGCGGATATTCTGCTGTATCAGGCGGATCTGGTGCCCGTGGGCGGCGACCAGAAGCAGCACGTTGAGATCTGCCGGGACATTGCCACCCGGTTCAACGGCCTTTACGGCGATACCTTCAAGCTGCCGGACCCCTACATCCCCAAGGTGGGCGCCCGGATCATGAGCCTGACCACCCCCACCAGCAAAATGAGCAAGTCCGACAAGGATCAGAACGGCTGCGTGTATATGCTGGAAAAGCCGGAGGATATCCTGCGGAAGTTCAAGAAGGCCATGACCGATTCCGACGCCTGCGTCCGCTTTGACCCGGAGAACAAGCCCGGCGTGGCCAACCTGATGAGCATTTACTCCGCCGTGACCGGGAAGAACTTTGACGCGATTGAGCGGGAGTTTGACGGCAAGGGCTACGGTGAGTTCAAGCCCGCAGTCGGCGAGGCCGTTGTCGAGCTGCTGCGTCCGATTCGTGAAAAGACCACCGATCTGCTGAACAACAAGGATTATCTGGAGCAGGTCTACAAGGAGGGCGCACAGAAGGCCTCCTATCTGGCGCGCAAAACGCTGGATAAGGTTTATCGAAAGGTAGGCTTTGTCGCACGCTGAGCCAAAAGGGAGTAAACCATGTCTGAATATATTGTTATCGGCACGATCATTGCAGCGTTTGCCGTAGCTGCCGTGCTGAGCTATTTTTTCACACCGCCGGTCAAGAACTTTGCACACAAGGTCGGCGCGATCGACGTGCCGAAGGATGCACGCCGCATGCACAAAAAGCCGATCCCGCGGTTGGGCGGTCTGGCCATTTACGGCGGCTTCTTGTGTTCGATTCTGATTTTCGGGCAGCTCGATGAGACCATGCTGTGCGTCCTGCTCGGAGCGGCCATCATTGTCGCACTCGGCATTTTCGATGATGTGCTGGCGCTCGGCGCCAAGCTCAAATTCGTGGTGCAGATTGTGGCGGCAGCCATTCCGGTCTGCATCGGCGATCTGCAGATCGGTCTGTTCACCAATCTGAATCCGCTGTCGGATACGCCGTTTGTCCATCTCGGCATTCTGGCAGTGCCGGCCACG
>ERZ826016.3602-NODE-3602-length-10436-cov-3.695405_pt1 | contig 10436 bp, 7 predicted proteins | sample MGYA00519872_ERZ826016 | MGnify/ENA primary metagenome ERZ826016 (study PRJEB31778, sample SAMEA3449218) | human gut metagenome | biome: human gut; feature: human-associated habitat; material: faeces | place: United Kingdom | collected 2010/2012 ... | reverse complement strand
CACATTCGCATTTCGAACACTTCGTGTTCTTTCCCGCCTTTGACAAGGCTAAAAATACTCATATGCGGAGGGGGAGCCCTATTAGGATCTTATGTGGAAATCAAAGCCTCTTACGTGCAAGCACGACGATTCATTGCTTCCCATACATAAGATCCTGAATAGTTACATTAAATATTTATAATTCCCAATGACTGAAGCAGCAGGAATACTAGCAGAACCGGTGCCACGAAACGAATCATGACGATATACAATCCTTTTCTGCTGAATTTGTATTCTCCATTCTGCGTTACTTCATTGATGATGACATCCGGTTTCACAACCCAGCCGATCAAAATACAAGTAAGTACAGCTACGGACGGCATCAGAATATTGTTACTGATATAATCCATAATATCTAAGATCTGTGCTACGCTTCCATTTGGCAGCGGCAGTTCAAAGTAAAACAAGTTGTAACCGAGGCAGACAATGATTCCGCCGATAAATGCATAAATGGTTACAATGATTCCACCTTTCTTTCTCGACCAATGGAACTTATCCATCATACTTGACACGATAGCTTCCATGACTGACACGGAAGATGTCACTGCCGCAAAGAGCACCATCAGGAAAAATGCGACACCGATGGCGATGCCGACACCGCCCATCTGGTCAAATACTTTCGGAAGGGAAACAAACATCAATCCCGGTCCGCCGGACATTCCTTCAATTCCCATAAATACATAGATTGCCGGTACGATCATAAGGCCCGCAAGAAGTGCCACCACGGTATCAAAAATCTCAATCTGGTTGATGGATTTCATCAAATTTACATCTTTTGGCACATAAGAACCATAGGCTACCATAATTCCCATCGCTACACTGATGGAGAAGAACAGCTGTCCCATCGCATCCATAATGATTACAACCCAGTCTTTGAACGTCATTCCGCTGACATCCGGAACGAGATATACTTTTAAACCGTCAAGTCCGGTTCGGGTAACCCCATTCGCATCCGTGAATTTTATCGTCAGCGAATAGACGGAAATTCCAATGATAAGTACCAATAAGATCGGCATGATAAATTTGCTGGCTTTTTCAATTCCTTTATCCACGCCGCAAAGCACGACTGCCGCTGTCGCTCCTAAGAATATCATCATAAAGAAAATCGGTGCATACTGCGATGTAATAAAGTTGTTAAAGAAACTATCCTGCGCCGCATTATGCGCTTTGGCTGTCGCAAATACAGTGAAATATTTGACAACCCATCCACCGATCACACAATAATACGGCAAAATGATCGTCGGTACTAGGCAGGCAAGTACGCCTAATTTCCCCCATTTTGGATGAATGGCTGCATACGCGGTAAGCGGGCTCTGCTTGGTCTTTCGCCCTATCGCGATCTCGGTTGTAAGAAGCGCAAATCCAAATGTCAATGCCAATATTATGTAGCAGATAATAAACACGCCGCCGTGATTTTTCGCTGCAAGATACGGAAATCTCCAAATATTTCCAAGTCCAACGGCACTCCCTGCTGCCGCCAGTACAAATCCCAGTGTCCCTGTAAAACTCCCTCGTTTTTTCTTTTCCATAAAGTCCTCCTGTCAGTGCGTTAATATCTTCTATGATAATGGATTATGGATTATAACGCAAGAGTTTTTTACAAATGCAACACCCGGTCTTTGATTTCCTGGGTTCTTCCCTGGTTCCAGAACTGGGTTCCGATATAGCCACAAGTGCGGCGGGCAACGAACAGTGTGTCGGTGTCGCGGTTACCGCAATTTGGGCATTCCCAGACAAGTTTTCCTTTTTCATCGGTTTTTATCTGAATCTCGCCGTCGTATCCGCAGGCCTCGCAGAAATCGCTTTTCGTATTGAGTTCCGCGTACATGATATTTTCGTATATATGCCGCATTACCGCAAGTACCGCCGGTATGTTGTGCTGCATATTCGGCACTTCCACATAGCTGATGGCACCGCCGGGCGACAGTTTCTGAAATTCCGATTCAAATGTCAATTTATCAAACGCGTTGATTGGCTCGGTCACGTGAATATGGTAACTATTGGTAATATAGTTTTTATCCGTCACGCCTTTGATCCGTCCAAACCGCTTTTGCAGGCATTTGGCAAATTTGTAGGTCGTTGATTCCATCGGTGTGCCGTAAACCGAATAGCTGATATTTTCAGCAGCCTTCCATTCGGCACATTTGTCGTTTAATTTCTGCATGACTGCCAATGCAAAATCATGTCCTTTTTTTGCCGTATGGCTTTCTCCGGTCATTCGCACGCACATTTCGTACAATCCGGCATAGCCGAGGGAAATGGTCGAATAACCGTTATACAATAGTTTATCAATCGTCTCTCCCTTTTTCAGGCGCGCAAGCGCTCCATGCTGCCACAGAATCGGTGCCACATCGGAAACGGTGCCGAGAAGGCGCTCATGACGGCAGCGCAGGGCACGGTGGCAGAGTTCCAGTCTTTCATCTAATATTTTCCAGAACATGTCCATGTCGCCGTACGATGAGCACGCCACATCAACAAGATTGATTGTCACGACTCCCTGGTTAAATCTTCCATAATATTTATGGCTTCCATCCGGATTCCGCTGGCTGTCTTCCACCGTCAGAAAGGAACGGCAGCCCATGCATGTATACACATCCCCCCGTTTTAATTCACGCATGACCTTCGCCGAAATGTAATCCGGAACCATACGTTTTGCCGTGCATTCGGCGGCAAGTTCCGTCAACGCATAATACGGGGAATCTTCCGAAATATTGTCCTCGTCGAGTACATAGATCAACTTCGGAAATGCCGGTGTGATCCACACACCTTTTTCATTTTTCACCCCCTGAATCCGCTGTGTCAGCACTTCGCGGATGAGCAGGGAAAGGTCATACCGCGTCTGGCCTTCCACTTCATCCAGATACATAAACATTGTGACAAACGGCGCCTGTCCATTGCACGTCATCAGTGTAATGAGCTGGTACTGAATGGTCTGAATCCCGCGCTTGATCTCATCTAAAAGCCGTTTTTCCGTAATTTTCTTTATCTTTTCTTCGTCTTTTTCCAGTTCGTTTTCCTCAAATTCGGTTTCCACTTCTTTATATATTTTCTTTCGGCTGATGTCCACAAACGGCGCCAGATGAGCAAGGGAAAATGACTGGCCTCCGTACTGGTTGCTCGCCACTTGCGCTACGATCTGCGTCGTAACATTGCACGCGGTATAAAAGGAGTGTGGTTTTTCGATCATTGTCTCGCTGATGACCGTTCCGTTTTGAAGCATGTCTTCGAGATTGATCAGATCGCAGTTATGTTCTTTTTGTGCATAATAATCGGAGTCGTGAAAATGAATGATTCCCTCATTGTGCGCATCCACAATTTCTTTCGGCAGCAGCAGACGCATCGTAAGGTCCTTGCTGACCTGCCCCGCCATATAATCGCGCTGCGTCGAATTGATGCTTGCATCTTTGTTGGAATTTTCCTGATTGACTTCTTCGTTGCTGCACTCAATGAGCGACAAAATCTCTGCATCGGTCGTATTGGCTTTTCTCGCAATCTCACGCTGATAGCGGTAACGCACATATTTCTGCGCAATCTCGTATCCGCCCTCTTCCATAATGGCAATTTCTACCAAATCCTGAATCCGCTCTACATTGACGGCATGCGATGCCTTCTCAATCCTCTCCACCACTTTTCTTGTCACATCCGCAATCTGTAAAAGCGTCAGTTTCTTATCATCCGTCACCTCATTGTTGGCCTTTTGAATCGCATTGCTGATCTTTTCCGCATCAAACTCAACTTCTTCACCATTTCGCTTTATTACCCATACACTACCCATCTGTGCCTGTCATCTCCTATCTTTTCTTTCTGTTGCACGTTGGTGGTTTCCTTTTATCATAAAGGATATCGAGGAACTAACGTCTTTCGCCCCTGATATCTGCAAATATATAGTGTTTTGTTTTTCCCCAGCCACAACATATAGTATATATCATAACACTTTCGGGAGGGGATGTAAAGGGGAGATATTTATTATTTTCATGAAAAAGTGCCGGCAGACTACTTCTACCGGCGCATCATTTCTTTTCTCTTTATTTTCTTTTGAATTTTTTCCCTGATTTTCCGTCAAAGGTTTCTTCTAACTGCTGCAACAGTTTTTTCTGCTCTTTCGTAACGGATGTCGGGACATCGACAACGAAGTCCACATAATGGTTACCACGCAGTTTTTTGTTGCGCAGGGAAGGCACACCTTTTCCACGCAGACGCATACGCGTTCCGGTCTGGGTGCCCGGTTTGATCGTACATGCCACTTCTCCGTCGATGGTTTTTACCGTTACTTCGCCACCGAGTACGGCTTTCGGGTAAGAAATCTTCACTTCGGAATACAAGTCGTAGTCATGACGTTCAAATTCCTCATGCGGCTGTACGTATACTTCTACAAGAAGGTCACCACGTGCTCCGCCGTTGGTGCCCGGCTCGCCCTTTCCACGGATACGTACACTCTGTCCATGATCGATTCCGGCCGGGATCGATACCTGAATCTTCTTTTTGCTTGCAATGTAACCGGTTCCGTGGCAGTCGGAACATTTGTCCTTGACCACTTTTCCGGTACCATGACAATGCGGACATGTGGATACATTCTGTACCATACCAAATAAGGATTTCTGGGATGTCACCACCTGACCTTTACCACCGCAGGTAGCACAGGTTTCCGGTGAAGTTCCCGGTTTTGCTCCGGTTCCGTGACAGGTCTGGCATTCGTCCTTCAATGTCAGTTCCAGTTCTTTTTCTACGCCAAAGCAGGCCTCTTCCAATGTGATGCGGACCTGCGCGCGGATGTTCGCACCTCTTGTCGGTGCATTGGGATCGCGTCTTCTGGCTCCGCCGCCAAAGAAGTCGCCGAATATGTCGCCAAAAATATCGCCCATATCCATACCGGAAAAGTCGAAGCCGCCGGCTCCGCCAGCACCATTTTCAAACGCAGAGTGACCAAATTGATCATACTGACGTCTCTTATCCGGGTCGCTCAATACGGCATACGCTTCGGATGCTTCTTTAAATTTTGCTTCGGCATCTTTATCGCCGGGATTTGTATCAGGGTGATATTTTTTTGCCAATTTTCTATAGGCACGTTTCAGGGTAGCATCATCGGCATTGCGGTCTACCCCTAATACCTCATAATAATCACGCTTATCAGCCATTTTTATCCTCCATTCACTCACTCTTCGTTATAACCGACAGTACGACCCGCACCAGAGTACGAGCCGTAACATCGGAATCTATCAAGGTTGATTACAGTTCTCTGAAATCTCCATCGACAACGTCGTCTCCGCCGTTATCTGCTGTCTGCTGTCCTGCTGCTCCCATATCCGGACCAGCTGCCCCCTGAGCGCCGCCAGCTGCCTGCTGAGCCTGCTCATACATCTTAGCAAATACTTGCTGTGAGTTTGTCATCAAGGATTCTTTTGCTGCTTTCAATTCTTCGATATCAGCATCTGTCATAGACTCTGGCTGTGTTCTCTCAAGAATTGCTTTTACTTTGTCAATCTCAGCCTGAACTTTTTCTTTCTCTGAAGCATCTACTTTGTCACCCACTTCATTGAGTGCTTTCTCTGTCTGGAATACCATGCTGTCTGCTTCGTTGCGGGTATCGATGCCCTCTTTGCGTTTCTTATCCTGAGCTTCGAACTCAGCGGCTTCTTTGACTGCTTTATCGATATCATCATCGGACAGGTTGGATCCTGCTGTGATGGTAATGTGCTGCTCTTTTCCTGTTCCAAGGTCTTTTGCAGATACATTTACGATACCATTGGCATCGATATCAAAGGTAACCTCGATCTGAGGTACTCCACGCATTGCCGGTGGAATGCCATCCAGACGGAACTGTCCAAGAGATTTATTGTCGCGGGCAAACTGTCTTTCACCCTGTACTACGTTGATGTCTACTGCGGTCTGATTATCGGCTGCGGTAGAGAAGATCTGGCTCTTCTTCGTAGGAATGGTAGTATTTCTCTCGATCAGACGGGTTGCAATACCACCCATGGTCTCGATAGAAAGTGACAGTGGTGTTACATCGAGAAGTAAGATCTCGCCGGCACCTGCATCACCTGCTAATTTACCACCCTGAATAGAAGCACCGATTGCTACACACTCATCCGGGTTTAAGGACTTGCTTGGCTCTTTGCCTGTCATCTGTCTTACCTTATCCTGTACAGCCGGGATACGTGTAGAACCACCAACCAGAAGAACCTGGCCTAAATCTGCATTTGTAAGACCTGCATCCTTCATAGCGTTCTGTACCGGTACTGCAGTTCTCTCTACGAGATCATGTGTTAATTCGTCAAATTTTGCTCTGGTGAGGTTCATATCAAAGTGCTTTGGTCCCTCAGCAGTAGCTGTGATGAATGGTAAGTTAATATTTGTAGTAGTTGCGGAAGAAAGTTCCTTCTTTGCTTTCTCGGCAGCCTCTTTTAATCTCTGTAAAGCCATCTTGTCGGTAGAAAGATCAACACCCTCTGCCTTCTTAAACTCATCGATCATCCACTGTGTGATCTTGTTATCAAAATCATCACCACCAAGATGTGTATCACCGTTGGTAGATAATACTTCGATGACACCGTCACCGATCTCAATGATAGATACATCAAATGTACCACCACCAAGGTCATATACCATGATCTTCTGTTCTTTTTCGTTATCAAGGCCATATGCAAGTGCTGCTGCAGTAGGCTCGTTGATGATACGCTTTACATCCAGACCTGCAATCTTTCCGGCATCCTTGGTTGCCTGACGCTGTGCATCGTTGAAATATGCAGGAACTGTAATAACAGCTTCTGTAACCTTTTCTCCAAGGTATCCTTCTGCATCAGCCTTTAATTTCTGAAGTACCATAGCGGAAATCTGCTGTGGACTGTACTGTTTGTCATCAATGGCTACTTTATAATCCGTACCCATATGTCTCTTAATGGAAGAAATCGTCTTCTCAGCGTTTGTAACAGCCTGACGCTTTGCCGGCTCACCGATGAGACGCTCTCCTGTCTTTGTAAATGCTACAACGGATGGTGTTGTTCTTGCACCTTCCTGGTTTGCAATAACGGTAGGTTTTCCACCTTCCATAACAGCTACACAGCTGTTGGTTGTTCCTAAGTCAATACCAATGATCTTGCCCATTTTCTTTTCCTCCTGCTAAAATTATGATCAAATAAAATTGTTTTGCTAATTTATGATTTACTACTCCATGCGGAATAGGAAATACCTTTATTCGCTGACTACAGCGACCATACTGTGGCGGACCACATTGTCCTTGTAGGTGTAACCTTTTTGTAATTCCTGGGCAACTATTCCCGGTTCATACTCTTCGCTTTCCACCTGCATAACTGCATTGTGGAGATCCGGATCAAATTCCTTTCCCAGTGCCTCAATCGGTTTCACCCCGATGGCATCTAATTCTGTCAGCATCTGCTTATATACTTTATCCATACCGGTAACAAAAGCATCATCCTTTTGTTCCTCTGGTACAGCTGCAAGCCCACGCTCGAAATTGTCGATAACCGGGAGAATCTTTTCAATGATTGTTCTTGCTCCCATGTCAAACATCTGCGCTTTTTCTTTTTCCGTACGTTTACGGAAATTATCAAACTCTGCCATCTGACGTTTCAGACGGTCGTTTAAATCTTCGATCTGTTCGTCTTTTTTATCTTTCTTTTTCTTTCCAAAGGCACCCTTTTTTTCGGATTTCTCTTCTTTCTTTGTATCCTTTTCTTCGGCTGCAGTTTCTTTTGTTTCCTCTGCCGCCGTCTCCTTTGTGTCCTTTGTTTCTTCACATGTCTGTTCAGCCTTGGTTTCTTTTGTATCTACTGCCTCTTCTTCCATGACTTTTTTGTTCTCTGCCATGTTTACCACCTTTCTAGGATTGCCCTTTTTCTTTATCAAAAATACCGTCTAACTGGGACTTTAAGTTTTTGAGGTTGTCAACAACATTCTCGTAATCCATCCGTTTCGGACCAACAATTCCGATCGTTCCTTTGACGCCCTCCCCCAGATCATAAGTTGCGGTAACGACACTGCAATCTTTCATGGTCTGTACCGGAGCTTCATTTCCGATATAAACCTGTATTTCATTTCCTTTGCTCTCCCCATCAGAAAGGGATTCCGTTACCAGATTTACCAGCTCATCTTTTTCCTCAAATGTGGAAAGAAGACCTGCCGCACTCTCTGAATCAGAAAGTTCCGGATATTTCAAAATATTGGTTGCACCGCTTGTGTAGATCTGCAGATCCTCGTTTTCACTCAGTGTCTGTCCCAGTGCATCCAGCACATGGGAAACAATCTCACTGTGCACGCCTGCCTGCTCTTTCAGTTTGGAAATCGTTCCCAGATTGATTTCCTGCAGTGACAGCCCATTCAATGCTGTATTCAGCAGAATGTTCAGTTTCAGTAACGTTTCGTTGTCGAGCGGTTCTTCCACGTCGATCATCTGATTCTTTACCATGTTGCTGTTCATTACGATAACTGCCAGTATATGTTTCTCATCTACATTGGACAGCTGCATAAACTTTACTTTGTTTCCACTGTAAGTCGGTGCGGAAACAATTGTCGCATAATTGGTGTTGTTTGCAAGCATCTTTGCAACCTTTTTTAATACCTCATCCATCTTCTGGGTTTTTTCTATTACGAAGTCCTTCATTTCTTTGACTTCCCGGTCTTTTTCCTGCATCAGATGATCCACATAAAACCGATAGCCTTTGTCTGAAGGAATTCTTCCTGCTGATGTATGTGGCTGCACGATATAACCAAGTTCTTCAAGATCTGCCATCTCATTGCGGATGGTTGCAGAACTTAAATTCAGATCCGTATATTTTGAAATGGTTCGTGATCCCACAGGTTCACCGGTTGCAAGATAATTACGGATAACTGCATCCAGAATTTTTACTTTTCTTTCATCCAATTCCATATTCTCGTCTGCCATTTTCCCGTCTCCTGTTCCTGAACCTTCACCGGTTGTTTTTGGTTTGTTAGCACTCATTTACTTAGAGTGCTAATATCGTTCTGTTATTAAAATAGCACCAAGGTGTTTTTTTGTCAACACCCTGATGCTATTTTATTTTTATTTTATAATTATATTTTATAAAAGAAACTTCGCCATCACGTAGTTGGCCAGATCCATCCCCTTGTCGGTCAGTGCAATCCTGCCAGCAACCATCTGCAAAAGTCCCTGTTCTTTCAGCTTGCGAAGTGTTTCCAGATACACGGCCTCAATCGGTACCCCAAAGCTTTGCTCAAACGCTGCTCTGGTTACTCCCTCATTCATCCGCAGCCCCAGAAACATAAATTCCTCCATCTGCTCTTTTCTTGTCAGAATCTGTGCCTGTTCCTGTACACAGCTGCCAATCCAGAGATCCTCCGGTACGGCATGCTCCCCGTCTTTTAAAAACTCTGCCGGAGACTTTTCCTGCAGGTGGTCACAAAATTCTCCATACTCATACAGCTGCCGGGTGTTGGTATACCGGACATTTTCCACCAGGGAAGATGCCCCCAGCCCCAGCCCCAGATAATTTTCTCTGGTCCAGTAGCCGATGTTATGTCTGCAGGCATACCCTGGCTGGGCAAAATTGGAGATTTCATACTGCCGGTATCCTGCCTGTTTCAATACATCCTGCGTGGCCTTATAAATGCGGTATACCTCATCCTCGTCCGGAAGAATCTCTGTATGAATCCCCGCTTCCTGCTTCACTGCGTCAAACTTATACCGTTCATAAAACGGTGTCCCCTTTTCTATGATCAGGGAATATGCCGAAATATGTTCCGGCTTCAGCCGGATCACCGTCTGCAGGGATTCTAAAAATTTGTCCAGCGTCTGGTAAGGCAGACCGCTCATCAGATCAATATTGATATTTTCAAATCCTGCATTTCTCGCCAGCTCATACGTTTTTAAAAACTGATCATACGTGTGAATTCTTCCAAGTGCTTTCAGCTCCTCATTGTTTGTTGACTGCAATCCGATCGAGAGGCGGTTGATCCCCGCACTCTGATAGACATTCAGTTTCTTTGCCGTCACCGTTCCCGGATTGCACTCGATGCTGATCTCCGCATCCGCCTCCACATGAAAACTCGAAGCAACCTGCTGCAGCACGGTGTAAATCAGATTTTCCTCCAGCCAGCTCGGCGTGCCCCCTCCGATATAAATTGTCGGGACATGATAATCCCCAAGCAGATTTCCGTAATAACGGATTTCCTGCAGCAGGGCATGCACATATCTGATCTGTGTATTGCTGTCTGCCGGAAAGGACAGGAAATCACAGTAATCACACTTTTTCACGCAAAAAGGGATATGAATATATAATTCCAGTTTCTTTTCATTCATAGAATCAGTCTTCATCCAGTTTCAATACACTCATGAATGCCTCCTGCGGCACTTCTACGCTGCCGACCTGACGCATTCTCTTCTTTCCTTCCTTCTGTTT
>ERZ826016.3598-NODE-3598-length-10444-cov-2.760612_pt1 | contig 10444 bp, 8 predicted proteins | sample MGYA00519872_ERZ826016 | MGnify/ENA primary metagenome ERZ826016 (study PRJEB31778, sample SAMEA3449218) | human gut metagenome | biome: human gut; feature: human-associated habitat; material: faeces | place: United Kingdom | collected 2010/2012 ... | reverse complement strand
AAGCGGTTAAGCGAACATTCAACCTGCAGCGACTAAAGTCACAAATATAGGGTATCGGCTCTCTTTGGAAGCGTCTCCTTTGCTGTGCAACTCAGGATTTAATAACTCTTATATGGTTTTTCCATCAATTTCACTACTTCATACAGCAACATTGTTGCTGCGCCAGTTCCACCCTTAGAGTAAATCTCAGTATCTTCATCAGATTCCGATGTTCCAGCAATATCAAGATGTACCCAAGGTTTTTTCTCAACGAATTCACCTAAGAATCTTGCGGCGGCAGTTGCACCACATTTTTTACCACAGTTAGCGATATCTGCTACAGTAGATGCGTTCAGATTATCATATTCTTCATCGCCCATTGGGAGTCTCCAGATATTTTCTCCTGCAAGGATGGATGCCTGGACAATCTTGGACATAAGTTCGTCGCTGTTACTGAAAGCACCAGTGTAGCGGTCACCGAGGGCAACAACACAGGCTCCAGTTAAAGTTGCTACGTCAATTAATGTTGTAGCTCCACATTCACGGATTGCGTAAGTAATGGCATCAATAAGTGCCATACGGCCTTCAGCATCAGTGTTAACAACTTCGATGTATTTGCCATTCATAGACTTAACGATATCGCCCGGTTTCATTGCCTTGCCGGAAATCATATTTTCACAGGCAGGAATAACTGCGGTTACGTTAATGCCAAGTTTCGCCTCTGCGATTGCACCCATAGCAGCGATAACTGCGGCTGCGCCGCCCATGTCACCATGCATGCCTTTCATGGCATTGCCAGGCTTTAAATTATATCCGCCGGAGTCAAAGCAAAGACCTTTTCCAATTAAAGCAATCTTTTCATCGTCTGTAACACGGCCGTTATATTCCATAACGATAAACTTAGCGGACTGTTTAGAACCACGGGCAACTGCCAGGTAGGAATTCATGCCGAGTGCTTCGCAATCCTGCTTTTCAAGAATTGTGCATTTGATATTGTTCTTTTCACAGATTTCCTTTGCCTTAGCTGCGAGAGCTGCAGGAGTCATCACATTTGCTGGCTCATTTACCAGGTCACGGGCTGTTGTAACGGCTTTTGCCATCATTCTTGTGTACTGCTCTTCCTTTTTAAAGGATGCAGAATCAATTCCTGTCAGAATTCCAAGATGCAGCTCTGGAGATTCTGGCTTATCAGAAATGTATTTGTCGAAAGAGTAATCTGCGAGGAGAAGTCCCTTCATAGCAGAACTTAACCAGTAGGAAACATCTTCTCCGATTGCGGTCATAAGAAGGTTCTTTCCGTGAAAACGCTTTGCTTCCTTCATAGCCTGACCGAACTGTAACTGAAATCTTCTCGGAGTTGCCTTCTCAGGAATACCAATGAAAATCAGATTATAATACGGCTGTCCCTGATAAGAAAAATCCTTTCCTCGGAGACCGTATACCTTGCTTCCTCCAACGAGACCATCGGCCTGAAGACTTTCAAAAATCTCGCTAACTTTTCCAAGCTCGATACTCAGACGATTTTTATGATTGTATGTGACGAGCAATGTATCAAATTCGTAGTCCTCCAGATCTACGAGACGTTGTATTTGCATAAATGATACGCTCCTTTCTAAAAAATATTTTTATTTAAATAATTATAAGTTGCATTAAAATCGGGAAAAGTGCATACTATCCCCGATTATAATATGTAATATATATACGTTTTAGTGCATATATTCTTCAGCGTATATACAGTTATTTATAGTATAGCACAGTCAAATATTTTAAAACAGAAAAAACTTGTACACATTACATAAAATTTTGGTGGTAAGAGACACGGTTTTTGCGTAAACTACTTATAAACAGGGTAAAATCTTGTCAGAATAAGTTGTAGTTAAATAAAGAGTGTTTGAGAAATCACTCCAGTAATATGTATGTCCCAATTTATGGGGAAAGTATTTTTCAAACACGCTCTAGTATACTTCATCTGTGATGAATTTGACAAAACAAATTTTTTTCTATATAATAATTAACAAAGCTAACTAACATTGTTAACCAGGAAAGAATAGGTGATAGAATGAATGAATACTCAATGATGACACAGGAACTGCAGGATCTCGCTGCACTTTCTATGGAACACGGACAGATTCCTTCAGGCCTGTATGACCAGTATCATGTACTGCGAGGTCTCCGTGATGTGAACGGTAAAGGCGTGCTGGCAGGACTTACGGATATTTCCACCATCACCTCTTCCAAAGAAGTTGATGGAAAGATGGTTCCCTGCGATGGAGAGCTGCGCTATCGCGGCTACGACATTCACGATTTAGTAGACGGATTTGTAGCAGAGCAGAGATTTGGTTATGAAGAAGTGGCCTATCTGCTTATTTTTGGACGTTTGCCACAGAAGCAGGAATTACAGGAATTCCAGAATCTTCTTGGAAGTTATCGTACATTGCCGACGAACTTCGTGCGAGACGTTATTATGAAAGCACCAGGTAAGGACATGATGAATACACTGCAGCGAGGCGTACTGACATTATACGGTTATGACGATATGGCAGATGACATTTCCATACCGAACGTACTGCGCCAGTGCTTACAGCTTACAAGTACTGTGCCGTTACTTGCAGTTTATGGTTATCAGGCATATAATCATTATGTAGAGGGCAAGAGTTTTTACATTCATTCTCCGAAGCAGGAACTTTCCACGGCGGAGAATATTTTGCGTATGCTCCGCCCAAATAAAAAGTATACACCACTTGAAGCAAGAGTTTTAGATATTGCCCTCGTACTTCACATGGATCACGGCGGTGGTAACAACTCGACATTTACCAATCATGTAGTAACTTCCTCTGGAACAGATACTTACTCCGCTATGGCAGCATCTCTTGGCTCACTCAAAGGGCCAAAACACGGTGGAGCAAATATCAAAGTTGTTCATATGTTTGATGAGATGAAGCAGGAAGTGAAGGATTGGAAAGACGAAGACGAGATTAAAAATTACTTGCTGAAGCTTCTCAATAAGGAAGCCTTTGATCACAGCGGATTGATTTATGGAATGGGACATGCCGTTTATTCTATCTCCGATCCAAGAGCAAGAATCTTCAAGGGATTCCTTGACAAACTCGCGCGGGAAAAAGGTTACGATGAAGAATTTGAATTCTATGACAGAGTAGAAAAACTCGCCGTCGAAACCATTCAGGAAAAACGCCGTATCTATAAAGGTGTAAGTGCCAATATCGACTTTTACAGCGGATTCATGTATCGGATCTTAGGGCTGCCAGACCAGTTATTCACCCCGATGTTTGCCGTGGCACGTATGGTCGGCTGGAGCGCACACCGTTTAGAAGAGTTAATGAACTGCGATAAGATTATCCGTCCAGCATACCAGAGTGTGGCTATGGATAAGGAATATGTTCCAATGAAGGATAGAATTATCGTGGAATAGTAAAGAGAATTTTAAAATAAAGCTATTTTTGGGGAGGAAAATAACAAAAATATGAAAGCGAAAGACACAGGGAGTTCTGACTGGCCAGAAGGTGAGCCGTCAGCAGAACAAAAAGTGACTTTAGAGGACTACCAGCAACTAATCATGCAAATGCGAAAGGCCAATGTACAGTTTCAGCAAATGTGTAACATTCCATCAGGAGAACTGACAATGTTACTCACCCTGCGCCACCTGTTACTGGCAAAGGAATTTGTCATTCCGTCAGATATTGGGGATGCGATGAAGCTGTCAAGGCCAGCTGTATCCCGAATGCTCCATAATTTAGAGCGTAAAGGATATCTGGAAATGAAAAGCAGCGAAGAAGATCACCGCTACGTCAAGGTACAGTTCACCCAGACTGGAAAAGAACTTATCACCGAGGAATTAGAAAAATGCTGTAAGCTCTTAGAGAGGGTAAAAGAGCGAATGGGAGAAAAGGATATGTATAAGTTTCTCTATTATTACAGCCAGTTTTGCACGATTTTAGTAGATGAGATTTTTTGAGTGTCTCTGACAGGAGAAGCAGCTTAATTCATTAGCATTTAAACACGTTCTGATGCTAATGAATTAAGCTGCTTTTTCTGACTTTGGAGCCACTCAAAAAGGGTATCTTCTCCCGTTAGGAGCGTTTCCCCCTGCCTGCGGCAATCAGAATTCCTCCAGCTTCTTCAGCAATGCCATTTCCCCTGAAACCTTATACTTCGCACAGAACCGACATAATGCAAAGAGAACTTCCCCCAGCTTCTCTGACAATTCCTCATCACTGCTGAATTTTTTCTCTGGATCTTCCCCAGCGGTGCCGAGCTGTAAATTCACAACAGAAGTTAGCAGGTCTTTAAAGACATCTTCATCCTCCGTGGAAAACATTCCAGCGGCGGCAGCCTTTTTCGCGATCTTCTGGCCGCGGATGAGGGCAGGGAAACTTTCTGGAACAAGTGCAATCTCTTCTTTTAAAGAGGTCTGTTTATGTCCTTCTTCCTGAGATTTTAACTTCTCCCAGTCGGCCTGCTGCTGTTCTACACTATCATAATGGCGGCCAGCAAATACATGAGGGTGACGGTGGATCATCTTGCGGGCGACGCCGTCGATAACATCTTCGATAGCAAATTCGCCATTATCTTCAGCAACCTGGGACTGCAAAAGTACCTGAAATAAAAGGTCACCAAGTTCTTCTTTTAAATTAGCGCAGTCACCAGTCTTAGTGAGGTCAGTTACTGCCTGATTCACCTCGTAGGCTATATAACTTAAGAGATTCATGCGTCTGTGACTTATCCCACGGACAGCCATTCTCTCCGCGAAGTGTGGCAACAATCGCCTGTAATTCCTGAAAATTAAACTTTTTATCCATTATAAATGCTCCTCCTTCAAACAGAATAAAATGGAAAATAATCTTTAATAATATTTGGTCAATATTCAGCTATCCAATTACATTTCAAGTTAAAATGTAATATTGTCCCAATATCTATAAAATCTTTGTATCAAGTAAATACAAATAAAATATAAGTAGAATGCGACTGGAATTACTATCATGCAGAAGTAATTCTTAAATATGCAAAACTATGCAAAAGACTATTGTAAAAATATGTTATTTGATTTATTATATCAGTAAGTCACGAAAAAATCTACATCAAAAAGAAAGAAGGTTTAGGATTAATGAACAACTTTGGACGGGCAGTACTGGCAGTGGGGTTAAGTGCAGTCATGACATTTACAGGTCCGGAATGCTTTTTTCAGTCAGGGGTAGAACCTGTAAGTGTTTATGCAGCAGAGGAGAAGGCTGTGCAGAGCAAGACAGCAGGAGATAATTCTGAAGAAGGCGAGAGCACGACAGAAGTGACAACAGAGAAGAAAGAAGAGAGTACGACAGCAACGGAAAGTCAGGAGAGCCAGACTTCTTCCGAAAGGGATACAAGCAGCGGTAATACAGAGCATTCGCAGACAGAACATACAACAGAAAGTACGAAGAGGAATACATCTGGTACATCTGGTAATACAGATCAGGCAGAAGATACCGATTCTTCTACATCAGATACATCCGGAAATTCCTCTCATAGTAACGAAGAAGGAACAACTCAGAAGAAGGCGAAGAAGGACATTTCCTCAAGAGAAGATGCAGAGATTCGTACAAAGGCGATTAAGAAGATTACGGATCAGTTAGCAGAGGAAGACGCACCGGACGGAAGAGATAAAACGAGTACATTTATCCCGAAGATTTATAATGATACTCGTCTGGCTATGAAGAATAATAAGGAATACATTGCGGGATATGTATATTTTAATCAGACAGATAGTGCCTGGAATCAGAATGGCTACTGTATCGCTAAGGCTGGATGTGGTCCGACTTCCATGGCAGTAGTAATCACATCTCTTACAGGTAAGTGGGTAACTCCATTGGATACAGCCATCTGGGGCTATCAGCATGGCTTTTACTCAAGAGCAGGTTCTGCACATGAGATGATTCCTGCGATGGCAGCGGCTTATGGACTGAAGTGTCAGGGAGCAGGAACCGATTATAATGCGATTAAAAAGGCATTAAAAGAAGGCAAGCCAGTAGTGTGCCTTATGGGACCTGGATATTTTACCCGAGGCGGGCATTTTATGGTACTGGTAGCAATTGATAAGAACGATTGTGTAACAGTAGCCGATGTCGGAAGCAGGGCGCGTTCCGCTTACAAGTACAGACTGTCAGATGTAATCGCACAGTCAAAAGGTGCCAGTGCAGGCGGTCCATTCTGGATTATGTCCTATGATAAGGAGAGTAAGTCTGCGCTTCAGGAGAAACAGGCGATTAAGGATTATACAGAAGAAGATATGGCAGAAGATTTTGCTGATGTTTCCTACATGAAAGTAAAGGGAGATCTTCCAGAAGTACTCCAGGAAGAGAAGGCAGATGTTTCTATGAAAAAGGTAGTATCTATTCTTAAGATGTCAACTGGTAAGAGCCTTTTAGATACAATCGGAGCAGGTAAAGGAACCGCATTGGCAGGCACTTCTAATGCGGGAAGTTCTGTACTTTCGCCAGTGAGCCAGAATAGCCAGGTTATTGTGGTGAACACAGATGCGAGTAATAAGAAAGCAGGTAGCCAGAGTGGAAGTACAGCACTTGCAGGAAGTGCTGCAGATACAGTGAGCCAGGGACAGTCTGCGAAGAAGTCACAGAATCTGGCGCTCACACTGAAGCAGGATATCGCAAGAAGGCAGTGGGAGAAAAAGATTGATTTAAGCTGGATGGACAACTATATGCAGGGAACTTTGGAAAAATAATCTGTAAATTGAGGCGTGCAGGTTGTAGGAATGATTTTTCAAACACACTCTAAGCTGATGAACAAATAAGTTGTGATAATTTAAAATAATGGACAAAGAATTATGAGAAAGATTAATTACAGAATTACAGTTAATATAACACAGAAGACGATGAAGCTTGGATTTCGCGCAAAGATGCCGGACGAGATGCAGGGAAAGCGCATCCGCGTGCAGGCTGTATTTACCCAGAGACAGGTAGAACGTCGTTTTCCGATGGAAGTAGTAATAGAAGAAGGAGAAGTTGGTGACCAGATTCGCGCAGATGCAGAGATATTGCTGCCATATGTATTTTACAGTCCGCCACGCCATAAGGTGAATGTTATTTTTACGCTTTGGTGTGGAGCGGAAGAGATTTGCTTAGATGACCAGCCATTTCCAGTGCAAAAGGAACTATTTGCCAGAGCGGAGATTGTCCGCAAGAGGAATCTGTTCAAGTTTGGACTTTGCTCTCTTGGATTGCCATTTTTACTGGTCAGAGATTATTTTAAGGAAGACAAGAATTTTATAAAGGCAGCGGAGCGGGCGAATGATACCGTATATAGAATTAGTGGTTATAATTATAGTGCCCGTCAGCAAAATACTGACTATTTTGCAGCCAGATACCGCAAATATATAGCGAAGAATAAGGTAAATCCGAATCAGATTCTTTTCCTTTCAGAGAGAGAGCCAGAGAAGAATGGGAATCTTATGCTTGTGAAGAAGTGGTTTGAGGAGAATGAACCCGAGGTAGAGATTACGACATTTATCAAGACAAAGACAGTTGATCAGCTTCGCAAGAAGGAACTTCGGGATTGTGCGTTCAAATGCGCTACATCTGCAGTTATCATTTTAGAAGATTTCTATCCGCAGCTTCATAGCATTCAGAAACGCAGCGAGACAAAGATTGTGCAGTTGTGGCATGCCTGCGGAGCTTTTAAGACGTTTGGCCTTACCCGTATGGGTAAACAGGGCGGTGCGCCTCAGACATCGATGAATCACAGGAATTATGACCTCGTACCAGTCAGCAGCGATACGGTGAGAGATATTTATGCAGAAGCATTTGGCATTTCAGGAAGTAAGGTACAGGCGCTAGGAGTACCGCGTACAGATCTGCTTTTTGACTGGGATTATGAGGAGAAAAAGCGCGAGGAACTCTACGGGAAATATCCTATATTAAAGGAGAACAGGGTAATCTTGTTTGCACCGACATTCCGCGGAGATGGGAATAAAGATGCATATTATCCATTGGAAGCATTTGATGTGAATCACTTTATGGAAAGGCAGCCAGAAGACACGGTACTTATTTTAAAGAATCATCCATTTGTAAAGCAAAAGTTTACTGTGGATGCACAATGGCAGGACAGAGTACTTGATTTGAGTGGGGAAGAACATATCAATGACCTCATGCTGATCAGCAACCTTCTTATCACAGACTACAGTTCCAGCGTATTTGAGGCAGCAATCCTTGAATTACCAATGCTTTTCTACGCATTTGATGAGAAAGAATACATGGACAGCAGAGACTTTTACTTTGATTATTCGCAGTTTACACCAGGTCCCGTTGTTACGGATTTTGAGGCATTATGCGAGGAATCTGCTGCCATGCTTCAGAATATTGTATCGGCAAATGAACAGGCAGACCTTAAGAAATTCCGCGAAACGTTCCTAAATACTGTCGATGGCTGCAGTACAGAGCGCATTTGCAGGAAAATAAAGACAAACTATATAAATATTTAACTAAATTGCAAAAAAAGTTTGACAGCTCATGGAAAATAATATAAAATATTGGAATCATGGTAGTTTGTTAAAATAAAAGCATTAATAAGCATGAATCTAAAGACGCATCATGTAAGAATGTTGACAGCATAGTTGAGACATTATGAGTAACATAGGGATTCAAAGTTACTAAGGAGGACTTATTTTTATGAAAGGAATAGTATTAGCGGCTGGAAGAGGTACGAGACTGTACCCTATGACAAAGCCAGTTTGTAAACCGTTATTACCAGTATATGACAAACCGTTAATTTATTATCCAATTGCCACTTTACTTCAGGCAGGAATCAGGGACATTCTTGTAATTATTCCACCAGGGGAAGAAAGAGAGTTCCAGAACCTTCTCGGAGATGGAAGTGAATTAGGACTTCATATCGAGTTTGCAGTACAGAAAGTTGCGCGGGGAATCGCAGATGCACTTATCATCGGAGAAGACTTCATTGGAGATGATTCTGTATGTCTCGTATTAGGAGATAACATTTTCCAGTGCCATAATCTTGATGAGATCATGAAAGAAGCCATCAAGGATGACCACGGCGCAAAGGTATTTGGTTATTATGTAGATGACCCAAGACCATTTGGTGTTGTAGAATTTGATGAGAACGGACAGGCTGTATCCATCGAAGAGAAGCCAAAGAATCCAAAGTCTAATTACATCATACCAGGATTATACTTCTATGATAATCAGGTAATTGACATTGCTAAGAATCTTAAACCATCCGCAAGAGGTGAGTACGAGATTACAGATGTTAACTTAGAGTATTTAAGCAGAGGCCAGTTAAAGGTAATTCCATTTGACAGAGGACTTACATGGATGGATGCCGGAACAGCAGACAGTATGTTAGAGGCAGCCGAGATTGTTAAGGCACTTCAGAAGTCAGGATGCTATGTAGGCTGCTTAGAAGAACTTGCATGGAAAGAAGGATTTGTATCTTTAGATAAGGTTCATGAGATTGGCGAGAGCCTCAAGATGACCAACTATGGACAGTACTTACTCAAATTAAAGTAAAAAGTTGCTATTTTACACGGGAGATAATGAGATAACCCGAATCAAATAACAATTTTTTATAGAAGGAAGAACAAAACTTTCCATATTTATACTAGAATGAAAATAAAACGGCAAACTGTCATAACAATTTCAAAACAACAGTTTCTAAAACATTTAACATTTTAAAAAAGATTATCTATTTTTTGGTTGACAGACTAGCTGCTTTATGATATACTACAATCAACCCAGAGGACATTGCACGGGTGCACATCATAAGAGAGAATACTATAGCACCAGAGAGGAGTACGTTATGCAGAGTACAGGAATAGTTAGAAAGCTTGATTCATTAGGAAGAATTACATTACCTATGGAACTTCGTAAAAGTTTCGATATTGGTGAGAGAGAGCCTTTAGAAATCTTCACAGAAGAAGATAAGATCATCATTAAGAAGTATAACCCTAGTGATATCTTTACAGGACAGTGTGAAGACCTCATTGAATACAGAGGTAAGAAGGTATCCAGAGATTCTATCCGCGAGCTTGCTAGAATTGCCGGATTTAAGCTGACAGAAGAGTAATCTTCTAACCCAGCTACTTCAACGGGAGTTCCCTGTGGTAGTATACAAGAGATAAAGATATGCCTTAAAAAACCAAGAACCAGTAGAGAGAGGCAAAACGGACAGCCCCCTCCTTTGCGAAAGCAGAGGAGGGGGCTGTGCTTTGGTTGGAGATGGAACTACTATTTCATGGAAAGCCATAACCATCTGATGATTCCCCAAATCCCTCCAGCAATAAATAGAATTTTCCTCCCCAGCCAAAACACAGCCCTCTGGAAGATAAATAAAGCATATTTGTGGCCTCGGAGCAAAGGTTGGATGCGAGCACTTAAAGCGAGCATTCAACCTGCAGCGACTAAAGTCACAAATATGCTTTATTTATCTTCCAGAGGGCGTC
>ERZ826016.3597-NODE-3597-length-10444-cov-2.765232_pt1 | contig 10444 bp, 6 predicted proteins | sample MGYA00519872_ERZ826016 | MGnify/ENA primary metagenome ERZ826016 (study PRJEB31778, sample SAMEA3449218) | human gut metagenome | biome: human gut; feature: human-associated habitat; material: faeces | place: United Kingdom | collected 2010/2012 ... | reverse complement strand
CATATTGATTTGTTGGGTCACTTCTTCTGGTGATATTCCTGTTATGGCATTTTCTCTCATGATTCTACGAACTTAATTGATGTGTTCTATGACAGTATTATCTGTATAGTGTTGATTACAGCCATAATAGATAGCTATTTCCAGAATAAGATTACCGATTCTTGCTAATACTTGCTGGTCAGTTGTTTGTTCTGATGAGGTCCTCGCGTACCTATCTAGTATTCCTGCCATCCGGTTTTCTTATCAGGGAAGTAATGTGCTATGTGTAGGGTGGTATAATCAGCATATCATCTGTTCTTATTCTGTAATAGATATTTATAGCAGTTTTGCTCTCACTCACTTATAACAATTGCTACCACTCCACAGATGTTGATAAACCGGGAGATGCAAACGAAAAGTGAAAGCGTGAGAACAAACGTCGAATCAATTTGATTTTCCCGATTAGAATAGTTTCAATCTTCATATGTGTTTAATTGTTAATAAGCTTGAAAAAGAAATCATGGATAATATTTTTTTATCTTTTTCAGTGATAACGGTCCTGCTAAACAAGTACCTGGTGCTTCTTCGGGAGAATTGCGTGGTGGTAAATTTAAAGAATGGGATGGGGAGGCCGTGTACCGGCTGTTGTCTATTGGGAAAGGTCAGAAAGTAATTATAAGAATTTAAGTTCGCAAGTGACGGGGTTTGTGGATATTGTTCCAACTGTGAAAGAAATTATTGGAGACAGCAACATCCTTAAACGTGCGTATGACGGAATAAGTATACTCCCTGTCTTGAAAGGGGATACTAAATGTATTGACCGTGATTTCTATCTGGGCTGTGGAGCTGTTGTGAACAAGGATTATAAGTTTATTAAGAAAGATGGTAACCCGATACTTAATCTGACAGAAGATTTTCTAGTTGATTACCAAACGGACCCTTATGAAAGAAAAAATGCAAGTATGAATAATGAGCAGATACTGAAGCGTTTGTATCAGGTTATTGAAAAGTATGATACAATAACGCCTTTGGTTCCGGAAATTCCATACGGTAAAGGACAAAAGGGGGGGGAAGGCTCCGAAAGAATAGAAAGTAACGCGTTGATTATCCTAAATATTTCATTTGTTTATAGTATGATTGCATCTGTCATTCAGAACGAAGTGAAGAATTTCTTTTCTCTGAACATGCAAAAAGAGGGGATACTTCTCTATGCTTTGTATGACGGATAATATACAAGTATCGTGACTCTGCCGAACATAGTAATAGTTTATTGTATCCAGCAGAAGGAATGATAAAATTGGTATCCGGAAGAATAGTATTGACTAAAATTTGTACAGACTATGAAAAATCAGATTTAATTTTTTTATCTTTGTTGTTATTAAATGAACTGAAATATGAAATGCAGATGAAAAAGCTGGTGATATTATTGATTTTCCTTATGTTTTTCATTTTCCATGCTTTTACGCAAACGCAGGCATTATTTTTTCAACGTATTCTTCCAAATAAAATCGACTTGATTGACGAAAATTTTTGGAGGGCACCTTATGATTCAGTTAGTACACCCCACACTTCGAATTCATATTTAATAGGCAACAGTATAACGTTTAATTTGTTAGGGGACTCTCACCTCCATTTAAAACAACTGCTTGAGAAAGTTCTTAGTTTAAGTGAAACAACAAGTATACCTGTACATATACATCTTGACGGACAAAATTGGATCGCTGCTCGTCCCGATTTATGGAATTGGTTTGATCCTTCCATCCCGGGTTATAATCCGGAGAATAGAAAAAATGTCGAATGGACATCATGGACGCCTGATTCAGCTGTAAAAGTTTGCTGGCGTGATTGGGGACAGCAGATTCGTGTACTTCCGGCTCCTAATATAGCTTCTCCGGCAATCTTGAATGCTCATTATGAAGCTTATGATTTGTTGTTACCAATCATCATCAAATGGATAAAGCATCTTCCTGCTGCAAAAAAGTATTTATTCGGAGGAATTCGTATTGGGTGGGAGGCTGGTATAAACTACAATGCATATTATTATAAGAATGGAAACGAAATATTTGACAAACATCCCAGTACTACAGAATATGACCCGAAGGGACGAACCACTACAGAGAATTTTTCATTAGACAGTAATACGTTACGCTTGGGATATGCGGCAGCGTCTACCAGTAATATTCAGACAGAAGGTGAATTAACAAATGCTGTTTATGAGAAAATTGTCCATCGATATGTGGAAACTCTTTGTAGATATGTGACAAATTTCGGTTTCACACCAAAGGAACTTTTTACACATATCGGTGGAAATTATGCCCCGTTTGATAAACATTTAAAGTTTTGGCCCGCAATAAACCGGTATGCCACGCCTGGATGGAGTTTTTATTCTATGGATCCATCTTCTGCCGGGTCATTATCTGACGAGTTGAAAACAGCAGGTTTATCTCAGTGGGCGGCTTCTGAATGGTTATGGCCTGGACAAACTTCGGATGAGTGGTGCGAACATTTACGGAAGACTTATTCCTTTAAGGATTGTCGTTTATTAGTAATTTACAACTGGGAGTTTATGATAGACAGAGACGTTATTGCACAAAAAGGAATCAGGAAATTTCTCTCTGGAAGTAGCTAATGGTCTTCTAAGACTCCCAATAATGAATATGGTTTCCTGATAATCCTTCTGAAGGATAAAGGTGCCATCTCTTTAGGAATGGTTTGAGTAATAAGCAAAAAATGATTGGATATATATTAAAACACAAATATTATGGTTTTTAATAAAATGTATTTAGGTCTTTTAGGAGCAGTCTCTACATCCCTACAAGCTGCCGAACGTCCGAATATTGTCATTATTTATACGGATGATATGGGGATAGGCGATTTGTCTTGTTACAATAGTGGCTGGGTAATGACTCCTAATATTGATCGATTGGCTGCAAATGGTCTTAAATTTAATCATTACTACACAGCATCTCCGGTAAGTTCCCCTTCCCGGGTGTCTTTAACCACAGGAATGTTTCCCACTGAGTGGGGGGTAAATACTTTCTTACATGATAGAAAGGGAAATGCGAATTGTGAACAGTTAGATTATTTGGATACTTCTGCCCCTTCTATGGCAAGAACTTTAAAGGAGGTAGGTTATTCGACTGCTCATATCGGTAAGTGGCATATGGGAGGAGGACGTGATGTGGATGATGCACCGCAGATACCTCGCTATGGCTTTGATGAATATGTCTCGACTTATGAAAGTCCTGATCCGGATAAACTGATCACCGCATCTAATTGGATATGGAGTAAGCAAGATAGTATCAAGAGATGGGAACGTACCGGATATTTTGTTGATAAAGCATTGGATTTCTTGTCACGACATAAAGGTACTCCCTGTTTTGTAAATCTTTGGCCTGATGATATGCATGATCCTTGGATTCCGCAAACGAAGTTTTTCGATAATAAAAAGAGTTGGACCAGCAAACCTAATTTTGTAGCTGTGCTGCAAGAATATGATAGGCAGATTGGACGCTTTATTGCAGGTTTGGAAAAGCTGGGTATGTTAGAGAATACATTGATTATTTTTACAAGTGATAATGGTGCTTTACCTACATTTGAACAAGTACGTACCAATGGTTTACGCGGCTCGAAAGTAAGTCTGTATGAGGGAGGGGTGAGAATGCCCTTTATTATTAGTTGGCCGAAAAAGATTAAAGGAGGAGAAATAGAAAATGAGAGCGTGCTTTCTTCAGTAGATCTATATCCGTCACTTTGTGCGATTACCGGTGCTAAAATGCCAAAGGGATTCAATTATAGTGGTGAGGATATGAGTAAAGCATTGTTAGGAGTTAAAGAACTTCGTCGTCATAAAGACCTGATGTGGGATTTTGGTCGTAATCGATTCTTTGGTCGCCCGCCTCAATTGCATCATCAAAGTCCTCACTTGGCTATCCGAAGAGGAGATTATAAATTATTGATAAATTCTGACCGAAGCCGACTGGAATTATACGATGTTAAAAAGGATCCTAATGAAACAACTAATATTGCGGATAAATATCCGGAATTGTGTAAACAGTTAAGTGATAAAGTGATTAACTGGTATTTTACAAAAAGAAAAGTTCGCCAATAATATTAGGAGTTAAGGTAATCTTATACTTTTGTCAATCATAAGTATAAGATGCCGTAAACTTAGAAATTTATGTTACTTTTGTTGTATCTAACATAAAAGTATAATGTCGTATGAACTATAATTTTGATGAAATAATAGACCGTAAGGGGACAAATTCCGTAAAATGGGATGCTGTGGAAGATCGTTGGGGACGCAACGATCTGATCCCAATGTGGGTAGCCGACATGGATTTTCGCACAGCACCTTTTGTTGTCGAGGCTTTGAGGGAACGCTTGGAACATGAGGTTCTGGGTTATACATTTGCTTGCAAAGAATGGGCAGACTCTATTATTAGTTGGTTAAAAGAACGTCATGGATGGACAATACGAGAAGAAATGCTAACCTTTACCCCTGGTATTGTTCGTGGATTGGCATTTGCTATCCAATGTTTCACAGAAAAAGGAGATAAAGTGATGGTAATGCCTCCCGTTTATCACCCTTTCTTTCTAGTGTCGCAGAAGAACGAGCGTGAGGTTGTATATAGTCCGTTGATTTTAAAAGACGGGCAGTATCATATCGATTTTGATAGATTCAGGAAAGATGTACAAGGCTGTAAGTTACTTGTTTTGAGTAATCCTCACAATCCCGGAGGACGTGTATGGACAAAAGAAGAATTGTCACAGATTGCTGATATTTGCTATGATAGCGGTACTTTGGTCATTTCTGACGAAATTCATGCAGACTTGACTTTACCACCATTTAAGCATTCTACTTTTGCTTTAATTTCAGAGAAGGCACGGATGAATTCACTTGTTTTCATGTCGCCAAGTAAAGCCTTTAATATGCCCGGTTTGGCAAGTTCGTATGTGATTATTGAAAATAAAGAAATCCTTCACCGTTTCCGAACCTTTATGGAGGCTAGTGAATTTAATGAAGGACATTTGTTTGCTTATCTTAGTGTGGCAGCAGCTTATAGTCATGGAACTGAATGGTTGAATCAAGTGATTGCTTATATAAAAGGGAATGTTGATTTCACTGAAAGTTATTTGAAAGAAAATATTCCTGCTATTAAAGTGATTCGTCCGCAGGCCTCTTATCTGATTTTCCTGGATTGTCGTGAATTGGGACTGGCACAAAATGATTTGAACCAACTATTTGTAGAAGATGCGCATTTGGCATTGAATACAGGAACTACATTCGGTAAAGAAGGAGAGGGGTTTATGCGATTGAATGTTGCTTGTCCACGTACTATACTTGTACAGGCATTGGAGCAATTAAAGGAAGGCAAGTCGAACTTTTTCAAAAGATTATAATACTCTAAGATTAGTCTATTTTTCGCTTTTAGGTGAATGGAACATTTTTAGTTGTTTTATCTTATATAGGTTCAATGAAACATTTAATATGTGAACATAAATAAAAAGGTCGGGACATTTTGTGTTGTCTCGATCCTTTTATTTATGTAGAGTGATTGCTTTGTGTTATTGTTTTTCGGGTAAAAGCACGAACTTCATTACAGTAGAAGTATCAATACATTTTGCTCCGGCCTGTTGAATATTATCTGGAGTCAAAGCCTCTATCTGTTCTCTTTGGCTAGATTCAGAATCTACTTTCTCTTGGTTTCGATATGCATAGAATATATTCAATAACCATATACCGTTTAACTTCAGATCAGACTCAAGTGCTACTCTTTTTTTCTGTTTCGCACGTTCCACTTCTTCCTGAGTAGGTCCCTCCGATATTAGCTTATTTATTTCAAGTATTGCTCTTTCGCATAATTTCTCATAAGCTTCTGTATTTGTACCAAATGCAAGATTCAGTTTGGCATAATCTTCGTGTAATTTTTTCAGTGATCCAGAAACACGGACACCATAAACACCACTCATCTCAATACGCATACTCTCGTATAAACGGCTGTTGAGTATATCTATAAAGGCATTGTAGCAAAACTCTGTATCTTTATTCCAAGGTACTTTCTTTGAGAATCGGAGATTGACATTTACTTTATTATCTTTCCCTTTATGGAATAAATATTCTTTCGGACCAGTAGGGGTAATAAAATTCTGTTCTACAAACGAACGTTTGGTTGAAGCATTCGTAGGAAGTCCACCCAGGTAGGTTAGCACAAAAGGTTTCAATGTTTCTAAATCAATATTTCCTACAAATACATAAGTGAAGCCTGCTGCATTGCCAAATCGATTTTTATATATTTCCACAGCTTTTTCGAAATTTGCTTCATCTAATCTGTCGGGAGTAGGCCAAAGAAGACGTCGGCTATTTCCATTACTCATGATTTTGTCTATCTCATATCCGAAGAATTGATCGGGACTATCCAGTAAATGAGCATATTCTGCACGTTCTTTTTGCATCACACGTTCAAAGGCCGCTTTATCAAAATATGGAGCTGTATGGTATAAGTATACTAATTGAAAGAACTCTTTCATGTCTTGAGAACCAAATTTGCCGGACATTGACTCATTATAAAGAACTAGTGATTGAGTGATTGAAATATCTTTGCCGACCATTAACCTTCTTAGTTGAATGTTATTGATACTATTCACTCCACTTTCATCTTGTATACGTGTGGCATATAGGGCGGACATGTCATCGTCTGCGTCAAACATACTATATCCTCCATCAGAAGTAGCGCGGAAAAGAATTTGATTATTCTTAAAATCAGTTGGTTTAATCACTACCTTTACACCATTCGACAAAGTCCATTCCGTTATATTGGTATCGGAAAAATATTTTTCTGATGCGATTGTTCCTGCTTCAGGAGTGAAGTTCATTAATTCATTCACTATTTCTCCTTCATCATAAGGCTTGATGTCTCTATGCGGGGCTTCCTCCAGAATAGCTCGTAGCTCATCATCGGTAGGATAGTAGCTTCTGTCCTGCGGACCGGTAATGATTATCGTTCTATTTTTTTTAGTCATATACTTTGTAGCTAATTCATTTATCATGTCTACGCTCACTATAGGAAGTGTGTTTAATAAGAAATGATATTCAAAACTAATTCCCGGCATTGGATTCCCTGTCAGGTAATTTACTTGACATTCATCCGCATATAGGTCAGAGGCTGTTTTATTACGTTCCTCATACCATCTGTAATATTTTGCTAACAGCTTCTTTTTAGCTCTATCTAATTCTGTAACACTAAATCCATATCGTCTGATTCGTTCGTTCTCATCTGCTAGAGCTGTAAGTGTTGCAGTTACTTTATCTGGTGCGCAACGGGCGTAACATGAGTAAGTATCAACATCTCTAAAGTAATTGGAGTATCCTATTTCTGCTTCTGAGAAAGGAACCGTACCTTGTTCTGTGGCTTCGGATAGACGAGCATCCACCATTGAAGAGTATAAGTTGTGACAAATATTTTTTAGATAATCCTTCTGTGTTACTATCTGCTCCGGCTTATGTTTGTAGGAAATTTCTACAGAACATCCACTTGTCTCTTTATCAGTGGCAACTGCTACACGCAAATCTTTGTGGTCAGGCACATAATGATGTGTACGTTTTTCTACCTTTGAGGGCATAGCATAGGCTGTAAATTTCTCTTTGATAGATTCTTCTATTGATTCGGGATCAATGTCACCAACTACAATAATAGCAGTCAGATCCGGTCTGTGCCATTTTTTATAAAAGTTTCGAAGCACATCGTAGGGGAAATTTGCAATGACCTCTTCTTTACCTATCGGCAAACGTTTGGGGTAATCCGAGCCTTTAAACAGAATGGGCAGATATTGTTCTCTTATACGGGTAGGCGCTCCTTTTCCTAAACGTAGCTCTTCAATGATGACTCCGCGTTCGCGATCAATCGCTTTCTCTGTTAAAGCCAGATTCATAGCCCATTCTTGCAAGATATGAAGTCCTAAGTCAAGATGTTCTACTGGAATTGGCAAGTAATATATTGTTTCTTCAAAAAAAGTAGCTGCATTGAGTTCACGTCCCAAATGCACACCGATTCCTTCCAGTTTATTTACCAGTTCAGTGCCCGGAAAAGAACTCGTTCCGGTAAATGACATGTGTTCCAGAAAGTGACTAAGTCCTTGTTCTTCGTCCGTTTCAAGGATAGAACCGGCATTAAATACTAATCTCAATTCTGCTTTTTGGGCCGGCACTGCATTATGACGAATATAATAAGTCATTCCATTATCTAGCTTGCCTACTTTTACTTTTTCGTCTATAGGCAATTTTTGTGACGGGCGATAAAAAAAGGTTTTACTTTCTTGTCCAATGACAAGTGCTGGATAAATCAACATTAATCCTAATAAAAGCATTGGTATTTTTATGTTCATAATTCTTGTTGTATTTAGAAAATATAGCCAAAACGTGCCCATACAGTATTCCTTTGTAAATTGTGTTGAGCTTGTAATGATTGATATCCTACTCTTAGGTAAAGTGTACCGGACTTGGCTAGTTGATGATTGAATGTCACATCTCCACCTACTGTATAATAACTACTCCACAAGATATCGCGATCCGGATATATAAGTCCTTGGGCAATGGTCGGATCAGCGTTTTCCCGTTCTGTGTAGCTGAAAGACTTTTTCGAAGGTGAATGATAACCGCCATTCACATGTATAAGAAGTGAATTATTTCCTTTTAAGGCAATATTGTGTGTTACCCCGCCTTCTACATGACAAGCGGCATATTCCAAATAAGAATCCATCACTTTATAGGTATCTGAATAAGTTTCATATGTTGCTTCTAAATCAAACTTCCATAGATAATCATCTTTCTCTTTTTGACGATTATTTCCAAATAAGAACAATGAATAAGAGCCTTTGGCAGCTGTTTGCTTATTTACTGAACGACGCGGGGCTTCAGAGTCTGTCTGCCAGGCATTTATTGTAGGAGAAGAATTAAATATTTGGATGATTTCACGTCCCGATCTTTCTTGCCAAAAATAGGAAGCTGCAATTAAATGTTTGGCTCTTTGACTGTAGATATTTATATGTGTTCCACCTGTATAGTGTGTTTCATAAAAACAGCCTCGTTTACGCGGCTTATTGCTTTCTATATCCATAGCATCTTCTGTATAGTTGGCATAATCTGCATAAACATCCATAGAGATATGTTCATTGTTCACTCCGAAAGTCAAACCATAACCCAGTCCGTCACCTTGATACTGACGCTCGCGTTCATTATTGCTAAATATGTCGTATACATATTGTCCCATTCCTTTCAACATATAAATTTTTTGAGGCTCGTTGGTATTGTATAGTATTAGGTTTGAATTTTCACGGAATCTGCGATAACGTATATAAGCCCCTAGAGAGAAATCATTCTGTTTCAATGTGACAGAAGGAGCCACCGAAATACTATTTACATTGGATTGAGGTCTTGGGTCGATCTTTTTTGACCCGCGATCTACGTTCAATTGTAAATCTAGTCCTACAGAAACAAGATTATGAAAGAATGGCGAAGCTCCTTTCGCCCATAGTGCATAAGATTGTTTTTGCCAGTTTCCACCTGTACTGTCAGCTAATATATAAGGAGTACCTCTATAAGGATCGATAATGGAATTGAACCGGACATTCTTGTTGTAACTTTGTTCAAGAGAGAACCCACCGGCTATTCTGTATTCCCCCATTTTAAGTGCTCCTTCAGCAGAGAACAGGTAATCGGTAGCCGAGGAGGATTGCTGCGGACGATGAAAAGTCCCGTCTTTGTAATTGATACCCACATAGATGTTGGAATAACTTTTCCATTGTCCCAATGCTAAAGCTGAAGCATCTGAACGGTCGAAAGTAAACGCTTCTTGTCGATATAAGTCCAATTGAGCTACACTTTCCTCATTATTGTCTTCCGTTTGTGCAGAAAGGCCAATAGAACTTTCTAGCAACAGTAGACCTATTAATAGATTATATTTTATTTTCTTCATGGCACACTTATTTGGATAAAGGAACTTCATTGATTTCGAAGTCATCTGTTGAATTATTAGTATCCTGATAGATGGTGACTCCATTCTCTGTACTCTTTACTTTTCTGATTACACTGCGTCCCATATAAATACCATCTGTAGTAGCAAATCCGCTGTCTAATGCCGGTGGAAAGCGTTTGGTATTCGTTGATGTAGCATTTTGAATCAAGTCTACCGCATCAATTACATACTTCAATGGAACTTTTTTGCATAACCAGTATTCTTCATCCTCAAAAGGATCTTGGAAAGTTTCCGGTAAGGTTACCGTCTCAAAACTTTCTACTTCTTCAGTAGAAGCAGAAATGAGTACCATACCTTGACCAAATACGCTGATACGCCATAGATAACTATAGTCCGGCCAGAAGATTAGGCGCATATTGGGTGCATCATAGTCGGTATAGTTATTGGCTGGATCATTGCTGTAAGCTTCATAATCAGCTTTAGATAAATCT
>ERZ826016.3596-NODE-3596-length-10445-cov-3.245236_pt1 | contig 10445 bp, 9 predicted proteins | sample MGYA00519872_ERZ826016 | MGnify/ENA primary metagenome ERZ826016 (study PRJEB31778, sample SAMEA3449218) | human gut metagenome | biome: human gut; feature: human-associated habitat; material: faeces | place: United Kingdom | collected 2010/2012 ... | reverse complement strand
AAGTAACTAGTAGGCCGAAGAGTATAAGCCACCAGCCGATAGATAATGCCCAGTTATATCCTGTAATCAGCAATGTCCATACACTGACGAAGATACACATTTTTAGCGGAGAAGGTATTAGATGCTGTACTATTCGGTTACAGAAATTCCAGTTTCCTTCCAAAAGCGAAGGGAAGAAATAAGAGGCTGTCTTTCGGAGGCGTCTCCTATATGGGTGAACCGGACTTGATTGACAGTATACAATAGCATCCGGAAGGTAGTCAATATATACATTCTTCCGAAATAACTTCCGTTCGATATTGGTTTTAGAGCTTCTCAGATTGTTTTGCAACCATTCCAAGTCGATAGCCATATTGGTTCCGGATAAGTTAGACGACAGTCCGAATTGTGTATTTCCAGCTCTGAAAAGGCTGTTCTTTATTTCTTTGCATATAGCACGGAAACGATTACAGAAACCTTTGCGATTTTCAATAACTGTGTGTAATTGAATGGCTTGTATTCCGGCATCATACGCATTGTAGATTTTCTCCAGAAAGAGTGGAGACAGAGAAATGGCTGTGTCTGATAAGATAAGGATCAGTTGATAGTGTTCTCTGTCAAGAGTATTGATTCCTTGATGCAAATCATTGTATGTGAAGAATTCGTAAGATTCTTCACGATAGATTACGGGAAGCGGACTTTCTTCCGGAACGAGGATAGCACAATGGTATTTCTTTTCAGCTTTTGGATAGACAATGCGCTTGAAGTGCGATGCAACTGCCAATACAAAGAGGTATAGAATAACAATCCCCACGAAGAAGAATACCAGGTCATCTATTATGTAAATGTAGGTGCTCATCGTCTGTAAAAGGTTATACGTTCCCTTTTTGAATAAATGCAGTAACTGTTTTCAGAATAATTTTGATGTCCAACCAGAAAGAGAATGTCTTTGCATACTTGATATCCAACTGTTTGCGTTCTTCCGCAGATAACTTGCCGGCTTCACCTCTTTTTTCTACTTGCCATAGCCCGGTAAGTCCTGCCGGTCCCATAAAGCGGTCGATATGTTCATCACTAGTTAGTAATTCGGCTTCGTAGAGTGGGAGAGGGCGATTACCTACTATGGACATATCTCCTTTTAAGATATTAATAAGCTGTGGTAATTCGTCAATACTATATTTACGAATGAAGCGCCCTATCTTCGTTATTCTAGGATCATTTTCCAACTTGACAAAAGCATTACTTTTCTCTTTCGATTTTTTGTGAATATAATCTTCTTCGGAAATAACGAAATCATCAGATATCAGGAGAATTTCTTCTTCGTCCACTTTTTGAATTTCTTCGGTCTCTTGCTCTTCTCCCCAAATATCTTCTTCTTGTTCTTCCTCTTGCTGATACTGGTTGAGCGTATTGAAATCCTTCAAATGTTTGTCGGCATCGGTATACATGGACCGAAATTTGAGAAAATCAAAAATCAGATAATTGCTTCCTACACGTTTGGATTTGTAAATAATAGGACCTTTGCTTTCTAGGCGGATAGCCAGTGCTGTGAGTATGAGAAGTGGGGAAAGACATAACAATGCCATTCCTGAAAAGACGATATCAAAAGCTCTTTTCCATAAAGGTAGGCGGAAAGCATTCAAGTTTTGCGTCTTGAGTTGAAGTGCCTGTATCTTTTGATCTTTTCTATGTTTCAGGAAGGTTGACAGAGCCTGCAAGGATTCCGGATTCGTTTCGTATTTAATGGTATTATTTATACCGGCTTTGAGATATTCTGGAGCTTCTTCTTTAGATAAAGAATCAATGACGAGTACCATATAAAGTCCCGGATACTTTTTGCGCATATAATGAATATTTGCAATATCTTGGGATAGATTTATCTGTTCGAAAAACAGAGCTGTATCGTATTTTTCCCGTATCTTGTCTAGTACCTTAATTGCTTGATTACAATTAGATGCTGCATAAAATACCCCTATGCTAAGTTTAGAGAATAGGTTTATAGTCTTGCTATCTTTGCCTATGTAAACAAAATATTGCATATAGAGGATCTGGTGTTAATCGATAATCTTTTTGATTCGAATTTTGAGTTCTAGTGGATTGAATGGCTTTAAAATATAATCTTCCGCTCCTTCTTCCAGCAATCTGATTCTTTCGGTTGTACTTTCTTCACTAGATAACATAACGATAGGTATTGACTTGAATAACTCGTTATTTTTCATATATCTTAGAAATTCGTCACCTGTCATTAACGGCATACGGATGTCTGAAATGATAAGATCAGGTACGTTACCTTCATTCAGCCATTCTATTGCTTTAATGGGATCTTCCAAATAGGTAAAATCATAATCCTTACCTAGGTATATACCGGCAACTTTTCCAATAGTCGCTTTATCATCGACTAGTAATATTTTTTTCTTCATACGAATAGACCTTTCTATCGCTTGCTTTGTTATTGATTTATAGATTAGCTTACTGTCACAGATTATTTATGACAGTTTGCAAATATAGATATTATTTTAGAATAATCTCTCAATATTGACAAGTAAAATTCGTGATATATATTTATTTTATCTAATAAATTTCTCAGTGCGATGTTCTAATAGAAAAACACGGATTTCATATTGATGAAATCCGTGTTATCAATAAATATTTGGTTGTTATTTGTACACTTTAGATGAATCGAATGTTTTCCACCATTCCTGATTCTTAACACCACCGCTAGTTACCCAATCTGTAAACAAGGAATAAACAGTTTTTATATTTACATACTCTAAAGCCCACTTGAAGTCAGTAGGGACCATGATTCCCCATGCCAGATTGTCTTTACTGATGTAATATTTCTTACCGGAAACAGAACTATTATCATTATTTCCTCCAAATAAATCAGTATTAGCTAGTTTGGTTGGTTGATAGCCGATAACATGAATTTCTTTACGATTATTTCTATTTCCTTCCACAAAAATGAAAACATTCAGTTTGTTGATGTTTAATTCATCCGGAGAAATCGGATTGCTGAGTTTTATGGTGAAACTGATGTTCTTAACATTCGTATTGTTTGAATGATTGGCAAAGGTGTTAATTTGTTCATACCGATCTCTTCCCAATGCTTTGTGCGCATCGTCGAATAACGGAATAACTGCATAATCTTGTCCGTTCTCAATCTTATTACTGTTCAGGTTGAAGCTTTTGATAAGAGAGTTGTCACTAAATTCAACAGGTTGCATAATTGCGCTGGCAGGAACACCGTCCAACATGATAGCAGCTCCAATACTTTTAGTAGCTCCGGTAGCGGCTAAATCGATGCTTAATTTGAATTCTTCCACTTTATTATTCTTATTGAGAGAAATCGTTCTTTCTTTGATAATCATGACTAAATCATTCATATCATAGTCTCCATATAATGGCCATTGATCTTCAAATAAATATGCATAATTATGTGTATCATCCACTATGATCGGGAATTTAGGTTCCTCTGGTTCTTCTCCCTTATTTCCTTCGTTCTTTGTTCCTGTACAAACTTCGATAGTTACTTTGGATTCTCCTATTTTTGTAATATATGCGCCGTTCTGTACATGAAAATTAGTCCAATGTGGACTTTTCTCTACATGATTATCTGATTCAATAGCCAAATTACCGTCATAAGTAAATCCTTGACCGGCTATAATGGGAGATTTTATCATAGAGGTGTTTTCACCTTTTCCATAGAACGTAGCATAACCAGGAGGTATATCCAGTCTTGTAGTTGCTTCCAGCATAGAGCCGTTATTCAAGTTAACAACTCCGTTTTGGAACTCCATTTTAGGTGCCTTGATATATCCTTGGGTTAAGTTTAACTTAATTCCGTTTGCGTAGAAGGAAATAGTGGCTTCCATACTGCAACTATTGTTGACGGTAGGATTAGTGAAACTGATCGTCTCAAAAATGATTATATTTTTGTTTGTGATAACAGCATCTGAGTTTGCAATCATTTTTTTTCCATAAATCTCTCCGTTATTTTCTAATGAGAAATTAGACGGAAGGTTAAACTCTCCTTCAAGTTCAATCTTATTGTCGTTGATAATTTGGGTATTTGAATTAATTGCTATGTCCTTGCTTGTTATAGTACCTCCGTTGTAGAGTGTAGCTCCCGAATGTAATGTCATAGTGTTTGTAACTGATACATTACCCCAGTTTCTTAATGCCGCAGGTGCTCCGTTAGTAAATGATATATTTTCGGCTTCAACGTTTCCTTCATCCATGACAGTCAGCATGGAGTTTCTTATAAAAGTCATCACTCCGGATGCTTTTATTTTAGCATTGTCCATAACTATGATTTCAATACCATTCTGGAACTGGAATGTAGTCGGAATTGTCCATGTTGCATCAACGTAAACTTTGGTTTTAATCTCACCGTCATATCCGTCAAATTTGAATGTACCGTTATAGTCAGAGGTAATTTTATAGGAAGCGTCACGCAGTAAAGTTGTTCCTTGCATTTCTGTAATTTCTTTTGCTTCACTTGGTATGGAAGTATAAGCCGGTTTCTCGGGTGAAACAGCTCTTGTGGTAGCGGTACGGCTCATTAACACTCTGTTTTGAACAGCAGATTCTTGATAGTAGAGTTTACAGGTAAAGTTGTCATTATCTTCCGGCACATCAAACAGATATACCTCTACACGTCCTCTGGGATCAGTCTGCTTTATATAAATACCTTTTTGCGTAGGTAGCAGAGTGATAGCAGCTGTAGCTTTAAAGTTATTCTCTTTATTTGCTGTCCTTGTAGCCAGTACAGATGCGTTTTCATTAGTAAGAGGATCTTCTGTATATATTTCTACTAAGTAGGAATATAACCCTCCTTCTTCATCTTTAACTTCGACTGTGACATTTTCTGTTTTGATTGTGCTCCAATCAAAACCATCAGGAGCAGCAAAACCGTTTCCCATTGGGTTGGACGTTTCGTAGGAGGGATCATACAAATCCTTCCCCGAGTCAACACAACTAAACAGGATACCTCCCATTGCTATTGCAATGATTGGCATAAAATGAATTGTTTTTTTCATCATAATTAATATTGCTTGATTGTTTGTAACCAAAATCTAATGCAAAAATAGCCGCATGTCTTATATTTAGGCTGTATTTTCTGTTATTTTATGTAGGAAAAACAATTGAATTTCCGTTTCGGTTCTATTTTAGCTCTAGTAGGTGCGATTAAGACTTTTTATATGATAAGAAATCCCTTGATTTTCAAATCTACAGATATATCAGATTTGAGAATCAAAGGATTATAATAATCGAATGGGTGTCTTAAGACTTGGTGATTTCTCCTATTAAACAGGAGTTCATTTTGTATCGTATATCTTTGTTGGGCAGTCCGTGTCCTAATAGAAACATTAGTTTTGTTATAGCACATTCAGGGGTACTGTCGTATCCGCTGATAACACCTGCTTCCAAGAGATGCATTCCGGTTTCGTAACGTCCCATTTCGACTGCTCCGGAAGCACATTGGGTGATGTTGACAATGATAATGCCTCGTTCAGTAGCCTCCTTTAATTGACGGATAAACCATTCTTTTTGCGGTGCATTTCCTGAACCGAAAGTTTTCATTACCACAGCTTTTAATCCGGGAACATGAAGGAGTGAAGTTACAATACTCTCTTGAATACCAGGGAAAAGGGTTAAAATAACCACATTGTTATCAAATAAGTAATGCGGCTTTAACGGCTTCGTAGGGTCTGGTTTACGAATGAGGTTGGGCTCGTATTTAATGTGTATGCCAACTCGTGCCAAAGGCGGGTAATTGAAAGAGCGAAAAGCATTAAAGTTTTCTGCATTGATTTTGGTGGTACGATTACCACGCATCAGATGATTTTCAAAGAAAATGCATACCTCCGGAACGATAGCAGTGCCATCCGGATTTTTTGCAGCAGCGATTTCAATAGCAGTGATGAGATTTTCTTTCCCGTCTGTACGCAAAGTTCCGATAGGGAGTTGGGAGCCGGTGAGGATCACAGGCTTACTCAGATTCTCAAGCATAAAACTTAAGGCGGAGGCTGTATATGCCATTGTATCTGTTCCGTGAAGGATCACAAAACCGTCGAAATAATCATAATTGTAATTGATGATTTTTACCAGTTTTGCCCAGTAAGCAGGCTCCATGTCCGAAGAATCGATAGGAGGATTAAATTGATAGGAGGAAATGCGATAGTTGAATCTTTTTAGCTCAGGAACGTGCTTGAGCAGATGATCGAAATTAAAGTTTTCTAGCGCACCAGTTTCTGGGTTTTCTATCATTCCGATAGTTCCACCCGTGTAAATTAACAAAACGGAAGGAGTTTCTGCTCTCATAATTGTTGAATTACTGTTAAAACGCTGACAAAGATATAGATTAATTGCGAATTATGGATAGTAAATGATAAATTTGTTTGTATTTTAGCGTAAAATGTTATAATATTGAATATTTATGCGGATGTATGCTAGGAATTAAAAGGAAAAGCAGGGTAAGTAGCTAAAGTAGTAACTACTTACTCCTGATTACTTCTATAAACTTACTTCAGTGCTTCTTTCAGTTTGAGAATAGCTTTTTCCGGGTCTTTTTCTTCTTCGAGCAGGGTGACGAATCGACTACCTATAATAGCTCCTGAAGCATGTTCGCAGGCAGCCTGGAAAGTTGCCTTGTTAGAAATTCCGAATCCTACCATTAATGGGTTTTTTAGATGCATATCTTCAATCTTCTTGAAGTATAACCGTTTTTGTTCATTGAAATCCTGTTGAGCTCCGGTAGTGGCTGCCGATGAAACCATATAAATGAATCCGTCTGTATGTGCATCAATCTCACGTACACGTTCTTCGCTGGTTTCGGGGGTGATAAGCATAATCACTTTAATGCCGTAACGTTCGGCAATGATGCGATAGCGTTCCTGGTAATCATGGAAGGGAAGGTCAGGAATAATAACACCGTCGATTCCGCACTCCACGCATTTGCGACAGAAATTTTCGAATCCGAACTGCATAATCGGGTTTAAATAGCCCATTAATACTAATGGGATTTTTACATCCCGGCGGATGTTACGTAATTGTTCAAAAAGTATCTTTAGGGACATTCCGTTGCGTAATGCTTGAGTTGCGGCATTTTGAATGACAATACCGTCTGCCATTGGGTCACTGAAGGGGATTCCGACTTCGATCATGCTGACACCATGCTTTTCGAGGGTACGGATCACATCGGCAGTACCGTCCAAAGTTGGATCACCTGCACAAAAATAAATGGAAAGTAAATCTTTCTTATTGCTATTGAAGAGTTGGTTAATTCTGTTCATGACTTTAAAAAATTAAATTTATCATTTTAGTTCATTTAAAAATGTCAGGATTCGTACCGGATCTTTTTTCCCCGGTTCCAATTCAAAACGGCTGTTCAGGTCGTAACCGGCGAGACGTGGATGTTTGAACTCCTTTAGTGCGTTGGCGCTGTAAGAGTTGATGCCTCCGCTAAGAAGGAAAGGAAGGAGACCGTTATAGGTATGCAGAATATTCCAGTCGAACAAGTTGCCGGAGCCGCCGTATTGTTCGCATTTGGTATCGAACAGGAAAAGGTCACAGACTTTCTCATACTTATATACATTTTTCAGATCTTTCGGATGGGATATAGAAAAGGCTTTGATAATTTTTATCCCCATGGAATACAATGACCGACAGTATTCCGGTGACTCATTTCCATGTAGTTGCACATAGTTTAGTCCGAAACGGTCAGCATACATACTGACAATCTGCTTGTCTTCGTTCACAAAAACACCGACACGGTGGGTGTGGATAGGCAGATAAGCTGGAAGCTCATAGACATACCGGGGAGATTTGGGATAGAAGATAAATCCCAGCATATCTATATCTTGGAGCGATTCTATCTCCTGTATGTTTTCGGCTTCGCGCATACCGCATACTTTGATGATTTTTCCGTTGACCATAAATCTTCTGTTTTGAATAATTGATTTATTGTATAGCTTGCAGGAAATTCCCTAAGGTGTTTCCCGGTTGTGTAGTTCTCATAAATGTTTCTCCGATCAGGAATCCCCGGAATCCGGCTGTTTGCAGACGTTTTACAGTTTGCGGGTCGGAGATTCCGCTTTCGGATACCAATACTGCATCTTGGGGAAGTTGTCCGGCCAGCCGAAAAGAGTTTTCCACATCAGTGAAGAATGTTCCTAAATTCCGATTGTTGATTCCCACCATATCTATTTTCTCATTAATATAAGTTAACTCCTCGGAACTGTGAATTTCTAGTAGTACTTCCAGACCTAAATCGTGTGCTTTCTTCACAAGTTCATTGCATTTTTCCGGTTTCAAAGCAGCGGCAATGAGAAGTACAGCATCTGCACCAACAATTTTAGCTTGATAGAGTTGGTATTCGTCAATGATAAAATCTTTTCTAAGAATCGGAATATCTACCAAAGGACGTGCAGCGCGAATGTCTTTCAAGTTCCCTCCGAAAAACTTCTCATCCGTGAGGATAGAGAGCGCAGAGGCCCCCGCAGCCGCATAAGCCGGAGCTATTTCTTCCGGACGAGCCTCCTGCTTTATCCAGCCTTTGGACGGAGAACGACGTTTGAACTCTGCTATAATTCCCGGAGACGAGGAAATTAATGCCTGTTTCATGGAACGGGAAGACGGCATTTCACTAATTCCTTCCTGCAACTGCTCGATAGAAATCGCCTGTTTTTGCAGATCTACTTCAAATCGTTTATTTGCTATGATTTCGGATAATATATCTTTCATATTTTAATTATTGAGTTCAATAAACTTCTTTAATGTATTCAGTGCCCTTCCGCTTTCTAGTGATTCTTTTGCAAGAGTGATACATTCTTCAATAGTCTTTTCCGGACAAATAACATGAATGGCAAAAGCCGAATTAACTACTACTACATTTTTTTGAGCTTCAGTTGCTGTATTATTCATGATATTATCGAAAATTTTGGCAGCCTCTTTCGGTGTCTGACCGCCATCCAGGTCAATGTCCCTATAACGGGAGAATCCGAGGCTTTCGGGAGTATAAATCTTTTCGTTGTCACTCGTTGCTACCTTAAATTCATTCGTCAGAGAAATTTCATCATATCCGTCCAAGCTATGAACAACGGCAAATTTGGTTTTACTTTCCTGATAGGTATAAGTATAGAGGCGTAATAACGGAAGATTGTAAACTCCCAAAAGTTGATAAGCCGGTAATACTGGATTTACTAACGGGCCGAGCATATTAAAAAAGGTACGCACGGCAAGTCCTTTGCGAACCGGAGCGACCGCTTTTAATGCCGGATTAAACAACGGAGCGTGCAGATAAGCAATGTTACATTGTTCCATGCTGCGGCGCAACTGATCTATATCATCGGTGAACTTTACACCATGTTGTTCCATTACGTTACTGGCGCCACTAACAGATGTTGCTCCGTAATTACCATGTTTCACGACCGGGAAACCTGCTCCGGCTACCGTGAAGCAAGATGCTGTGGAAATATTGAACGTGTTTTTCCCGTCACCACCGGTTCCTACAATATCTATCGGCGCAAATTCGTTTAAATCAACCGGAACGCGCATTTCCAACAATGCGTCGCGGAAGCCGCATAATTCTTCGACTGAGATATTGCGCATTAGAAAGACAGTGATGAGTGAGGCCACCTGTACATCGTTATATTTTCCTTGTGCGATATTTTGTAAGATAGTACGGGCTTCATCACGTCCCAGATATTGATGCTCGAAAAGCTTGTATAGAATCTGTTTCATAAATTTAATCGTTTAAGAAGTTCTTGATAATTTCTTTTCCTTGCGGAGTTAATACTGATTCGGGGTGGAATTGTATCCCGTGCACATCATAGGTCCTATGGCGCAATGCCATGATTTGTCCTTCCCGGCTTTCTGCCGTTATTTCCAGACAGTCAGGAAAATCCTCCCGGCTGACCACCCAAGAGTGATAACGTCCTACGGGAATTTCTTTTCCCAGCCCTTCGAATAATACATCTTGTCGTAGGATACTGACCGGGGTCTGTACACCGTGATATACCTCTTTCAGATTCTCCAGTCGTGCACCGAAAGCCTCGCCGATAGCCTGATGTCCCAGACAGACACCAAGAACAGGAATCCTTCCCTGAAATCTTTTTACGGTATCTACGCAGAGCTTCGCATCCCAGGGACGCTTCGGTCCCGGAGAAAGGATGATTCCTTCCGGGTTCAGCTCTTCCAGCTCCTCCAGGGTGATCTCGTCGCAGCGTCTGACCAGGATCTCTCTTCCAAGCTCCTGAAAATATGCCTTGAGATTATAAACAAATGAATCGAAATTATCGATCATCACATACATGCTTTTTTCCTCCATATCAAGCAGATATTTAAGACTCTCTTTATCGTCTGCTCACAAAAAAAGGGATAACGACGGCATGCCAAAAAGACATGCACAGTCGTTATCCCCTTGCGGTCCGTAATCTGTACGTTCTAATATAAATTGTACTGCT
>ERZ826016.3593-NODE-3593-length-10453-cov-2.641662_pt1 | contig 10453 bp, 11 predicted proteins | sample MGYA00519872_ERZ826016 | MGnify/ENA primary metagenome ERZ826016 (study PRJEB31778, sample SAMEA3449218) | human gut metagenome | biome: human gut; feature: human-associated habitat; material: faeces | place: United Kingdom | collected 2010/2012 ... | reverse complement strand
TATTAAGAAAGGAATTTAAAGAACTATCAAAAATGAGTTCTCTTTGGACTAGATCTTATTTTGTTAGCACAGAAGATTTTATTAGTCTGGATACGATCAAATGGTATGTTGAACAGCAAAAAACTAGAGGGTAAGTAAAATTGGAGGTAGATTATGAGTAAGGTAAAAAAAGGAAAACGAGTGGCAGCAGCAGCGATGGCTGTTGCGTTATCTATGGCTACGGTAACGACTGGTGTGTTGCCGAACACGGAAGTTCATGTTCATGCAGAAGAATTGGATAGAACGTGGACCAAATTGGCTGATTCTAGCGTAGATGGTTTTTATTATAGGGAAGATCAGCATGGAAATATCGAGTGTGTAACGGATAAAACCTGTGTATACACATCATATGATCAAATGGTTAAAGAAATTGCTTCCATAGCAAAAAGAATCTTTCTTGAAAATAAATATGCAAGGTATGATTTTGATATTCCCGTTGAAATAAAATCAGGTCATACGATTGAAGATATTGAGAATGGAAAATGTGATAAAGATATTCATAATGAAATTTATAAAGATACAGGGAAGCCAAATGAAGGGCATACAATGTCTGCATTTACTGTTGGAGGAGGCAATCTGCTGGCAGAGAATCGTTCAGATGGGATAAAATATTCAGATGGTGGATATAAAGGATACTATTCTGGAAGTGGTGGATATGGAGATAGACGGGATAGATATCAAGAAGCTACAAAGAAATTAGATGAAGTTATCAGATCATTGAATCTTGATGGAAAATCTGATTATGATAAATTTAAAGCAGTAACGAACTGGATTGTTTCAAATGTGCGATATGACGATGATAATGAAACAAAATATCAGCACGACCTAACAGGAGCTGTCTTAGATGGATTGGCCGTTTGCGATGGATACGCAGGAACCTTTTATTATATGGCAAATGCTGTAGGCTTAAATGCTTTGTTTGAAGATGGTATAGGAAATGATAATAGAATTCGACATGCATGGAATCTGGTACAGATTGACGGAATTTACTATTATGCAGATCCTACAAATGCATATTTTAAAGAGGATGGAGAACCAGGAAGTGAAGTATTATATGGACAGAAATACTTTTTCTCTCTGTACACACCAGACAGTACTACAATAAAAGATACCTACAAAATCTCACAGGATGACTACTTGAAAGAGCATTCTGTATGTAAAGGAAATCATAAATTGTATGAATCTGGAGGGCGAGACGTAACTTGTGAGACACCTGCACAAACACAATATCGTTGTGCAAATAAGGGTTGTCTTTACACAGAATGGGTAAAAACAAAAGATCCACTAGGTCATATATGGGAAGAAGAAGGAACAGTCACACAAAAGCAGACATGTACAGAACCAGAGATTACAACATATAAATGTATTAGAACAGATGCTTATGATGGATATGTTTGTGATAAAAAGAAAAAAGTAGAAACAAAACCAGCACTAGGACACGCTTGGGATGTAGGAAAGATTACAAAAGAAGCTACCTGTTCCGAAACAGGAGTTAAGACTTATACCTGTAGTCGCTGCGGTGGAACAAAGACCGAAGATATCCCAAAAACAAAACATGACTATGAAGAGCATGTAGTAAAAGCTCCTACTTGCACAGAAAAAGGTGTTAGCTACTATGTATGTAAAAACTGTGGACTTACAACATCAAGACATCAGACACCTGCGACTGGGCATATCCATACAGAAGTACGGAATCAAAAGGATGCAACATATAAGGAAAATGGGTACACCGGAGATACTTACTGCAAAGATTGTGGTAAGAAACTGGAAACAGGAACCGTGATCCCAAAATTGGTAGAGAAAGAACATGATTACGGCGAATGGGTTCTTGATCAGGCTCCAACGTGCAAAAAATACGGGGCAAGGCACAGAATCTGCAAGAACTGCGGAGATCGAGAGGTCGATGTGCTTGACAAGGTCGATCATTCATGGGAACTTGTCTCAACGACACCTGCTACATGCACCATTGGAGAAATCCAACATTATAAGTGCAGCGTTTGTGGAGAGACAAAAGATGTGACATTAAGTAATCCATTAGGAGAGCATTCCTGGGATGAAGGAAAAGTAACCAAAAAAGCTACCTGTACGGAAGATGGAGAAAAGACTTATACCTGTACTGTCTGCAATACGACAAAGACAGAAGTCATTCCTGCTACCGGACATCAGCACAAAGAAGTAAGAAACGCAAAGAAAGCTACCTGTACCGAAGATGGCTATACAGGAGATACTTACTGCAAGGACTGCGGAGAAAAGCTAGAAGCAGGTTCTGTGATCAAAAAGCTTGGTCACACATGGGATAACGGAGTGATTACAAAAGAAGCTACAGAAACAGAAGAGGGTATCAAAACTTATACCTGTAAGACATGTGGTGAAACAAAAACAGAAAAGATTCCAGTTGCATCCCACCATTGGGATCAGGGAACGATCACAAAGAAAGCAACTTGTACAGAAAATGGAGAGAAAACGTATCATTGTACCGATGAAGGATGTGATAAAACATGGATCGAAACGATTCCTGCCACTGGACATTCTTGGGATAGTGGAAAAGTAACCGAAGCTGCGACCTGTAAGAAAGAAGGAACAAAGACCTATACTTGTAAGAACTGTGGAGAGACAAAGACAGAATCCATTCCAAAAACAGAACATCAGTGGGATAACGGTAAAGTGACAAAAGAAGCTACCTGCAAAGAAGAAGGAAGCAAAACCTATACCTGCAGCATTTGTGGTGACACGAAAACAGAAGCAATTCCAAAGAAAGACCACACATGGGATGAAGGAAAGGTAACCAAAAAAGCAACCTGCACCGAAGATGGTTTAAAAGTCTACACATGTAGGGTTTGTGCTGAAACCAAAGAAGAAGTGTTAAAGGCAACAGGGCATCAGCATACAGAACTCCGCAATGAAAAGAAAGCGACCTGTACGGAAGAAGGTTACACAGGAGATACTTACTGTACCGACTGCGGCGAGCTGATCAAAAAAGGTTCTGTGACAGAAAAAGCCAATCATAACTGGCAGTTAACAAAAGAAGAAAAGGCTACTTGTGAAAAAGATGGTTCTAAGACATACACTTGTGCAGATTGCAAAGAAACAAAGACAGAAACGATTCCTACCACTGGACACAAGTTTGGTGATTGGCAGACCGTAACAACACAAAGCGTCTTTACTGGCGGGGTACAGAAACGAATTTGTAGTATCTGTGGAAAAGAAGAAACCAGAAATGTGGGCAATCAGCTGAAAGCTACGATCAAAACCAATGCATCATCCTTAAAGCTGAAACGCAAACAGGCAACAAAGAAATTTGTGGTAAGTGGACTTGCAGCGGGAGATTCTGTAAAATCTTGGACAAGCAGCAATCAGAAGATTGTAAAAGTTTTCGGAAGTAGAAACGGAGCGTGTACGATCAAAGCAGGAAATAAGACTGGAAAAGCTAAGATCACGATTACACTGGCATCAGGACTTAAAAAGACGATTAATATTACCGTTCAAAAAAGTGCAGTTGCTTGTACATCCATTAAAAATGTACCTAAGAAGCTGACATTGAACCGAAAGAAGTCTTATCAGTTAAAACCAGTGATCAGCCCGATCACATGTACTTCTAAGGCTAAATATAAGACTTCTAACAAAAAGATCGTAAAAGTGACATCAAGAGGAAAAATCACAGCTGTAAAGAAAGGGAAAGCAAAGATCACAGTTATGGTAGGCAAAAAGAAGTTTGTATGCACTGTAACAATCAAATAAGGACTATTTGCCGAGTAGTTCACGAAAATAGAGCACCAGAGATATCCACAGTCAATTTGACTGTGGATATCCAACAAAGGAGAATAATTTTTATGAAAACAATAAAGTACCTCACAGTATTTTGCATGATGATATGTATGATCATGCAATTAAATATAAATGTTTCAGCAAATGAAAATAATATATGTTATGTCGCTCACAGAGGATATACGAAATATGCACCAGAGAATTCAATTCCTGCATTCGAAGCCGCAGGAAAAGAAGGTTTTCAAGCAGTTGAGTGTGACATTCATGAAACTGCTAAGGATAAAAAGGGGAAACGTAGATTTGTGATCATGCATGATCAAACATTAAATCGTATGTGTGGATTATCTGGAAAAAATATATATCAAAAGAAATTAACATATCAAAAGATTCGAAACAAATATTATATCAAAACAGGAAACAATATTGAATCATATACAAAAAAACAATTAAGGATACCGTCTCTTGAGGAGTATTTGAATATTTGTAAAAGATATCATATGAAGCCCGTAATTGAAATCAAGCAAAAGATGAAAAAAGATACGATCAAACGACTGTATCAAAGTCTAAAAAAAGCAAAAATGCAAAATCAGGCAGTCGTTACTTGTAAATACAAACAACAGCTTACTTATATGAGAAAATACGCACGTAAAATGCCATTAGAATATGTTAGACATGATTTTACTCAGAATGATCTCTCATGGATGAAGAAATATCATATTAATGTAAGTATTAATAAAAATATCTTGTCGGATGATATGATCCAGTTATTTGAAACAAATAACATAAAGATTAATATCTGGACAATCAATAATAAAGATCAATTATATAATTTTACTAACAAAGGAATAAAAATTGTAACAAGTGATGATGCTTTGTGGAAAGAGTAAGAAGGATGATCTCACAGTCTTTGGACTGTGGGATTTTTTAAAAAATATTCTTTTGATGCAAAGAGATTAATTTTATTGCACAAAAATAAAATTAATGATAAACTGTAAATGAACTGATTATGGTTCATCTGATAATTTATACGTTTATTTAACAAACAAATAATAAGGAATCTCTTACTTCTAGGTGTAAACATAGGTAGGAGAAGAATTATCAAAAAGAAATGAAACGGCAGTAGCGGGCGGAGAGAAATCGGTATCCCCTACGGACATAAGGTCAATCAACGTCGGTATTCCCGACATGTTGGACTCTGTGAAATTACCAACCGTGGATTGAAACAAATAACCAATAAAAACAGTCACATTCCCAAATGTTATGGCAGTGTGACTCTTTTATTGCAATGATATAAAGGAGTCTATTGATAATGTTGCGTACAATCGAAATGTACACAAATGAATATAAAGATACAACACAAAAGGAAATCCGAAAGAAAAAAGGACAGTTTTTACACCGGCAGAGGTTTCGATGAGAATGGCTGCTGTAGAAAATAAATATCCGAAGAATCAATTAATAAGGGTGTTAGATCCAGGAGCAGGAAACGGTATTTTATCTTTTGCTGTGATTGATAAATTACTAAGAAGTGGGTATAAACGGCTTGATATTACACTGATTGAAACGGATACAGAGATAGATGATAGATGGAAAATCATGGAGACATATATCAGAAGAGTATATGAGTGTTCACGATATTATTAAATACGTAAATGATGTATTTCCTAATAAAGCGGGTTTGGATAAAAAAGGATATCAGGAAAACAGCAGGGAAACATTTCGGGATGAAACTCTAAAACGCTGGGTAAGTGCTGCGATCATTGAATCTAAAGCAGGACTTGCAGCCAATGACAGAAATAATGGATATCGTTTTACTTCCGCATTTGCAGCATTGATAAGAACTTACGGAAGTGATCAGTGGGGAGATTCCCTGTCAGCATTTATGGAAACTTATGAAAGTTATAGCAAAAAATTAAAACAAGTAAAATCACTGCCAAAAGGATATGATGTGACTTGTGGAAATATTACAGTTAAATTAGGATTATCAGCACATAATAAATTACAAAAACAGATTTTAGAAGAGTTTGTTCCAAATTTTGCATCTGGTGCAGAATTATTATATATAGGTGATACATCCGATCGTACATTACAAAGAGATGACAAACGATTATCAGAATTAGGAATTAAAATCCTAGAAGATACTTCAAAACTTCCAGATATTATTTTATATGATGCCGATAAAAATCGGATCATATATATAGAACATAGGAGTGTCAATTATGTTAAAAAGAAATACTAAAACAGATTCAGAAAATGATAAAAATTATCTAACGGTTGAAGAGTTCAATGCAATCCGAAGAATGGATTTTCCAAAAGACTTTTTGGATTTCTTGGAGATTGGATTCAGAACTGGATTAAGAGCTGCCGATATTTTGAATCTAAAGAAAGAGAATATCGTACTGACAAAAAATGATGATGATTCTCTAACTGGACGGATTCATGGAACTGCTTTAAAGACAAAATCACAGACTCAGATCAATATTAAATTGGATCAAATATCATTATCCATTTTGAAAAATCGTTTGGAGAATACAAAATCAGATTTTTTGTTTTCTAATAAATCTGGAGATTCTTATAATATTGAATACTTCAAAAAATACTTTCGAAAAGCATTTGATCAACTGTCCCCAGATATGAAGCTTCATAAAAGCATTCATGCAATTCGTGCAGGAAATCGCAAGTTCTTAAAAATTCATAACGTTGATCATTCTGAAATTGATTTTCGACAATGCTTAACAATATACGGACCTACATACACATTCATGGTAGAACAATCTGTATCTGTTAATGTAATTAACAAATATCTGAAATAATATAAACACAATTGTTGCATCATTTGTTGCAACATATCCATAGGAACAGCAACTTTTTCGCTGTTCTTTTTTTATTATTTTTTCCATCTTTCATATTTACCATGTAGAACATGACGAATAAAGAGAAAGGAGAAAATGATACAGTAAAAATTGTTTTACGATTAAGATTTTACACAATACACGAATTTCGTATTGCAACCTCATATCTTGTTAATGTACAAAAGAGTGACTTTTGATGAGCATCACATCTAACAGTTTTCTCTTTAAGAAATGCTACGGTTATGGATGATCCCGCGGTCTTTGGACTGTGGGATCGTTATTTTTATCGAGAAATATCGAAAAAGGAAACAAAAGAAAAATAATATAAGATTTAGAACATGAGGATAAAAAAGGAAATTTTACGACTTCAGGAACGACAAAGAATGTTTTTACAATTGGTAGAGTGACAAAAAAATACAGAAGATCTTTGTGCAAGATGTCTAAAAAAATGAAAGTGATTGAAATGAATATATGATATTTGTATAATCAACTTATATAAAACTTAATCAATGGGGAGTTATCTATCTTTCAGAAGAAGCGGAATCTGTCTTAGATGGAAATGATCAAAATAAGGGTGAGGAAACATAGAAAACAGCCTGAAACGACTGTGGTAGGAGCAGCAGAAACGGTACCGAAAGAGAAGAAAGAAGTTGTTGAAGAAGAGAACACGAAAGATTCGACCACTTTCCAGATGGAAGATGGAAAGAAACAGACGGTCTTTTACGGACAGGATGTCCGGTTTGAAGATAAGAATGGAGATCTTCAGGAGTACGATCCAAGTCTTGTCAGGGTAACGGGATCAAAGAGTGAGCAGGGTGAGGATCTGAAGGGTTATCAGTATGAAAATAAAGAAGGATTATTGGAACTATAGTAGATACTTCATTAAAAGCGTTTATATATTATATAGCAAAAAAAGGTTCATTAAAGGGATTCAAAGTAAAAAGTACAGAAATATTTTATTCTGCAATATCAGGAGTAGTTGATGGTGTATTGATGTCTACAAGATTAAAACGAAATGCACAAGTAATTGCGGGAAGTGTAAAATCGGCAATAATTTCATGTTTAAATAATAGAAAGCAAAATACATCGACGATAATTACCAATGCAGTGAAGGATGCAATAGCAGGTGGAGCTGCGGCTTTTATAGGAGGTAAAAGTGGAGGACTGGGAAGACAATATTGGAATAGAGGATTATTTAGAAAAGGAAGTTATACATATAAACATGTTACTATTAAATATGGAACAACAATAAAAATAACATCACGTAATTTTAGAATGACAAAACAAGTTGCTATAGAAAGTGGTAAAGAATTTCTAAAAGGAGCAGCAAAAACAGCAGTAATAACAGGAGCAAGAAGGGTTATAAAATTTTGTATGAAGCATTTTTCTAAAAAATAAGTTAGGAATGTAGATTGTAAGGCAAACGCATCGTAGCACATATCAAGTCAAACAAAAGGTTATTTTCTGTGATTTCCTAATTGTCGTGTAAACGATGCGTTTGTTATATAAAACAGATAATAAATTATAATGGGAGGTTGGTAACATGAAATTTTTTAGGATGGAAAAATGGGGGAAACGTTCATTTTCTCTTGCATTTATTTTATCTATTTTTTCAATAATCATTGTAGCGTATGTTGTGAAAATTTCGAAGGAATCATGGAATTATAGAATAGATGAAACACAATGTCATAAAAGAGAGGGGGTAATAGAAAAAGTTCAAGATGGAAAAGAAATTTCAAATGGAAAAATTCTTAAATTTATAAAAATTCAAAATGGTGATGAGATTTGTATATTGAGAAAAGAAGGGGAGTGGGATGAATATCCTAGTATTTCAAAGAAAGATCTTAAAACGATAACAAAAGGAAAAAAAATTAGATATTTAAAAGATCGAAAAAATATAATAAATAAATACAATTTAGCTTACGATTTACAATGTGGTCAAAAAAAATATATGCCTATTAAGCAAATGAAAAAGATAGAGATGTTGAATGATGTTAAAAATATAGGGCTAATAATTCTAATGACAATGTTATCAATTTCAATGATTGGTCTTACAATTTATCTTTATTGGTTAGCTGATACAAAAGATATGTATATATATAATTAGGAGATACGGTTCCTAATGTTTGTTGAGCAAGATATGATAAAAATTGTATATATTCATGAAAAATACTTTCTATAAATGAAGCGGTTATTTTTGAGATGTACTAGAAAGATACGACGCAGTATTATCTTTATAACAAAGGTATTCAGAGAAGTACCACAAGTCTGCTAAAAGAAGATGGAGGTGCAGATGCAACGTATCGGTATACAGACTTTGGAGAGACGACAATCAGTGGAGATGATCAGTCTGGAAATGAGGTTTGCTATACAATACGAACGTATTTTATTCTGTGACAAACAGCAATAGTTATAGAATAAAAAAATGTATTTATCAAAAGTTTCCGGGATTGCAAGATGACTAATACTATAGTGACTTAAGTTCCCTGAGACCTTACGAAGTCAGAAAACGAGGAATTAATAACACAATAAAAGAGTGTAGAGTGAAGAAATCAGAAAAGCAGAAGTAGTAATCTTAACTCCATATATGAAAGTAAGAAAAGATTCTATCGAAGCAACGGCAATGAAGGCATATGTATATGGACAGCCTAACCTATATGGATTGTTTATGGCAAAAGCAGTAGAATTATTGCGTGATAATGGACAGTACATTTTTATTACTCCCCGTTCGTGGACTTCTGGAAAATATTTTACGAAAGTACGGAGCTTCTTACAAAAAGAATTGAACATAAAAGAAATCGACCTTTTTTCAAGTCGTGATGAAGTTTTTCAGGGAGAGAAAGTTCTTCAGGAGACAATGATCTTATATGGAGACAAAGGACAGATTCAAAATGAGAAAATTAAAATTAATATTCTTAAAGACGGAACTTTAGATACAGGAAACAGTTTTTGGGCAGCAGCAGATCAAATTAAGTTTAAAGGATCAGAACAATATCTGCTTTTACCAGAAAATGAAAATGATCTTAAAATTATAGATATAATGTCTGATATGACAGATTCTTTTGAGTCCAGTGGATATCACTTCAAAACGGGACCAGTTGTAGAATTTCGAAATTTAGATCATATTCATAAAATATATCAAACTGGAGATATCCCAATGTATCGTTCGATACATATACAAAATGGAACTCTGCAGTTTCCTGCCGATACTCAAAAAGCACAATATGTTAGTGCGGATGAAGAATCCTTGTTGATCCCAAAGCAAAATACTATTTTAGTTCGTCGGTTGAGTATGAAAGAAGATTTAAAACGTATTCAGGCTTGCAAATATTTTGCAGATGAAAATACAGACTTAAATACAGAATTTATGACTGTTGAAAATCATGTAAATTATCTAACACGTAAAGATGGTACGGAAATGACCAGAAATGAAATAGACCAGCTGTTTGATATTTTAATGTCAGATATGTATGAACGTTATATCCGGTTAATTAACGGAAGTACACAGATAAATGCTGGAGAACTTAATAAATTACCATTACAGAGGATTGAACGATGAAAAGAAACATAGAAAAATATGATTATCGGGTATTGAACGATGCAAAAAATATTCTTATGGATATTGACATGCCAAAAGAACTTTATAATCCAAGGTGTGTTATGATATAATGAATGAAGAATATTCTTATAAAGAAGATAATTCAAATATTGATATAAGCAAAGCAAAAATTTCTTATGCCGCATAGAAAGGAAATATAATGAAAACCGACATGAAAAGTATATTGAGATTAGAGAAAGTT
>ERZ826016.3589-NODE-3589-length-10462-cov-2.905256_pt1 | contig 10462 bp, 8 predicted proteins | sample MGYA00519872_ERZ826016 | MGnify/ENA primary metagenome ERZ826016 (study PRJEB31778, sample SAMEA3449218) | human gut metagenome | biome: human gut; feature: human-associated habitat; material: faeces | place: United Kingdom | collected 2010/2012 ... | reverse complement strand
AGATACCTTGAAAAGAAAGGAAAACTCAAAAGTCGGAAAACCCTGAAATATCAAGCGTTTGAGAAGAAATACAAGACTTAAATGGAGATATGAAAAGATGATTAAAGTACTATTTATCTGCCACGGCAGGACTGACGAAAATCGTGTAAACTCCTTTAAATAAGGCGGCTGTGGTTTTGAGGTAGTTTAGTTTAGACCAAATTTAGACCAATGGTAGAGTGAAACTGTGGTGTGATGGAAAAGAATAGAACATAAAAATCTAGGGAACTTTATTGATGAGAAAAATAATAAAAGTTCCCTATTTTTTTCATTAGTAGCGAGAAAAAATATGCATATAGACTTGTCGAGCACTATTATAACTTGAGAAGATTGTAAAGTATGATATTCATAGTTGCAAAAGTAATTTGAGTGCACATTAATATTATTAAAAAGTATTACAATATGTGATAAATTATAAATGTGACATAAAATAAGTCACATTTATAAAAAAGCAATTAAAAATGATTGCAAAATAAAAAAGCAACTAAAAATAATTGCAAAACAAAAAATCATTACAACAGGATCTAATAATAGCAGAAGATGAAGAAATCTATAAAAAATTTCCGTTAGTTTATATGGAAGATAATAATTTTAAAGTGAATACTAATGATATTTTATGTATGGTAATACAATCCAAAGCAGAAGAAATTACACCAATTCATACAGATAAGGAAATTCAACTTGAAAATTATGTAGCCAGGGAATATAATTCAATTAAGTCATTTTGCATAAAATGACTATGTTGAATTGATAATGAGGTAATTAAAATGAGAAAATTTGATTACACAGAAAAATGGAAAAAATTGCTGACACCAGAGATTGTTGGATATATTACAACAATTCATGAATACAAGGGTGAGCAAAGATTGATTGCGGAACGCTATGCAGATGTATTAGAGAGCCTTGTAGAAGTAGCAAAAATACAAAGTACAGAGAGTTCTAATAAAATTGAGGGTATCTATACTTCTGATGAATGTTTGAAAAAGAATGTTTTGGATAAGACAATGCCAAAGACAAGAAATGAACGTGAGATTGCAGGATATAGGGATGTGCTTGGTACGATACATGAGAACTTTTCACATATTCCAATCCGTGACACATTCATTTTACAGCTTCATAGAGATTTGTATAAATTTGAAAATGCATCTTCGAATGGAGGCAAGTTTAAAAGTACTGATAACATAATTGAGGAAGAAGATGTAAATGGCAATAAATTTGTAAGATTTAGACCACTTCCTGCATGGAAAACACCAGAGGCAATAATAGAACTTTGTGATGCTTATAATGAGGCGATTAACAGAAGTGAAGCAGATGCACTTTTGATTGTACCTATGTTTATCATTGACTTTTTGTGTATTCATCCGTTTAATGACGGAAATGGAAGAATGAGTAGATTGTTGACGTTATTATTGCTTTATCAGAATGATTATATTGTTGGTAAATATATTAGTTTGGAAAAACTGATAGAACGAACAAAGAGTAGTTATTATGATGCTCTTCAGGAAAGCTCGCAGGGATGGATGGAAGGTAAGAATAATTACGAACCTTTTGTAAAATATATTCTTGGGATTATTGTAGCTGCTTATAGAGAATTCTTTGATAGAGCACAGATTGTGGAAGAAAAGAAAGTGCCTAAACCAGACAGGATAGAGAAACTTATTAAGAATCATTTAGGTACAATTACAAAGGCTGAGATTGTTGAAGCCACACCGGGAATAAGCACAACAACGGTACAGAGAACATTAACTGAGTTGGTAAAAGAAGAGAAAATTATCAAGATAGGAAATGGTCGTTATACAAAGTATAAATGGAACTGGGACAAGGAGAATTAGTAGATGATTACAGGCGAATTAAAAAACAGAATTGATAGTTTATGGGAGATTTTCTGGACAGGTGGAATTACAAATCCACTGGAAGTTATCGAACAGTTTAACTACTTACTATTTATCAAGCAGTTAGATGAAGTAGAAACGAGAAAGGAAAGAGATGCAAATATTTTAGGAATTCCATACGAAGGAATTTTTCCAGCAGATTGTCAGCAGTATCGTTGGAGTAAATTTAAGAATTTGGGAGATGCGAATGAGATTTATGATCTGATGATGAATGGAGTATTTCCGTTTATTAAAAATCTACATCCAGATGGAGAATCTGCTTATAGTAAATATATGGGAGATGCGATCTTTAAGATTCCAACGCCAGCATTACTTACCAAAGTAATTGATGGGATTGATGGATTGAATCTGCAAGGAGACAGTAAAGGAGATTTATACGAATATCTGTTATCCAAACTGGAAAGTGCAGGAAAGAATGGACAATTTCGAACCCCAAGACATATCATTCAGATGATGGTAGAATTGGTAAAACCAGTACCATCTGATATCATCTGCGACCCGGCAATGGGATCAGCAGGGTTCTTAATGGCAGCACAGCAGTATTTGCGTAAAAACCACAAAGATTTATTCTTAAATGCGGAACAAAGAGAGCATTTTAATCATGAGATGTTCTATGGGTTCGATATGGACCGAACGATGCTTCGAATCGGAGCAATGAATATGCTGCTTCATGGAGTCGATGATCCGAATATTGAATACAAAGACAGCTTGTCAGAGATGAATACAGATAAAGAAAAGTATTCATTAATTCTTGCCAATCCACCATTTAAAGGAAGTTTAGACTATGATGGAGTATCAGCAGATCTTTTAAAAGTTGCAAAAACAAAGAAAACAGAATTATTATTCCTTGTTTTATTCCTTCGTATCATGAAAATTGGAGGAAGGGCAGCAGTTATTGTACCAGATGGAGTATTGTTCGGAAGCAGTCGTGCACATAAAGCGATTCGAAAAGAATTAATTGAAAATCATAAATTAGACGCAGTGATTTCCATGCCATCAGGAGTGTTCAAACCATATGCAGGAGTATCCACAGCTATCTTACTCTTCACAAAAACAGGAGCAGGTGGTACCGATAAAGTTTGGTTTTATGATATGAAAGCTGATGGAAGAACCTTAGATGATAAACGTCAGGAAATTGAAGAGAATGATATTCCTGATATTATTGAGAGATATCAGAATCTAGAAAAGGAAGAAGAAAGAAAACGAACAGAACAGTCTTTTTTTGTGCCGAAAGAAGAGATTGTCGAGAATGATTATGATCTTTCTATTAATAAATATAAAGAGATCGAGTATATTCCGGTAGAGTATCCACCAACAGAGGAAATATTGAAAGATATTGAGGAATTAGAGGTGGAAATTCATAAGAATCTGGTGGAATTAAGGAAAATGTTGGAAGAAAATGATGATTAGCAGATAGAAAAATTTGAATTTTGCAAGGAACGAAGAATGGAAAAATTGAAATATACACGTGTTGAAGAATGTTGTGAAATTTTGGATTCAATGAGGATTCCCATAACGGCATCAGATAGAAAAGAAGGTAAATATCCATATTATGGTGCAAACGGAATACAAGATTATGTGAATGATTACATTTTTGATGATGAGCTAGTATTATTAGCTGAAGATGGTGGTAATTTTGGATCAAAAGAGAAACCTATAGCATACAGAGTTTCAGGAAAATGTTGGGTAAATAATCATGCACATGTACTAAAGCCTAAAGAGGAAATAGATGTTGATTATTTATGTTATTCGCTTATGTTTTATAAGGTTGATGGGATGATTAATGGTGCAACAAGAAAAAAACTTACTCAAACTGCAATGAAAAAAATGAAAATACCATTAAGAAATATAGTAGAACAGAAAAAAATAGTACAGCAATTGAATAAAATTATCGAAATAAGGGAAAAAGCAAAAAAAGAATTAAATTTATTAGATAATTTAATCCAAGCCCGATTTGTAGAACTCTTTGGTGACGCTGTATACAATGATAAAAAATGGGAAACAGATACAGTAAAAAATTTATGCAAAGAGATATATGGAGGTGGAACACCTTCTAAAGCTCATCCAGAATATTATAAAGATGGCGATATACCATGGGTATCAGCTAAAGACATGAAGACAGATGTATTGAAAGATAGTCAGATTAAAATTAATCAATTAGGTGTAGATAATAGTACTGCACGTTTGGTTCCTGTGAATTCAGTAATTATGGTTATTAGAAGTGGAATTTTAAAACATACATTGCCAGTTGCAGTGAATAAAGTTCCTATAACAGTTAATCAAGATTTAAAAGTATTTATACCAGGAGAAAGAATTTTGACGAGGTTTTTAGCTGTTCAATTTAAGATGCAAGAAAAAGATATTTTGTCTGGTGTTAGGGCTGTAACAGCTGATAACATAGAGTTTAATTCTTTGAAACAAAGAAGAATGATTGTTCCGCCAATAGATCTGCAACAGAAGTATCTAATGTTTCTTGAACGAATAGACAAATCGAAGTTTGTCATCCACAAATTTCTATATTGCACCACCCACAATACAAAGAGTATAATAAAACCAAGACCAAATACCAAAGAATCAGGAAAAATAAGGGGGAGGGAAACCACATGCAGACGAATTTTGACTTTCTAGTACAGACAGATCGTTTCAAAGACTTTGCGATGCAGGCAGCAGAAGCGGAACGAAGCATCGCCATATCTCCGTCAACAGCAGCAATCTTGTCAAGACGAGCCTTAGAACTCGCAGTGCGATGGGTATATGTCCACGATGATGCCCTGACCATGCCATATCGTGATAATATTTCCAGCCTGATTCACGAATATTCTTTCCGCAAGCTGATTCAGCCTAAATTATTTGATATGCTAAAATATACGATTAAGCTTGGAAATGTCGCAGTACATACAAATACCAACGTAAAACACGATGCAGCGGTACTTTCGTTACGCTGTGTTTTCCAGTTCTGTAAATGGATTGATTACTGTTATGGTGAAAACTATATAAATCGCCATTATGATATGAGTCTGCTGCCAGATGCCGGAAAAGAGAAAAAAACACAGGAAGAATTAGAAAATCTTCAAAAAGAACTAAGCGGAAAAGACCAGAAATTAGAAGAAGCGATCAAGGAAAATGAAAAGCTAAGAGAACAGATGACCAAACTTCGTAAGGAAAATGAAACTGGACGAAGTTATGAAGTGGATAAAGATACAGAAGCAGAGACAAGAAGAAAATACATTGACCTTGATCTTGCGGAAGCTGGATGGACGATTGGCAAGGACTGTCTTACAGAAGTGCCAGTTACAGGTATGCCAAACAGTACAGGAAAAGGTTATGCCGATTATGTTTTATACAGCAATAATGGAAAACCACTGGCAGTTATCGAAGCAAAACGAAGCAGTGTAGACCCGATGAAAGGAAGTCATCAGGCAAAATTATATGCGGATTGTCTGGAAAATCAATACCAGCAAAGACCAATCATTTTTATAACAAATGGTTTTGAAATGCAGATCATTGATGATGCACAGGATGATCCACAGCGAGTTGTTTCAGGTATTTTCACAAAAGAAGATCTGCAGCGAATGGTGGATCAAAGAACAAGCAAAAAGCCTTTGATTCATTTAGAGATTCAAGATAAAATTACAAACCGGCCATATCAGAAAGAGGCCGTGACAGTCTTATGTGAATCTATCATGAATCATCATAGAAAGCTGTTGCTAGTACAGGCAACAGGATCAGGAAAGACAAGGGTTAGTATCAGTCTGGTAGACGTACTTCGCAGACATAATTATGTAAAGAATATTTTATTCTTAGCAGATCGTAAAGCTTTAGTTTCTCAGGCAAAGAAGAGTTACAATAATCTCCTTCCAGACCTGACAGTATGCAATTTACTTGAAAATAAAGAAGATCCAGAAAGCAGCAGAATGATATTTTCAACATATCCAACGATGTTACATGCGATTGATGACACGAAGAGAAAGGATGGAAAAAAACTATTTACACCAGCACATTTTGATCTGATCATTGTAGATGAAAGTCATCGAAGCATTTATAAGAAATATCAGGAAATCTTCCGCTATTTTGATGCGGTCTTATTAGGAATGACAGCTACACCGAAAGAAGAGATAGGTAGAAATACATATGAGATTTTTGATTTGGAACAAAATGTACCAACGTATGCATATGAACTTGATGAGGCAGTAAAAGAAGGATATCTGGTTGATTATCGGACAAGAGAGTATAAGACAAAGATCATGGAAGAAGGAATCCACTATGATCAGTTATCTGAAGAAGAAAAAGAAGCATTTGACGATGAATTCGATGATGATGAGAATGTAGAGAAAGATATTCCGAATACAGCTGTAAATCGATGGCTGTTTAATAAAGACACGATTGATCTTGTGTTAATCAATCTGATGAGAGAAGGATTAAAGGTAGAAGGTGGAGATAAATTGGGAAAGACAATTATTTTTGCAAGAAATAGTAAACATGCGAAGGCAATTGTCGAGCGTTTTCAGAAGCTTTTTCCAGAGAAAGGCAGTCATTTTATCAAACAGATTGATTACAGCATCAAAGAGTCAGAACATTTGATTGAACAATTCGAAGAAAAGGACAAGATGCCTCAGATTGCAGTATCTGTAGATATGCTGGACACAGGAATTGACGTTCCAGAGATTTTGAATCTTGTATTTTTTAAGAAAGTCAGAAGTTATGCAAAATTCTGTCAGATGATCGGAAGAGGAACAAGACTTTGCAAAGATTTACTAGGTCCTGGAATGGATAAAGAAAAATTCCTGATTTTTGATTATTGTAATAACTTCGAATATTTCAGAGTCAATCCACATGGAAAAGACAGTGGTTTTGTAGAAACATTGTCCGAGAAGATCTTTTTATGTAAAGCAAGGATTGCAAGAGAATTACAAGATACAGACTATCAAAAAGACGAAGATTTCAGAGAATATCGAAATACATTAGTGAAAGAATTAATACAAGCGATAAGTGATCTGAATAACGAAAGTTTCATTGTAAAACATCATTTGAAATATGTTCTTCGATATCGAGAACAGAAATCATGGGATATTCTTGAGACAGAAGCAATGGCTGACCTGAAGAAACATATCGCACCAATTATAGAGGCTGAGAAGGAAAATGAATTGGCACGAAGATTTGATTATCTGATGTATAGTATTGAACTTGCAATGTTGGAACGAAAGAATCTTTCGAAAAATATTGGAGCAGTTGTTGGTATTGCAGAGAAACTATCTTTAATGCAGGATTCTGTGCCACAGATCAAAGAGCAAAAATATATTTTGGATAAGGTACAGACAAATGAATTCTGGGAAAAAGCATTTATTCTGGAAATGGATGTAGTCAGGGAAGCACTTAGAGATCTGATTCAGTTTTTACCAAAAAAGACACAGAGAATCGTTTATACAGATTTTGCAGATCAAGTAATAGAATATCAGGAAAATACACCAATTGAGATGGGGAATCGATTAGAAAATTATCGCAAAAAGGTAGAATTCTATTTAAAAGAGCATCAAGATAACATGGCAGTGCGTAAATTACGAAATAACCAGCCGCTACAAAAAAGTGATATGCAGGAACTGGACTAGGATCAAAAGAAGATTATACAAAAGAATATGGGGATACACCAGTTGGAATTCTTGTAAGAAAAATCACAGGAATGGATCAACAGGCAGCAAATGAGGCATTTAATGAATTCTTAAATGAGGAGAAACTAAATGCTGATCAGATTCGTTTTGTGCGATTGATCGTTGATTATATCTCTGTAAATGGAATGATCGAAGACCGAAGAGTTATGATGGATGAGCCATTTCGAAGTGTCGGAAGTATTGGACAGATTTTTGAAAATGATATGGATATTGCAATGAAGATCATGACAGTGATTGATCAGATCAAGCAGAATGCGGAAGTTACAGTATAAAGGAGGAATCAACGAAAATAGTATCAAAGCCTATGGTTTTGCATTTGAAGGAAAAAATGTCCTGATCTTAGATTAACATGATTATAACAAAGAAAGGTATAAAATAATGGAACAACAGAAGCCAGAAAAGAAACACAAACGAAGAGTCAGATATAAAGGGACTCATCCAAGAAGATTCGAAGAGAAATACAAAGAATTAAATCCAGAAAAATACGGAGATACGATTCAAAAAGTTATTAGTAAAGGAAGTACACCGGCAGGAATGCACATTTCCATCTGTGTAAAAGAAATTCTTGAATTTTTTGACATCCAGCCGGGACAAAAAGGATTGGATGCAACCTTAGGATATGGCGGACATACAAGAAAGATGTTAGAAAAGTTACAGGGCAAAGGTCATATCTACGCATTAGATGTAGATCCGATCGAATCTGTAAAGACAGAGAAACGTCTGCATGATGCAGGGTTTGGAGAAGATATCTTAACGATCAAGCATATTAATTTTGCTAATATTGATCAGGTAGCCGAAGAAGTTGGACCATTCGATTTCATTTTAGCCGACCTTGGCGTATCCTCCATGCAGATTGATAATCCGGAAAGAGGATTTTCTTATAAATTTGAAGGACCATTAGATTTAAGACTGAATCCAGAAAAAGGAATTTCAGCGGCAGAGCGTTTAGAAGATATCACGAAGGCTGAATTTGAAGGAATGCTCATTGAAAATGCAGATGAGCCGTATGCAAAACAGATTGCAAAAGAAACCGTTGCAACGATGAAACGAGGAAAGAAAATTAAGACAACAACGGATCTTAAAGATGTCATTGAAAGAGCATTAAACTTTTTGCCGGAAAAAGAGCGAAAAGAAGCAGTTAAAAAATCCTGCCAGAGAACATTTCAGGCTTTGCGTATTGATGTAAACAGCGAGTTTGAAGTATTAGAAGAATTATTGGAAAAACTTCCAGACGCATTGGCACCAGGTGGAAAGGTTGCGATCCTTACATTCCACTCTGGAGAAGATCGACTTGTAAAACATGCGTTTAAGTATGGGAAGAAAGTAGGAATCTACAGTGATGTAGCCAAAGATGTTATTCGTCCATCAAAAGAGGAATGTGCCCAGAACGGAAGAGCAAAATCAACAAAGATGCGCTGGGCGATCAAAGTGAAATAAAAATTAAAAGGAAGGGAAATATTAAAAAGAGGTATGCTTTTTAATATTTCCTTTTTTTCAAAAATATGAAAGAAAATGGTTTAAAATGATTGACTTTGACTGAAACTGTGTTATAATGAAGAAAAAAAAGAAACAAATGATTGATTTTGACGTTTTTAATTTTGGAAAAGGAGGATAACCTGTATGAGAATTACAGAGCTGTTGCAGGATGCAACAATTGACCTTGGCGTGAAGGTTAACAGCAAAGAAGAAGCAATTGATCATCTGGTTGATTTAATGGTCAAGGGCGGAAACATCACAGATCGCGAAGAATACAAGAAGGGCATTTTAGCAAGAGAAGCTAATGGAACAACTGGTATCGGAGGAGGGATTGCAATTCCTCATTCTAAGAACAAAGCAGTAACTAAGGCTGGTTTGGCTTCTATGACAGTACCAGACGGAGTCGATTATGAAGCAATGGATGGAGAACCATCTGATGTATTTTTTATGATCGCAGCACCAGCAGAAGGAAGCGACGTGCATTTAGAGGCATTGTCAAGATTATCTGTGATCTTAATGGATCCAGTATTTAAGGACAGTTTATTAAAGGCAACAAGCAAGGAAGAATATCTTGCATTGATTGACAAGAAAGAAACAGAAAAATTCCCAGAAGAGGCGGCGAAGGAGAGGAACCTGCTGTACAAGAAGAGAAAGCAGACGATGGAACGATCAGAGTTCTTGCAGTTACAGCATGCCCAACAGGAATCGCTCATACATTCATGGCAGCAGAATCTCTTGAGAATAAAGCAAAAGAGATGGGAATTACATTAAAAGCTGAGACAAATGGTTCAGGTGGAGCAAAGAATGTCTTAACAAAAGAAGAGATTGAAAATTGTGATGGAATCATCGTAGCAGCAGATAAGAACGTTGAGATGGCACGTTTTGATGGAAAACAGGTTCTTCAGACAAAAGTAGCGGACGGAATTAATAAACCAGAAGAACTGATCCAGACAATCTTAGATAAGAAAGCGCCAACATATCATCATTCAGGAGCAGCAGCACAAGAAGATAGTGCAGAAGGTGAAAGCGTTGGACGTCAGATTTATAAACATCTGATGAATGGTGTATCTCATATGCTGCCATTTGTAATCGGTGGAGGTATCTTGATCGCTCTTGCATTCTTAGTAGATAATCAGGCGATCAACCCGGCAAACTTCGGTAAGAATACACCACTTGCAGCTTTACTAAAGACAATCGGTGAACAGGCATTTGGATTTATGCTTCCTGTACTGTCAGGTTATATTGCAATGGCGATAGGCGACAGACCGGCACTGGCACTGGGTTTTGTCGGAGGATATATTGCAGCTAATGGAAAGTCTGGATTTTTAGGTGCTTTGGTTGCAGGCTTTGCGGCTGGATATATTATTTTAGGCTTAAGAAAATTGTGTG
>ERZ826016.3585-NODE-3585-length-10475-cov-11.705182_pt1 | contig 10475 bp, 6 predicted proteins | sample MGYA00519872_ERZ826016 | MGnify/ENA primary metagenome ERZ826016 (study PRJEB31778, sample SAMEA3449218) | human gut metagenome | biome: human gut; feature: human-associated habitat; material: faeces | place: United Kingdom | collected 2010/2012 ... | reverse complement strand
ATTGTTAAATTTGTACAACGTCCGCTTTCAAATATATAGTTTCGCAATTACCTGAACGGTTTCAGATTTGGAAAGGAGTATGAACATGAGAACATTAATCGAGAATATTGAGGAGAAGGGTCTTAAGGACAAGTGGAGCGCAATCACGCATTTTATCGGAATGCTTATGACTATACTTGCAGCGGCTCCGCTTCTTATAAAGGCGGCGAAGGCACCTGACAGAATACATTTTATTTCACTCGGAATATTTGTGGTAAGCATGACTTTACTCTATGGGGCAAGTGCAACCTACCATTCGGTGAAGGCATCCGACAAGGTTCAGACCATATTGCGAAAGCTCGACCACACCATGATTTTCGTGTTGATAGCAGGTTCATACACGCCGATATGCCTCGTCGTGTTAAATGGGACAATAGGATATGTAATGCTTGCGTTGGTATGGGGAATTGCGATTGCCGGAATTGTGATAAAGCTGTGCTGGATTACATGTCCTAAGTGGTTCTCGTCGGCGCTGTACATTGCGATGGGCTGGGTGTGCCTTATAGCATTCTCAAAGATATATACGGCACTTTCGGGAGCGGCTTTTTACTGGCTGCTTGCCGGAGGACTCATTTACACGGTCGGGGGTGTGATTTACGCACTAAAGGTTCCCGCCTTTGATGCAAAGCACAAGGAGTTCGGTTCGCACGAGATTTTTCACCTCTTTGTGATGGGCGGAAGTATATGCCATTTCATACTTATGTTTCAGTACATCACGGTGTTTCCGGTGTAAGCTGTTCTGCTTTTCCTGAAGGCGCTCGGTGTCAGGTTGACATAGCTTTTGAACACGCGGTTAAAGTAGGCGGCAGATTCAAAGCCGCATTCCTCAGCTACAGTGCTCATGGACTTGTCGGTGTCCGACAGAAGAACACAGGCATGCTGGACTTTGAGGCTGTTGATATAATGTATTACGGTTTCCCCGGTATGTGCCTTGAAAAAACTGCAAAGATAACCTTTTGAAATGAACAATTCCCTGCTGAGCTCGTCGAGCCCTTTTATATCTGTGTAATGGCTGCTGATATACGAGGTGATTCCGGCGAGCTCCTTGTTGTTTCCTGTGAGGGGCTTTCCTTTTACTCCGGAGGCGGTCTGCAAGCTGAGCAGACCGAGAATGGCGGAAAAATAGGCAAAGCCGAATTCGGGACGCTGACGGCAGGCGGTGGATAAGCTGATGATTTCAGCAACAACATCATCCGGGAGGGATATTATATTGGTGCGGAGGCATCTTATAAGCTCTGATTTAGCCTCAGGAGTATAGTATCTGTTAAGATAATTGTTGGAAAAATTAAAACAAATTCCTCTGTAATCGGCATCGCCGTAGCTTCTGTGAAGTTCCCCCGGTCTTATGATTGCGGCATCACCGCTGTTTGTATCGAACACATTCCCGTCAATAATCATGTATCGCCTGCCATCTAACAGCAGGTATATTTCATATACATCGTGATAATGATAGTAGGGAAGGTCGGTACTTCCTGACTTTATGTCGTCATTAATTATCAGCTTGTTGCCGATGAGAGAGTGAACAGCTTCCATGGGCTCCTCCTAAATAGTAAAGTTGCGATGGTAAAAAATATATTAATATAGTACAAGAAAACACAAAAAAGAGCAATATATTACAACAAAAATGGATGCCGTCACAGTATAATCACATCATAAGCAATGGGGGTCAAAACATGCCGATTTAAGTTACAAGTGTATGATGTGCTATATTTATGCATATCAGCTCAGTTGTACGAAGCAAGATGTTCTAAGGACTCTGATAAATGTTTTCTAAGTGCCAGCCACCGAAGCAGGCATACATCCTTGTATGAATTGCTTCTAAAGCAGCATCCATGCTGCTTTTGGCTTGAGGGTTGACAGAGCCCTAAGAACATCTAAGCTTCTCCCAAAATCGTGATATTCATAAATATAACACATCACACACAATTAAGTTTATTAGGCATGTTTTGACTCAAACATCATTTGAATCAAGTTTACATTGCACAACGTCCGGTATTAATTCGCAGAGTTTTCAATCACAGCATCTAAAAAAGGAGCGCAACAAGCTGCTCGGAAATGAGGATTATCATGTTAAGAGAAAGAGTTTCAATGAACAAAGGCTGGCGTTTTTATGAGGGAGAGATTGAGGGAGTCCGTAACCGCTGGGGATGGGGCAAGTCGGGCTCATGGAACCAGGGACCGGAATCGTTTGACTATGATGACAGCGGATGGGGAGAGGTGGAGCTGCCGCATGATTTCGTTATAGAGAGCACTCCGTTTGAGTACTCGGTACAGGAGTTCGGGAGCGACAATGCCATACCTGAGATGGATACGGTGAAAAATATTCACACAACGGCAGGCTCGTTCAAGAAGGATGTAGGCTGGTACAGGAAACACTTCTTTGTGGGGGAGGAGGATTTGGGAAAGAGGATACATATAGCGTTCGACGGAGTGTACAGGGACAGCACGGTGTATGTGAATAATTTTTTTGTGGGAAAGCACCAGAGCGGCTATACGCCTTTTGAGTATGATATATCGGACTTTTTGAATTACGGAGGGGATAACGTAATTGTGGTATATGTCGATGCGAGGAAGGCTGAGGGCTGGTTCTATGAGGGAGGAGGAATATACCGCAATGTATGGTTGTACAGGACGGCACCGGTGTATGTGAGCGACGTGTTCGTAAAAGCGGTTCCCGATATTGAAAAAGAGCGTGCTGACAGTGAGAATATCACGGCACGGCTTGATATAGCCATAGAAATTTCGTCGTGTGAGTATGTGCAGGATGGCGGAAAGATTGATTTTGTGAAGAATGATTCTCCTGCAGTATGTGAGCCCTGCGATTACAGCATTGAAATTGAGATTGACGGGGACGAACCGATGCATTTGAGCAGTACTCTTGAAAAATTAAATTATGGAATAAATAAGTACAGGCTGACTGCGGATATGGACATCGTGAAGCTGTGGGATATTGAGAGTCCGTTCATGTACAATGCACAGATACGTCTGTACAAAGGTGGGGAGTGCATAGACTGCTGCATACAGGACTTCGGAGTGAGAAAGATTTTCTTCGATGCCGATGAGGGCTTCATGTTAAATGGCAGGAGGCTTAAGCTGAACGGGGTGTGCTGCCATCAGAATCACGGCGGAGTCGGAGCTGCGATGACGAGTGAATTGTACCATTACCGCCTGTTAAAGCTCAAGGATATGGGCGTGAATGCATACAGAACGTCGCATTACTGTCCGGCACCGGAGCTGCTGTACTGGTGTGACAGGCTCGGAATTCTGGTTATGGACGAGACGAGGCTTCTATCAAGTGCCGGGGAGGATTTAGACCAGCTTGAAGCTGTTGTGCGAAACGGGAGAAATCATCCGAGCGTCATAATGTATTCGATAGGAAATGAGGAGGCGCAGTCGGAACTTATAGAGCAGGGCGGATACATAGCGGGAACAATGATAAAGCACATCCGCTCGTTAGATGACACCAGACCCGTGACGATGGGACTTCTTCTGTATGACCTGCAGAAGAGAAGAAAGCTTGATTCTGTGGCGGAGATTGAGCATATAGGAACCTTGCTTGATGTATGCGGATTCAATTACCATCACATCAGATGGCAGGAATATAAGGACAGACATCAGGAACAGCCGATTATCTGCAGTGAGGCATCGACGATAAAAGGCAGCAGAGAGTGTTACAGGAGGGATGAGAAAAACTGTCTCCTTGAGCTTAGCATGATGGAGACTGTGGAAGAACAGACGGAATATGTGGACAGAGATTACATATCGGGGGCTTTTCTGTGGACAGGTTTCGATTATTACGGGGAACCGACTCCGTTCGCATGGCCTGCAGTGAGCTCACAGTTCGGGCTTATGGATTTGTCGGGCAATCCTAAGGACGGATATTACTATTTCCGCGCTTTATATAGGAAGGAACCTCTTATCCACATTGCTTGTTCGTGGAGCGGAGAGAAGGGGGATAAGAAGGAAGTTATCGTGTTCACCAACTGCCAGCAGGCGGAGCTGTTCGTTAACGGAAAGAGCCTCGGCAGAAAGGCAAAGAGCCGTTACGGGTATCTTCGATGGGAAGATGTGAGCTATGAGGAGGGCACGTTGTCCGCTGTCGGAGACGATGGCACCTGTGAAGACAGGCTTGTCACGGCGGGCAGTCCTGACAGAATCAAGCTTGGGCTAGAGTATCGTGAAAATAATATAATCATCGTAAATGCGGCAATTGTCGATGAAGATGGAAATACAGTGTGCGGGGCGGACTGCGATTTGCACTTCGATGCGGTTATAGCCTGCGGGGTGGCAGAGGATGATGCACATGTCAGTATAAGCTGTGAGGCACAAAACGGTATGAGGGCGGTGCTCGACGTGACAGAGATTGGGAATATGGGAGGCGGCAGAGAGAATCCTCCGAAAATCAGGCTTCTCGGAACATCAAGCGGCTGGGCGGCAGACCACGTAACCCCGCACAGCAGCGTGAGAAGAAGTTTTAATGGAATGGCTCAGGCAATCTTTAGTTTACTTTGAATGCATGATGGGTATATAATTATCTCAACCGGATACGGAAGATTTTGATGGTGTGAGAAGATGAAAAGTGTTCCTGTTAGGGGGGCACTTTTTGTTGATGTATGGGAAAGATAATCTGCATAAAATGGAGGACGGCATTATGAATTGGGAGTTACACTCGGGCGGGCGTGTCAGGATACTGTGCAATGAGGAGAGCGAGGCGGTGAGAATTGCCGCACGCAATCTGGTGCAGGATATAGAACGCGTTTTTTCGGGGAAGGTTGAAGTTGAGACAGAGTACGTTGACAAGATGGAGAGTGGAAGCTTAGATTCTGAAAATAACACAGGTGAAAGCATAATAGTAATATGCCACAAGGAGCTTGGTAACAAAGAGGCATACGTTCACCGTGTGGCAGAGGGCGTACTTTATATTGAGGGGGAAGACCGCAGGGGAATGATATACGGAATATACGAGTTCTCAAGATGGCTCGGGGTGTCACCGTGGTATTATTTTGCGGATGTGCCTGCAAGACACAGGGACAGTGCGGTGCTGCCGGAAGGATATTTTTACACGGATTATCCGTCGGTTGAGTACAGAGGTGTATTTATAAACGATGAGGAGGAGCTTGACAAATGGGTTCGTATTCATCTTGGTGAGGAAACTATCGGGGTCAAGGCGTATGAGAAGATTTTTGAGCTGCTTCTGCGCCTCGGGGCTAATTATATATGGCCTGCGATGCACGTCAATTCGTTCAATGTGAAGAGGGAGAACGGTGAACTCGCAGACAGAATGGGTATTGTTGTCGGTACGTCCCACTGCGATATGCTCATGAGGAGCAACAACAGGGAGTGGTATCCTTGGCTTCAGAAGAAAGGATATACGGATGTCGAGTATGACTATTCGATTCCGGGAAAGAACAGGGATGCGCTCAATGAGTACTGGAGGGAGAGCGTTGAGCAGAACAAGGATTTCGAGGTGGGCTACACACTCGGAATGAGGGGAATACATGATTCGGGTTTTGAGACAAAGAGTCTTCAGGGACTTCAGGGTGAGGAGCTGAGAAAGGCAAAGATAGAGCTTTTAGAGACAATAATAGCTGCACAGGAAAAAATTCTCTCGGAGACTCTTGACAGGGAGCCACTTAAGAGCTTTGTCCCTTACAAGGAAGTGCTTGAGCTGTATGATAACGGGCTTGAGGTTCCTGAGGATCTGACACTTATATGGACCAATGATAATTATGGATACATCAGGCGATATCCGGGTGAGAAGGAGAAAAAAAGAAAAGGCGGCAACGGAATATACTACCACAATTCATACTGGGCACCGCCGGGAGCATCGTATCTTTTTATCAACTCCATACCGCTTGCGCACACAAGAAACGAGCTCTACAAGGCATGGTGCGAGGGAATAAGGAAAGTCTGGGTGCTCAATGTGGGGGCAGTTAAGCCGCTTGAGCAGGAGATTTCCTTTTACTTAAGCTTTGCGTGGGAGGTCGGAAAAGATAATCCTAAGAGGAGGACAGATGATGTTGATGAGTACCTGAAGCTGTGGATAAATGAGACTTTTTCCGGAGAACATGGGGAAAAGATGGCGCGTGTGCTGAATGATTTTTCGCAGCTTACCAATGTGCGCAAGATTGAACTTATGGACAGTGATGTCTTCTCACAGACAGCCTATGGAGATGAGGCGTCCATGAGAATTAACAGGTATCGGGAGATTGTAAAGGAGGCTGATGAGGTATACGATTCGCTTCCTGAAGATGAGAAGGACGCATTCTATGAGCTGTGTCTTATGAAGATTCATGCGGCTTACTATACCAACTGCATGTATTATTATGCGGACAGAAGTGCGCTCTGTACAAGACAGGGAAAGGCGCAGGCGGCTTACAAGTATGCAGCGCTCAGCAGAAAGTATGATGACAGAAGAAGGCAGCTTATCAGCTATTACAACAATGTGATGGCGGATGGCAAATGGTCAGGAATACTGACACCTGAAGATTTCCCGCCGCCAAGGACTTCAATGCTTCCGGCGTGTGTGGTTCCGCTTACACCGCCTGATAAGGTGGAGAGAGAGCTGGTTGTGACACTGTGGAACGACGGGCAGAGCTTGGATTTTGTTAAGTCAGAGCCTAAGTGGATAGAGCTTGCAAATGCAGGGGAGGGTGAAATCACCGTCACTATGGAGCTTCCGGACTGGTTAGAGGCAGCCGGAACAGGGAAAAATAATATCAAGGTGTCCGCTGAAAAGAGGATATTTGTTAAGACTTCTGAGAAATTGGGCATCGGAAAAAATGATGACAATCAGGATGTACTCAACGGAAAAATATATATTCACTGCATTGAGACGAATCAGAGTGTTGAGATACCTGTAAGTGCTGACCTGAAGTCCATAAGATTCAGTAGCAAAATGCCGGTTGAGGATGGAGGCTCGGTTATCCTTGAAGCTGATGGTGCAGGTGAAGAACTTGACAGAACAGGATGGCATAGAGTTGAGCACCTCGGTCGTGACCATGGCTCGCTGCTTGAAGCTGATGCAGGGAATGCAGAGGACAGGGAAAGTGCACAGGGAGTCGGACTTTGCTTCTATACTCGGAATGCTTCGGATTCGGCGGTACTTGAGGTACACAGGTTCCCTTCACTCAACTCAACGGGGCGTATAAGAGCTGAAGTTTCGGTTGACGGTGGGGAGCGGATTCTTGTTGAGAGCATTTCAAACGATGAGTGGCGAGGAACATGGAAGCTCAATATTCTTAATAATGTGGACAAGATTTCCGTGAGACTGCCTCACTTGGCGGAGTGGGAGCACACCCTGCGCGTATATGCGGAAGATAAGTATTTTGCATTCAGCCGTATTGTAATCTATACAGACAAAGTTAAGGAGAGCATGTTTGGCGGAAGTCCATGTATGCCGGAATCCGTTGGCTATGATATGCAGGCGTGTGCTGCCAAGCTTCCGTGCGGCGAAGGAAACGATATTGATACGGATAAGGTTCAGGAGACTCTCTATGGGGGCATAGGACTCAAACAGCGCCCGATGCTTGTGGCAGGGGTTACACCGGGGTCAAATACACTTCCGGATACCAACAGTGTGGTTGAGTGGGATTATTCTAAAGAACAGCCGCCGTGTCGTATTACAGCGGAGGAGCTTATTGCAACGGCGGACGCTCCTTTTGCCGAGAATAACGGCACAATCAGGATTGACATGGGGGCTGCTCTCGCGGATAATGATAATGCACACATGGATGGTGAATGGGAGTACTGTCTCAGTGAATCATACGACAGGACAGGGCTTGCTATGTATATTAGAAAGCCGGGACTTGTATATGGCGATGATAAGCCGTCACTTCATTACAGAATCTCATGTGACGGTGGTACATACAGTATGTGGCTTCTCATGAAAAATGAGAGTTATGACGGAGCGGAGCTTATGGCAGACATTGACGGAGCCATGCTTGATAAGAGGCAGCTTGCTGGCGGAGAGCGCATAGGAAATTACTGCGGAGAGCGCATATACCGCTGGGTCAAGCTCTGGAAACAGGGAATGTCCGCAGGGGTACATGAGATAGGAATATACACTCCGTCATCGGCTAACAGATTTGACAGAATATATATCACGAAGGGGGATGAGATGCCTCCTTGCGATAGTGAATGGAATAAGACAGACAAAGAGGAATGAAATGAGTAAAATTAAGAACAACAGCGGCAGAGACTTGACGGAAGGATCGATAGGAAGGGGGCTTCTGGCATTTGCCATACCACTTTTCTTAGGACAGCTCTTACAACAGCTCTACAATGTGGCTGATGCATGGGTGGTGGGGAACTTTGCGGATAATAATGCGTTTGCGGCGGTGAGCTCGACGGGCAGCATGACTTTTCTTATTATAGGTTTTTTTAACGGCGTAGCCACCGGAGGGGGAGTTGTGATTTCAAAGTACTACGGCGCAAAGAATTATGATGCTGTGGAGAAGGCTGTACACACTAACTTTCTGTTCGGCATAATTGCGTCGGTACTCGCGACAGCAGTGGGTGTGCTGTCGGCACCGTGGCTTCTTACAATCATGAAGACGCCAGAGGAGGTAATGCCTGAGTCACTTACATATCTGAGAATTTATTTTGGCGGAGTTTCCACCATAATAATCTATAATATAGGAATGGCTATTATGAGAGCGCTCGGTGACAGTATTCATCCGCTGTATTATCTTGTGCTGTCCTCTGTGGTTAATGTGATTCTTGACCTGCTTTTTGTTGCGGTGCTTGGATTCGGAGTGGCAGGTGCGGGAATTGCCACTGTAATTGCACAGGGTTTAAGTGCAGTTATGTGTATTGTAAAAATGTGCAGAACCGAGGGCGTCGGGCGGCTGAAGCTTGGCTCGCTTAGATATTATCCGGACTACATGGGCGAGGTTATAGTGCAAGGACTTCCGAACGGAGTTCAGAACTCGGTTATAAGCATTGGAAACATGGTTGTCCAGACCAACATCAACTCGTTCGGTTCGTATGCCATGTCGGGAGTCGGCGCATACAGCAAGATAGAGGGATTTGCTTTTCTCCCGATAACGAGCATGTCCATATCACTTCCGACATTTATCGGTCAGAATCTAGGGGCAAAAAAGTATGACAGGGCGAAAAAAGGTGCTGCATTCGGTATTGTGTCCGGTGTAGTTCTCGCCGAGATAATAGGTGTTATAGTCTATCTGTTTGCGCCTGTGCTTCTGCGTTTCTTTGTGGACGTGGACGAGGCAGTGCATATAGGACAGAGACACGCCAGAATAATATGTCTTTTCTTCTTCCTGCTTGCGTTTTCACACTGTGCGGCAGGTGTGTTGAGAGGCTGCGGCAAATCAATCGTGCCGATGATTACGATGCTTGCATTCTGGTGCGGAGTGAGAATAATATATGTCACGACAACACTTCACTTTGTTCCTGAGTTTTCGGTGATATCGTGGGCTTATCCGCTTACATGGACGTTAAGCTCAATAGTGTTCCTGACATTTTTACTCAAGTCGGACTGGGTACATTCATTTGAAAAGGGGAAAAGGGGGTAAAAAATGGATACCAGGAGAAAAAATTCTACAGCAAAGAATGTTGTGATTTTCATTGCAATAATGATGGTGAGCATGATTGCAGGCTTTTTCGTTGGGGCGGCAATAGCGTACAGCAAAAAGAATGGTGTTGATTTCCACGGCATGATTGATTATGTTCAGGGCATCGTCATGCGCATTCTGCCGTGGTTTTACATCGGGATAAGCGTGGCGGCGGCAGGTCTTGCATTCGGAATATTAAGGATATACAGCCGCAGGGCGGCATCGTGGGACGGAGAGAACGAGATTGAGATAGAACGCATCGAGGAGGGGCTTGGCGTACCGCTTGCGATTGCCAACTCAATGACAATAATCAACAGCCTGCTCTTTTCAATGCATGTATGGGATTCATTATGTACCGACAGGACATCCGACATGGCATACAAATTCATGGGAATCGCCATCTTTGTTGTGAATTATATATGGATTATCGTGATAAGCAGGATAACGGTTGAGCTTGAGAAAAAGCTTAACCCGGAGAAGAAGGGCGATGTTCTGGAGATGAACTTCTCACGCAAGTGGGAGGAGAGCTGTGACGAGGCACAGAAGATGATAATCTATGAGGCAGGCTTCAGAGCATACAAGGCAGGAACAAAGGCATGCACAAGAGTATGGCTCATCACATTTATATTCATGTTCATGTTCGACACGGGACTCCTGCCGGTATTTGCCGTGTGTGTAATCTGGTTCGTCATGATGATATGCTACACACTTGAAGCCGGAAAGCTGGAGAAGAAGATGTACAGGTAAAATTTAATTGAACGCAGAATAAGCAATCCCCCGCTTCAAGTGTGTAGAGCACTAAGCGGGGGTAAGGGGGATGCTTATGTCAGTGGGAGTTAAAAGCTCCCACTGACAGTTCGC
>ERZ826016.3581-NODE-3581-length-10480-cov-4.800096_pt1 | contig 10480 bp, 7 predicted proteins | sample MGYA00519872_ERZ826016 | MGnify/ENA primary metagenome ERZ826016 (study PRJEB31778, sample SAMEA3449218) | human gut metagenome | biome: human gut; feature: human-associated habitat; material: faeces | place: United Kingdom | collected 2010/2012 ... | reverse complement strand
GTACTGCAAGCCCCATCACTTCTATCAATCCAATATTTTCTTTTTTAATGTGATGATACTGAGCATGTGGATGATAGACACCAAGCGGATGCTCTTTGGTCGTGATATTATTTCTTAAAGTTAAATCAAGCTCATATACATCGCCTTTTTTTCTTGCAATCGGAGTAATCGTATTATGCGGTTCTCCCTCTGTTTCTGCAAAGATAAAAGCTGACTCATCTGTATATCCTCTCCACACTTCTAATACATGGGTCGCCAAATCAATCAGGCGTTTCTCATCCTTGTGACGAATTCTCAAAACAGAAAGCGGCCATTTTACGATTCCGGCTTCCACATCTTCATATCCCGGAATGGTAACGTGCTCTTCGATTGGCGCTTTTGCCATTGCAAAGGTGTAATGACCACCCTGAAAATGGTCATGGCTTAAAATTGAACCACCTACGATTGGTAAATCTGCATTAGAACCAAGGAAATAATGTGGGAACTGTTTTACAAAATCAAATAGTTTTGTAAATGCTGCCCGATCGATCTTCATTGGTACATGCTGTCCATTAAATACGATACAATGCTCATTGTAATATACATATGGAGAATACTGGAATCCCCATTTTCTGTCATTGATCGTAAGCGGTATGATCCTGTGATTCTGTCTTGCAGGGTGATTCATTCTTCCTGCATATCCTTCATTTTCCATACAAAGCTGACACTTTGGATAAGAACTTTGCTTTGCATTTTTCGCTGCTGCGATCGCTTTCGGATCTTTCTCTGGTTTGGAGAGATTGATCGTGATATCAATATCTCCATATGGACTATTTACTTTCCATTTCATATCTTTTTTGACGCGGTCTCTTCGGATATAGTTGGTATCCTGGCTGAATTCATAGAAAAACTCTGTTGCTTTCTTTGGACTCTCTTCATAATAGGTACGGAATTCTTTGATGACCTGGCTTGGTTTTGGTGTCAGGATTCCCATTAATTTTGTGTCAAATAAATCTCTTGTCACGATATCATCACTTTTGATGATATAGCGATCATAAGCTGTATCTGTCAAACGATCTAAAATCTCTGGCAGGATGATTTCTTCTCCTTCAATATCAGGATCTTCATATTCATCTAATCGAAACACTTCCAGATATTGATTGATCGTATAGATTTCATCTTCTGGCATGATCAGTTTTTTATCAAGTCCATATGTTACAAGTTTTTTGATATCTTTTTGTAAATCCATCTTATTCCACCTCAAATCGATATGTTGTTACTGCTTCGTATTCTTCGCCTTTTCTTAAAATTACCTTTGGTTCTTTTTCTATATGTATGGAGTTTGGTAAGAACTGGGCTTCTAAGGCAACACCATCTCTGTTTTCATATGGTTTCCCACCTTTTCCATTACATCCGCCAGACAGGAAGTTTCCTGTGTATACCTGAATGCATGGAAGTGTTGTTGTCATCGTCATTTTTCTTCCAGTTTCTTTGTCATATAGAACTAACTGGTCATCTTCATCTTTTACCATAAAAGAATGATCATAACCTCCGGCAAGTTTTAACTGTTCATGATCATCGTTGATCCGCTCTCCGATCTCATGAAATTCTTTAAAGTCAAATGGTGTGTTTTCTATCTTTAAAAATGTTCCATTGGCAAGACAGTTTTCATCAACACATGCAATCTCATCCGCTTTTACCTTTAACTGATGATGATAAATTTTATCTTTTCCAGCAGATAAATTAAAGTAAGAATGATTTGTGATATTGATCAGTGTATCCTGATCGGATACTGCTTCATATTCCATTTTTAATGTATTATCGCATAAACGATACACAACTTTCAGATAAAGACTTCCCGGATACCCCTCTTCCATATCTGGTGAGAGATAGATAAAACGGATTCCATCTTCCAGCAATTCATATTTAAATATCTTTTGATTAAATCCTTTGATTCCTCCATGGAGAGAATTCTTTCCATTGTTTGCTGCCAATTCATATGTCTTTCCATTTAATTCAAACTTTGCATCTCCGATACGATTTGCAACACGTCCGGCGATCGCTCCCATGTAACTTCCATCTCCATGCCAGCAATCTTCCACATTCTCAAATCCAAGAACAACATCCCCAAAGTTTCCTTCTCGATCTTTTGTAAATACAGATAATACATGACATCCAAGGTTACTTGTGATCACTTTGATCTCATCATTTTTTAATTCGAATAAGCAGACTCCGTTATCTCTTTGTTCTATCATTCTTACTTTCATCATCTTATAATACCTTCATTCCTCCGTATGGACGTACTTTTAAGACATGACATGCTCCCTCACCAAATACATGTTCCATGTTCTTTTTGTACATACTAACAATATCATTTGGCACAAACGCCTGAATCGTTCCTGCAAATCCTCCGCCATGAACTCGGCTGACTCCTTTATCTCCTAAGGAAATATCACTGATCGCCAATCCGATCGATACACTCTGATTTGTCAGGTCATGGCTTGAATATACATTTTGTAAATATTTAAAGGATGAATCACCAGATTCTTTGATCAATTTCTTAAATGTATCAAAATTTCCTTCTTCTAAAGCTTTTACCTGCTGATCTACACGTTTATTTTCCTCAAATAAATGCATTGCACGAAGAACTGCTCTATCTCCTAAGATTTCTCTGATCTTTGGTAGATTTAAGTAAAAATCATCTTTATCAACTTCTCTTAATGCTTCCTGATTAAAGTAATTGGCAACTTTCTTCATTTCGTATGGAATTGCTGCATAATCATCTGTTAAATCTGCATGAGATGCATGGACATCTACGATACATAAACTATGTTTAAATGAAGAAAATTCAACATCTACTTTTTCGACAACAGGTTTACTATTATCCTTAAAATCAATATGAATCAAACTTCCTACTGAACAAGCACTTTGATCCATTAAACCACATGGTTTTCCAAAATAGACATTTTCACTATATTGTCCCACTTGTCCAATCACGACAGGATCGACTTTCATTTCATTATAAAGACCTGAAAGAATGGTTCCAATCATAACTTCAAAGGCTGCTGATGAAGATAACCCTGAGCCTTGTAAAACATCACTTGTCATATAGCCGTTAAATCCACCAATGGCATAACCTAATTCTTTAAAACGGGCAAGAACTCCTCTCATTAGTCCTTCAGATGTGCCCACTTCGTCTTCTTTTTTTGATAAATCATCTAAAGAAATAGGTTTTAAATCATAATCATCCGATAAAACTTTAACGACATCATTTTTAGAAACAACCGCAATTATATCTAAGTTGATGGCTGCCGCTAAAACTTCACCATTTTGATGATCCGTATGATTCCCACTGACTTCACTTCTTCCTGGTGTACTATAGATTTCAATTTCTTGATCTCCATAAAGTGAAATAAATTTTTCAATTGCTGCTACATATCTTTGAGGTTGTTTTTCAATACGATTTTCATCAATATAGACTACTTTTAAAATATCATTATAACTTCCTTCTTGAATTTCTTTAATCACTAAACTTGCTTTTTTCATTCCTTTTCTCCTACCATTTCTACAAATTTAATAAAAGCTTCTTTTCCTTCTTCATTCATTTTAAAGACACCCGCATCTTCTAATACATTAACGAATTTATGTGTTAATTCTTCTTTAAGTAATTGATCCACTGTATCTTCATTAAAATCATGACTCTTTAATTCATTATACCATGCTACATGTTTTTGCATATTTGAAATTTCTAAAATATTCTTTTTTCCTAATAAACATTCTTTTAAAATTTCTAATTCATCTTTTAATCTTGCTGGTAAAACCGCAAGTCCCATCACTTCAATTAAACCAATATTTTCTTTTTTAATATGATGTAAATTTTGATGAGGATGGAAAATACCATCAGGATATTTTTCACTTGTTCGATTGTTTCTTAAAACAAGATCCATTTCATACAATCCATTTTTCTTTCTTACAATTGGAGTAATCGTATTATGTCTTGTTTCATGGCTATAAGCGATAATATCCAATTTTTCATTAGAATAATTGATCCATTTATTTAAAGTATCTAAGGCAAATCGAATCATTTGTTCATCATTTGTTGAACGTACACGAATGGTTGATAAAGGCCAATTTAAAACACTGATTTGTAAATCAGGATATTTGTCTAAAGATATATCTTTAACAACTGTCGCTCCTTCTATTGGAAAGATATAATGTCCTCCTTGGAAGTGATCGTGTGTTAAAATAGACCCTCCTACAATTGGTAAATCCGCATTTGAACCTAACATATAATGTGGAAATTGTTTAACAAATGAAAATAATGATCTAAAAGTATTTTCATTAATGACCATTGGTTGATGGTTTTCATTAAAAATAATGCAATGTTCATTGTAATAAACATAAGGTGAATATTGCATGTAATAACGATGTCCATTTAACATTAAAGGAATAACACGATGGCTTTGTCTAGCTGGATGATTAAAGTTTCCTGCAAAACCCACATTTTCTTTACATAAAAGACATTTTGGATAACCACTAGCTTTGATTGTTTTTGCCTTCATGATTTCTTTTGGATCTTTTTCTGGTTTAGATAAATTAATGGTAATTTCAATATCACCATATTTATAAAATTGTTTAAAACGAATATTTTTATCTGTTCTTGTTTTTCTAATATAATTCGATGCAATAGATAAATCATAAAAATACTTCGTTGCTTTTTTTTCGTCTTCTTTATAATATTTTTTAAATGTTTGAATTACTTCACTAGGACGAGGCATTAAACAATTCATAATACGTGTATCAAAAAGATCTCTTTCTGTAATATTATTTTCAATCAAACCTTCTTGAGTTGCATAATCCAACATTTCTTCTAAAATATCTGTCGCTACTGACAATTCTTCATTAATTTCTTCTTTAATAAAAGAATCTAAATGAAATAAATCTAATAATAAGTTTACTGCATAAATTTCATCATCTTCACTAATTAAATGATGTTGTAAACCAAAATGAATAAGTCGATTAATTTGATGATTCATTTTCTATCCCCCATTTTCTCTCACTCTCATTTTATCACTTTAGTAAATTTTATCAATATATTTTACTAAATATTAATTAATAAATTATAAATTTAGTAAAAAAGTAATACTTTCGTATTACCTTTCAATCATTTCTTTATCATTTTTAATCAATTCTCTTTGATTTTTATAAGAAGGAAGATACCGAAACACAATAAATTCTACAACTTCATCTGTTTGATTTTCAAAAGTATGAATATCTTTATCAATAGAAAGCAAATCCCCCTGTTTTAATTTTAATGATTGTTCCTTATTTATTTCATCTAAATAACGATAAACAAGTTCTCCTTTTAAAACAAAAATGTTTTCTGAAATATGACGATGTCTATGCCACTCTTGTAAAGTATGAGGATTGATTTTATTATAATGAATTTCGGCATCATCTAATAAATAATAGTCCACTTCTGTGCCATTTGTTTTATCTACATGAATTGACTGATCTTGCCTAATTAATTTCATTTTCTTATTCGCTCGCAAATGAATTTACATATAACGCTTTTAATTCTTCATCAGCCATTTCGTCGACTTCTAAATAAAAATGTTTGATTCCTGCAGCATCATAATAACCAATTACACGATCTTTCATTTCTTCTTTACTTACTTCTTTTTCTACACCATTAATTGTTACTTTCATAATCATTATCTCCTTTACTCTATTCTACAAAAAAATGGACACATCGTCCATTTTATTTTGTATCATGAATAATTTTTCCATCTTCAATCGTAATAACGCGATCGGCAATAGAGGCAATTTCTTGATCATGAGTTACTAAAATGACCGTTTCATGATATTTCCTTTGAGCAATTTTTAATAAATCAACGACTTCTTTAGAACTTTTAGCATCGAGGTTCCCCGTAGGTTCATCCGCGAAAATAATCGCTGGTTTACTTGCAAGGGCTCTTGCAAGGGCAACTCTTTGTTGTTGTCCTCCTGAAAGTTCATAAATAAAAGAATTCTTCTTTTCTTCTAGACCTAATAGATTAATAATTTCATTTAAATAATCATCATCAATCTCGCCATCATCTAAATGAATTGGTAAAACTATATTTTCTAAAACATTTTGTGTGGAAATAAGATTGAAGAATTGAAAGACAAAACCCATTCTTCTTCGTCTAAAACGCGTTAAAGTATGATCATTCATTTCATAAAGAGATTTTCCTTCTAAATAAACTTCTCCTTTTGTTGGCTTTACTAAACCTGCCAAGATATGAAGAAGTGTACTTTTTCCACTTCCACTTCTTCCAACAATAGCTACAAAAGAGCCTTCTTCTATTTGTAAATCAATATGATTGGTTGCATAGATTTTATTATCTTCATAACCATATGTTTTAACAATATCTTTCGCTTCTAAAATAACATTCATATTAGTCATCTTCCTTTCTTATTTCTTCATTTTGATGCGCTTTTAAAACAATTAATAAAGGAATATTATAAACACATAAATAAACTAGAAAAATAATCCCTACTAAAAGTATTAATTGCGCTATTGGAAAATAATGATCGATACTTCCTCTTAATAAAATCAACTCATAAAAACCACAAGGAATAAGTGTATATAAAAACATTTTTATTGATTTCCATACTTGTTTTATTTTAATTTCCCGATAACTTAAACCTATAATATGATACATAAGATAATCTTGATAATTATTTTCAATATGATTGTAATTTAAAAACATCATTAAAATAAAACCTACAGCTAATGCAAGTATTAAAAGATGTGTAGGAATATTCAACGTAGAAAACAAGCCTGCTGAGAAATCTTCGCTTGACACCATTTCATAAACTCTTGCTTTATAATGTTTTTTCATGAACTTTTCTACTTTTATAACATCTTTTATTGGATACCAATGATATCCCGAATAATATTCATCACTTGTATTGAATCGTTTTAAATCATCTTCAAACATATAAATCATTGAATCATTATAATATTCATTTTCATTGATCCCAACAATGGTATATTCTTCACCTGCAATTATCACTTTTTCATTGAGTTTTACTTCATCAAGAGCAATCCCATAATTGTCATCTTCTAAATAATTTCCTTGATCATCATGAGAAGATGTTGAACTTTCTACTCGATATTTCTTTCCTTTAAAAGTGATTTGATTTGCTTCAACTTTAAGATTTGGATACCATTTTTTTGAAAGAATAACATGATTAAAATGATTGCCCACGACAATTTCATGACTTTTTTGGGGAAATCTTCCTTTTAAATCATCTTTATTACTTTGATAATAATAAAGTTGACCAAGTTTATAAATATTTTGAGGAATTTCTCGATAAGTCATAGTTATTCCTTCATCAATATTATGATGATTAATAATAATGTCATTTTGAGAAAATTCTTTTAAAAATAAATTTGCTTCTTTTTGAGTTGCCATAATAAGTTCTACCTGACTTTGTTCATTTTGATTTTTTGTTTGAATGGGATGTTCTTGATAGAAATAAACAAGTCCATATAAAGAAAGTATTAAAACAAATACATAAAAACAAATATTCATTCTTTTATTTGCCCTTAACTCTCGCGTAGCTAAGGAAGCAAGTGTTTGTTTTTTTAATTTTTTATATCTCACTTGAATATAATTAAACTTTTTGCTATCAAAAATACCTATCAAAGCATTCTTAGAGCTTGAATAAACGGGAATGAGAATCGTTATAAAAGTACAACTCATCAATACCAATACTAAAAATAATATTTCTTTAAATGAAATTTGATAAATAAATGTATGATAGGTTTTACTTTGAAGATAGAGATAACCTAAAGATACACATACACCTATTAACAATCCTATTAAAATAGAAAGAAAAGAAATCAGCATGTTTTCTTGCATGACCATCATCATTAATTGATTTGTTGTCATTCCTATTCCTCGATAGAGAGCCATTTCTTTCATTCTCTTTTTTAGGGAAGTAGAAGTTAAAGCGAATAAAACAAAAAGTGTAATTATAATAAATTCAAACGTTTGTTGGAGCTGATTGGTTGCTTTTTCTACTTGATTATGAATTTCATTATGATCATAACCATAAGGATTATAATCATAATGAATTTCTATTTCTTGATAGTTATTTCCATCATTAAATTGAATATAATGATTATCTGATAAAACAGACATATTCGAATAATAATCTTTTGTTTGATATGTCTCTAAGTTTGTATAAATATCAGGTAAGTTTTTATTGGCGGTTTGTATAATACCAACAATCGTATAATTTTTTCCTTCTATTTCTATTTGATCATAAAGTTTATACTTTTTAGAAACTTTTTGATTGATTAAAATTTCTTGATCATTTTGTATTTTTCTTCCTTTAATAATTTTTACTCGACACAATGAATAAATATTCTTTTCAATATGACCTACTTGGTAATTATCATATTTTCCTTGAAAATCTACATAACCATATTTAATAATATCTTTAAAATAGTCTTTGCTGTAGATTTCAATTCCTTTTTGAGTTTGTTCATCAATATTTTCTATTCGTGTATACCAAGAACCATAGGTTGAAATATGATAGTTCTTTTTCATTTGATACAGATTATCAACAATAAAAAAACTTGAAAAAATAAAAGTAGAAACAATTAAAAGAACGATTAAAACAATAAGATAATGCTTTTTATACTTTTGAATATTTCTTTTTGCGAGCATATTGATCGTATGTGACATATTCTTTCCTCCTCTAACTTTATCTTACGATTCAATCATGAAAACTAAGTGAAATTAGATTTTTTTCTTCATTTTCATTTGAGGAAGTACAATTTCAAAGCAAGCACCTTGTTGATTATAAGCTTTTATAAAACCGTGATGAGCCTCTATTATTTCTTTAGCTATATAAAGTCCTAATCCTGTCCCTTTTGAATTTTCCCCACGATAAAATCTTTGAAATAAAAAAGGAAGATCTTTTTTCTTAAAACCATTTCCTTGATCTTGAATCATCATTTTTAAAGTTGTTTCATTTTCATAAGCAAAAATAGAAAGGGGTGTAGAATTTTTTTCTAAACAATTCTTAATAATATTTTCTAATGCTTCTATAAACCATTTTTCATCACATAATACTTTTATATTTCTATTTAAATGAATTTGCGGATTTAGGTAGTCTAGATCTTCTTCTATTTCATCAATAAGCGTTTGTAAATCATATTCTTTAAAACAATATTGGATATTATGAGAATCTAATAAGGCGATGGTTTGTAAGTCATTGACTAAAAGTTGAATTCGTTGTATTTGATGTTCTATAGAATACAACTTTTTATTTTGGTTTTCTTCAAGTAACAATTCTGTTTGTATGCGAATAGAGGTAATCGGTGTTTTTAGTTGATGAGAGATATCTTCAATATAGTCTTTTAATTTGAGTTGTTCTTTTTTAACAGCTTCTAATGATTGATGATATCTTTTATTAAGCACATATAATTTATTAGATAATAGACTTTCTTTAGATTCACCATCAATAATCGAAAAATCTTTTTGTTCAATAATAGCATCACAACATTGTATTAAATAATTCATTTGTTTCTTTTTATGATTTTGATTCCACAAATAAAAAATAAAGCTTATAAAAATAAAAATATTCAATAAATTTAATCTCATTAAAAAAGCATATATTTCCATAAACATAGCTAATACAATTGAAACCATAAAATACATATGAATATTCTTTTCTTTTTTTATATCTTCCACCGATACCCTACACCCCTTAATGTTTCAATATATTTTTGGTTTTGATATTCCCCTAAAGTCTTTCTGAGTCTTTTTAAATGAACAGTTAACGTATAATCTTCTACTACATGTCCTGTTATCTCTTCAATCATCATCAATAAGTAATCCCTTGTAAGTACTCTTCCATGTCCTTCGACAAGTGCTACTAATAAAGTAAAAGTAATAGCACTCAATTCTAATTCTTGATTTTCTTTAAATACTTTATGTTTTAAAGTATCAATAATTAAGTCATCTATATAATAGATTCCTTGTTGTTTTATTACCTTTCTAAGAGCACATTCAATTCTGGCACAGAGTTCTTTAATTCCAAAAGGCTTACAAACATAATCATCGCCACCTTCATTTAATCCTTTTACAATTGTTTCTTCATCATTTAAACAGCTTAAAAAAATAATAGGCATCTCATACTTTTCTTTAATTTCTTTACATAAAGAAATTCCATTACCATCAGGTAATTGAATATCTAAAAGAATGAGATCAATATATTCATTTAATTTCTCTAAAGTTTCTTTTTTAGAATAAGAAACTTCCACAATATAAGCCTTATTCTCCAACATTTCCTTTAAAGAATCTGCGATACTTTCATCATCTTCTACAATTAATATTTTTTTCATAATTATCACCATCTCTATCATACCATGCTTAAATGAAAAAAAGGGGCTGTAAAGAAACCTAATCTTTTGGATTAGGCATTCTTTATAGCTTTT